>WBZX01001020.1_pt1 | contig 22459 bp, 20 predicted proteins | sample 5204211 | NCBI WGS metagenome assembly WBZX01 (sample SAMN12344362, study PRJNA552823) | activated sludge metagenome | biome: Activated sludge suspended growth; feature: Nitrification reactor; material: Wastewater; isolation source: activated sludge from nitrification reactor of wastewater... | reverse complement strand
CAGTAAAATCCGGATTCCCATTATTCGATGTGGGCACGGTCGAGGCGCGCCATGTGTATGTGGTTGGCCCGAGCTCGCCTGGCCGCATTCGAAGTGTACTGGTCGATGTCGGCGACCATGTGCGTGCGGGGCAATTGCTGGCTGAAATGGATCCGGTGGATCTCGATGCACGCGTGTCTGCTGGCGATGCCGCTTCAGGCCGTGCAAAAAATTTGGTGGCTAGCGCAGAAGCCAAAGTCCAGGCCGCGCGTAGCCAGCGTGAGCTGGCTGATTTGGAAATGCGGCGCTATGAAAAACTGGGTGCCAGTGGTTTTGTCAGCAAGAGCACCGTGGATATCCGGCGTGAGCAACTTAAAACCGCTGAAGCGCAATTGGCGAGTGATTTGGCTGCCCTGGAGGCGGCGAGAGGTGACCACTTGCGATTGAAGGCTGAAACTGGTGGTGTCCGACAGCAACGACAAAACATTCGCCTCGTAGCTACGGCAGATGGCATCGTCACTGCACGTATGGCAGACCCCGGCACGACGGTCGTGGCGGGACATGCACTACTGGAGGTGATTGACCCGCAAAGCGTGTGGGTCAATGTCCGTTTCGACCAGGTCATGGCGATCGGACTTGATACTGGACTTCCAGCAAAATTGAACCTGCGATCACGAGGCGACCAACCCTTGCCGGGGCGTGTTGTGCGAGTGGAGCCCAAGGCGGATGCGATTACCGAGGAAACCATGGCGAAGGTCGTGTTTGTAGAATTACCTGTCCCCCTGCCGCCGATTGGCGAGCTTGCCGAGGTAACGGTCACTCTGCAGAGTCTTCCAGTTACACCGGTGATTCCAAATGCTGCGGTACAACGCCTGGGCGAGCAGACTGGCGTGTGGAAAATCGAAGATGGTAAGCCGCGTTTTGTGCCAGTCAGGCTGGGGCGTTCCGATCTGGATGGCTGGGTTCAGGTGCTCGAAGGCATCAAACCGGGTGAACGCATCGTGCATTACAGCGAGAAAGCGATCTCCTCTGGCAGTCGTATTCGCATCGTCGATCGCATTCCCGGGGTTGGCACATGATCAGCTTGGCTGGCCGTGACATTCTTCATGCCTGGGGCAAGTTCGTGTTCACAGGTGTCGGACTTGGCCTGCTGATCGGAGTCACCCTGACCATGGCAGGGGTCTATCGCGGGATGGTCGATGACGGCAAGGTGTTGTTGAACAACAGCGGGGCTGACCTGTGGGTGGTGCAACGAGACACGTTGGGTCCCTACGCCGAATCTTCCAGCCTCTACGACGATCTTTATCGCACCATCCTCACGATGCCGGGTGTGTTGCGTGCCTCCAACGTCACTTATCTGACCATGCAGGTGAAAAAGGCTGATCGCGACGTACGTTCGATGGTGGTCGGGGTGATGGCGGGCGGTATCGGAAGTGTACCGGGCTGGCCTCCTTATCTCGTTGCGGGGCGCCAAATCACACGTGGCCATTATGAAGCGGTCGCGGACATCGCAACCGGCTTCAGGCTGGGTGATCGCATCACGATTCGGCGCAATCAATATGCTGTTGTCGGCCTGACCCGCCGTATGGTGTCCTCCGGAGGGGACCCGATGGTGTTCATCCCGTTAAAAGATGCCCAGGAAGCCCAGTTCCTCAAGGACAATGACGCGATCTGGCAAAATCGCCGCCGAACCGAGGCGAATCCGGCATTTAATCGACCGAGTGTTCCGGGGCTGGTTGAATCAATCGATGCTTCTCAATCCAGCAGCAACTCGGTGAATGCCGTACTAGTCAGTCTTCAGGCAGGTACCTCACCGGACGAGGTGGCTGAATCCATCCGTCGCTGGAAAAGACTGACGGTTTATACCAAATCGCAGATGGAATCGATTCTGACCGGCAAACTGATCGCCACTTCGGCGAAACAGATCGCGATGTTTCTGGTCATCCTCGCCGTGGTAACAGCGGCAATCGTTGCGTTCATCATCTACACCTTGACCATCGACAAGACCCGCGAGATAGCCGTGCTGAAACTCATCGGGACGCGCAATCGCACCATTGCGGCCATGATTCTCCAGCAAGCCTTGGCACTGGGGAGCATCGGCTTTGCGGTCGGAAAAATCAGCGCCACATGGGCCGCGCCCCTTTTTCCTAAATACGTGCTGCTCATCCCGCAGGATTCGATCATTGGATTTCTTGCCGTCATGCTGATCTGCGCTTTGGCAAGCATCATTGCCATCCGCATGGCACTCAAAGTTGATCCGGCCGAAGCGATCGGAGGCTGAAATGGCGGGCAAGGGCATCCGTGTCGAAGGACTCAGAAAGCGTTATGGCGAAGGTGACAACGCAGTTGATGCACTCAAGAGCGTGGATATGTATGTGTCGCCGGGCGAGGTTGTCGGGTTGATCGGTCCGTCAGGCTCCGGCAAGAGCACCCTGCTCAAGTGTTTGGGGGCAGTGATCGATCCTACAGCTGGTCGCATATCTCTGGGGGACGAGGTGATTTACGACGCCAGCTGGAAAGTGCGTGATTTGCGTGATTTGCGGCGGGACAAAATCGGCTTCGTGTTCCAGGCACCGTAATCTGATTCCATTTCTCGACGTTACCAACAATGTAGCGCTGTTGCCAATGTTGGCTGGTGTTCCCAACGCTGAAGCCCGAGCCAAGGCCATCGAGTTGTTGACAGCATTGGATGTGCAACATCGTTCTCAGGCGATGCCTTCGCAACTTTCGGGCGGCGAGCAGCAGCGCGTTGCCATCGCACGTGGGTTGGTCAATCGCCCGCCAGTCATTCTGGCCGATGAGCCAACGGCACCTCTGGATAGCGTGCGCGCCATGACCGTGATCCGTATCCTGAACGATATGGCTCGCAAGTTCGAAACCGCAATCATCGTCGTGACGCACGACGAAAAAATCATCCCTACCTTCAAACGCGTGTATCACATTCGTGACGGCATGACACACGAGGAAGCTGGCGAAGGGCGCAAATTCGATTGACGGTTAGTTCGACTGTGTCAATAGCTGCTTACGGATTCCTGCTTCATCAGCGCCTTACGCAGAGCAGTAAAAAACGCCGCTCGTCCACAAGCGCTTGGTCTATCCGAAGGTTTCGTCCCTCGCGGCGGCGGGAAGGGTGCAGCGCCATGTGCCGGATTCGATCGCTACGCTGCGACATCTCATCGCGGTGCATATCGCTCGACAGATCATTCGATGCCATTGTTGCGGAACAATCAATCATGACTTGTGACACAGTCAAATTACTAATAAACGATGCCCGTCAACATCCTGAACCTCTCCGGCCTTCGGGTGTTGGACTTCAAAGAGAGCGAACGGGAATATCACATCAAAGCTGAGCTCGTTGCGGTCTCCAAGCTTTGTCCGCATTGCGTGCCGATCCCATGAGTTTCCTATGTATTCGTGATTTTACGTCACCGTTGGAAGACAAATTACCGGAGGAAGGTCACAAGATCATACGCTTCCACCACAGGCAATTCTTAATCCCCAAAAACAACAAACCCCGCCAAGGCGGGGTTTGTTTTCAGTACTCCTACGTTACGCTAACGCATTAAACCCCGTTAGGAAAATCGTAGCTGTAGTGCTTGCGCAAGGGCTTGACTACTTCCCACTGGCTGTCGAGGCCGGCGTGGAAGGAGACCAGGTCGCCAGCAACGATGGTGACAGTTTCGCCGCCCTTGGGGGTCACGCGGATCTCGCCGTCCAGCACGTAGGCGCATTCGGTGGATTGGAAATCGATGGGGAACTTGGAGACTTCCTTTTCCCAGATTGCCCACTTTTCGACGCCCATTTCCTTCAGCTTTTCGGGGCTGGGGTTCTTGATAACGGTAATTTTGCTCATATCGGTTCCTTGATGCGGAGATTAGGTTTTGCGAGTGCGCGATTTTAGCATCAAATGCTTATTGTCAAACACCTAAAGATCAAATGCGAGACCCAATAAAACGCGGACCAAATCGTCTAAAATAGGAAAAATACCACCAAGAAAACAATAGCAACGGTACGGCTCCTGCAGAATACATGACCGAGCATTTCCATATCGCAATCGTAGGCTCAGGCCCCAGCGGCCTGTCTGCTGCGGCGCAAGCGGCCGAGGCCGGGGTGTCGCATATCCTGCTGGAAGCCGAAGCGCAGCCCGCCAGCGTGGTTCGCAGCTTTCAGAAAGGCAAGCATGTGATGGCCGAGCCGCGCGCCCTGCCCGTGCGCAGCCGCATCTCGTTCAGCGCCGGGCCGCGCGAGCGCGTGCTGGAAACCTGGGAAAGCGAACTGCGCGAGTTCGACATCCATTTCCGCGCCCATGCCCAGGTGACGGGCATCAAGAAGATTTCCAGCATTTTCCGCATCACGCTGGCCTCGGGCGAGACACTCACCGCCGATTTCGTCGTGCTGGCCATCGGCCTGCAAAGCAACGTCCGCAAGCTGGGCGTGCCCGGTGCAGAGCATCCTCTGGTGCAATACCACTTCGACGACCCGGATGAGTTTGTCGGCGAACGCATTGCCGTGATCGGCGGCGGCGATACCAGTATCGAAAACGCACTGGCGCTGATGGCCAACAACCGCGTGATTTTCATCACGCGACAGGAAGGTTTTTTCAACTGCAAGCCGGATAACGAAAACCAGTTGCTGGCGGCCGTAGGCAGCGGCGCTATAGAGTTGCGGCTGGATACCCTGGTCGATGCGGTGGAATGGACCGAGAACGCCGAACACCCGTTGAAGCTCATTGCCAGCGTGCCTTTGGGCAAGGAACATATCGCCTGCGACCGCATCATCGCCCGCCTGGGGGCCGAACCGCCGCGTGCACTGCTCGAAAGCTTCGGCATCCACTTTCCCAGCCCGGACCCGGCTTCGGCGCCGCAACTCTCGCCCAGTTACGAATCCAGCGTGCCCGGTCTTTATATCGTCGGCGCGCTCGCGGGTTATCCACTCATCAAGCAGGCGATCAATCAAGGCTATGAAGTCATCCAGCATATCCTCGGCGTGGCGATCAAGCCGGTCGATGAAGAAATGCTGGAGGAAAAGTTCAAGGTCTGCCCGCATGTCGCGAGCGTGCAGGACGGCTTGGACAAGGTGCGCAAGAACATACCCCTGCTGGCTTCGCTGTCGCCGTTGCAACTGCGCGATTTTCTGCTGGAAAGCCATCTCCTCGCGCTGGAGCCGGGCCATATCGTTTTCAAGCGCAACGACTACAGCAATTCGTTCTACAGCATCATCGAGGGCGAGGTTAAAGCCTATGTCGATGAAGATGACATTGCCGATTTCGTTTTGCGGGCGGGTGAGTTTTTTGGCGAAATGGGCCTGATTTCCGGGCGCCGTCGTACCGCCACCATAGAAGTCAGCAAGCCCTGCATCCTGATCGAGACGCCCATGCATACCATGCAGCGGCTACTCGATACGCTGGCATCGGTTCGCCGCCAGATCGATGCTGTTTCGCTGCGCCGCGCCGTGCATATTTTTGTCGGGCTTTCGCTGTCGCAGGATGACCTCGATTACCTGATGGGCGATGTCAGCATCCGGCATTACGAAGCAGGCAAGGAATTGTTCCACGAGGGCGATGCCCCCGACGGCCTGTATCTGATACGCCGTGGCTCGGTGACGATTTCCCGCCTGATCGGCGGCAAGGAAGTCATCCTGTCGTATGTTTCGGCAGGCAATTACGTCGGCGAAATGGCGCTGGTTTCGGGCCAGCCGCGCATTGCAACGGTATGCGCAGCAGTCAATACCGAAGCGATTCTGCTGGGATCGGAGCGGGTGCAGCAAGTCATCGCCCGCAATCCGGCCATCCAGCAGGAGATGAACGACCGCTACCTCAAATACATCCGCAACGAGATCAAGGACGAAACGCAGCAAGCCGGAGCCGATGCGAGCAACCTGATCAGCTTTCTCGTCGACCAGGGTATCGGCGACGCAACCGACGTGCTGCTGATCGACGAATCGCTGTGCATCCACTGCGATAACTGCGAAAAAGCCTGCGCCGATACCCACGATGGCACGTCGAGGCTGGATCGCAAGAGCGGCCCGATGTACGACCAGATCCGTGTTCCGTCATCCTGTCGGCATTGCGAAAATCCGCTGTGCATGAAAGATTGCCCGCCCGATGCGATTCACCGCGGGGCGAACGGCGAAATTGTCATCTGGGACAACTGTATCGGTTGCGGCAATTGCGTGACCAACTGCCCCTACGACGTGATCCAGCTTGCCTCCATCGACCCCAACCGCAAGCGCCCCGGTATATGGCAATGGCTACTGGGGCAGGAGCCTGGAATGGCGTCTTCCGGTAGCAAGGATGCGGCCAGGCTGGCAGTGAAATGCGATATGTGCAATGGCATCAATGGCGGCCCTGCATGCGTACGCTCCTGCCCGACCGGCGCCGCTATCCGCGTCGGTCCCGAAGAATTTCTCGATTACGCGGTATGGCGCAACAGCAAGGTGGGGCAATAATGCACGGCAACCTGCTCGAATACCGTCGTTACCACTACCTGAAGCTGGCGCTGCTGCTGGTCGTTTCCGCAGTAACTGCCTATGCCCTGCACCGCCCGCCACTCGGCACTTATGGCGGCACCTGGCTGGGGTATGTACTGGGAACGGTTTCTGCACTCATTGTCGGACTGCTGCTTTGGCTGGGTATCCGCAAGCGCAACTATGCAGGTGCAGGCACGATGCAGGGATGGCTGTCGGCACACGTCTATCTGGGAATCTCGCTGATTGTGCTGGCAACACTGCATACCGGCTTCAAGTTTGGCTGGAACGTCCACACCCTCGCCTATCTGCTGATGATGAGCGTCATTGCCAGCGGCCTTTACGGGCTTTATGCGTATTTGCGTTTTCCACGAAAACTGACGGAAAACCTGGGCGAAGATAATTTTGACGGCGTGCTGCAAGAGATTGCAAAACTGGACGAGCTTGCCTATCTCAACGCCTTGCAACTTCCCGATGATGTAGTGAATCTGGTGAGAGGCGCCAAAAGGGATACGCGTATCGGGGGGAACGTACTGGAGCAATTGCGCAAACACCACCCGAATTGCCCGACGACCGTGGCGGTCAGGCACCTGCATGAACTCGGCAAAAGCATGAAAGGCTCCCAGGTCAAAACGCATCGCGAACTTTACATGCTCATGCTGCGCCGCGAGACGCTTGTGGCCAGGGCACGGCGCGATATCATGCTCAAGGCCAGGCTCAAGATCTGGCTTTATGCGCACGTACCGCTATCGATCGCGCTGTTATGCACGTTGCTGGCCCACATTCTTTCCATCTTTTTCTACTGGTAGGCCCATGATCCGCTGCCTGCTCACCCAAGTCACCCGCAACCAGCATGGACAAGCCATCCGCCAGGAAAGACAGCTCCACGGCGACCTGCTGGCCATCGGACGTAGCGCCGAATGCCAGATCCGTCTGCCGGATCACCGCATCAGCCTGCATCAGGCCACCATCCAGCATGGCGACGATGGCAGGCTGTACATCATCGGTGAAGAAAGCCGCCGGTTCGAAATCGATGGCCACATGGTGGCACATACCACACTCATCCCCGGCATCACGATCACCATGGGACCTTACACGATGGCTGTCACGGCCATGCACGGCAACGACGAAATATCGCTGGATATCGAGCTGACGACACCCGCAGAACCCATCGTAACGCCTATTCTCCCCGTCACACTTGCCGACACAGGCTTATCCATCCGCAAACCTGCATTCTGGCTGGCAGGGCTCATTATCCTGCTGTTTATCGTATTACCGACTGCATATTCCCTGCACCCCGGATTTCATCAACTGGCAGGCAAATACCATCTAGCCTTCGATGAGCCGCTCAATGCAGGCAATATGTCTCCGGGGCATCGCGCACTCAGCATGAAATGCGATGCCTGCCATCAGGCACCGTTTACTCCGGTCAGCAACCAGGCTTGCGAAAGCTGTCACAAGACCGTTGCTCACCATATTCCGGACCCTGTATTGCATCACAAGGTGTTCAGCGCCACACGATGCTCCAGCTGCCATCTGGATCATCGTGGTCGTGCCGGACTGATCCGGCACGACACACAACAGTGCGTGGCGTGTCATGGCAACATCAAAAAACGCCATGATGAAACCAGATTATCCGATGTCCATGACTTCAGCGGCCATCCGGCCTTCCAACTGACATTCAAGGCAGAAACCGGCGGCCAGGATAAACGCGTACGCCAATCCGACAGGTCGCAACTGGTTGAGCATTCCGGCTTGAAATTCTCGCACCGGGAGCATTTCGACAAGGCATTGATCGAACTCCCGGGTGACCGAACCCGCGATATCGCGTGCGCAGACTGCCACGCCCCAACCGAAGCCGGGACAGGGTTCAAGCCAATGAGCATGCCGCTGACCTGCCAGCAATCCAGGTGTCACTCTTTGGAATTAACGCCGCCGATCGAAGGACGAAAAGTCCCGCATGCCTCGGAAAAGATTGTGATGACAATGTTGCGCGAGTTGTTTACCAGTCGTGCGGTCAATCAGGCAGACCAGGATGGTACTGCAATTTTCGATCTCAAGCGTGCGCGCAGTTGGGCCGAAAAAGAGACAAACCGCAACGCGACAACCCTATTCACCAGAGAAGAAGAAGGCACTTGCCTGGAATGCCACGAAATCTCGCACAATCCAAAAAACAGGGAGATTCCCTGGAAAGTCGCCCCGGTAAACATTACCGAACACTGGTTGCCGAAAGCGCATTTTCCTCATGACAAGCACAGCACAGCGACATGCACGAGCTGCCACGATGTATTAAAGTCGGAAAAAAGTGCTGATGTTGCAATCCCCACCATCAACAAATGCCGTGAATGCCACGTAGGGAGTAAAGAAGCCAAAACCCGCATCAGCAGCACCTGCGAGACATGCCATAACTTCCACGATGTCGGGGCGCGGCAAAGGCTGTCTACCCCGCAACCGGATCAGGAAGAAGAGGAATAAAAGCTGTAAAAAAGCCCGCTTGTAGCGGGCCTTTTTACGCGGAAAGCCGGATTTACTTTACGGTCAGCAGATAAGTAATGTAGTCGGCCTTTTCCTGAGCCGTACAGTCCTTACCGAGGACATCAAGACAGTGCTTCTCAAAGTTGACTTCAACCTTATTCAGATCGCTGAAGCGTGCTGCATTTGCAGAAGGAGCCAGCGGCTTGATCGCCTTGCCGGTGGTAATGTGCTTACCCTTGGCAGCCGGGTTATCAGTATGGCAGGACGAGCAGGAAATTTCCTTGCCGCGAACCAGCAGTTTGCGCGTGAAAAAAGCCTTGCCTGCATCCGCTGAAGGCTTGTAAGCCGGTTCGATATTCTTGGCAAAAGCCGCATACTTATCGGCAAGCTTTTGTGCGCTGGCCACATCGGCCATCGCGGGCAAGCTGACAACGCCTAAAGCAAGCAGCAGGGTATAAACGAGTTTATTCATCTACGACTCCATAAAATGGTGGGTGGGATTAAGTGTTTGCGCCATTCTACAATATTTTCTTCCATGCCGCAGTGCCTCTAACGCACAACCACCCCAGAATGGCATACAAACTCATGCCGAAAGCGAGGCCGGCCGGGTGATCCCACAGTAGCGGGATCAGTGCGCCTGCCGACAGCGTCGATAGAAGCATCTGGATAAATGCCTGTCCCGAAGCGGCTGTTCCACGAATCCGGGGATGCCTGTCAAGCGCTGCGACAGATAGTACCGGCATGGCCAACGCCATACCGATATTATACAGGCCGATGGGGGCGATATTGAATATCAGATTGGTCGGGAAAGCCAGACATATCGCCACATTGAGTGCGGCAATCGATAGCATCCAGACCATTGATAAGCGCAGGATCTGCCCATCGGCAAACTTGCCCGCGACACGCCGGGCTAACCACGAACCAAACACCATGCCACAAACGGTAGGCACGAACATGTAGCCGAACTGGTGTTCGTTCAGGCCTAAATGCCGGATCAGGAATACCGGCGCTGACAATACATAGATGAAGAAACCGGCAAAATTCGCGCCGGAAGCGGTCGCCAGCAACAGAAATTCCTTATCTCCGAAAATTCGACGATAGTCCCAAAGCATTTGCCTGGGTGCCAGCGGAACCCGGCGCGATACCGGCACTGTTTCCGGCAGGTAGCGATAGGCGGCTCCCAGGGCTAGCACCGAATAGAGCGCCAGAAAAATGAATATCGCCTGCCAGTGAATAGCCAGTAGCAAGCCGCCGATGACAGGTGCAATCGCTGGCGCCAAACCAAAGATCATCTGCACCTGCGCCATTACGCGCTGTGCGGCGACCCCCTCGAACAAGTCACGCACCATGGCACGTGCAACCACGTTACCGGCCCCGGCCGAGATCCCCTGCACAGCCCTGAAGAACATCAGCGTTTGAGCATCCTTCGCCAACGCGCAACCGACCGAAGCCAGCGCAAACAGCAGTAAGCCCCAGCGTATCGCTGCCAGACGGCCGATGGAATCAGAAATGGCGCCATGCCACAGGGTCATCAACGCATAAGGCAATAGGTAAGCGGTGAGGCTCTGCTGCAATTGCAAGGGCGTTGCACCGATATCACCTTCGATGGCAGGAAAAGCCGGGAGATAGGTGTCAATGGCGAATGGCGCAAGCGCGGTCAGACTCGCCAGAACGACAGCGATCAGGGCGGAATTTGAAGGCATGGGTGTTATTTTGCCATATCAGGCTCGCCGGAAAGGCAAACGGTCATCGGCTGGGCTGCCATGCCTACGGCAATGCGTGAAAATCCTTGAGCAATTCCTTCGATTCGCCGACAACGATTTTCTGTGAATTCCTGTCGTTGCGGAACACAATAGGCTGCGCCGCCAACTGCGGATTTTTGGCGTCCTCGATGGCTTTGAGAATCAGATCGTGCTTGGGTGATTTGGAACAAACCGGATCGGCCATTTCTGCATCGCCAGCCAGCAGATAAGTCTGGCAGCGGCAACCGCCCAGGTCTTTTTCCTTCTCCGGGCAAGAACGGCAAGGCTCCTTCATCCAGTCGTCGCCGCGGTACTTGTTGAACGCGGGTGACTCGTTCCATATCCATTCCACACTGGCGCCGTCTCTTACATTGGGAAATGCGAGGTTGGGCAATGAGCGTGCGGAATGGCAAGGCAGCACGTCGCCGTTGGCCGTAACGATCATGAATACCTCGCCCCAACCGTTCATGCATTTCTTGGGACGGTCGGCATAATAATCCGGCACGACAAAAAACACCTTCATCCTGTTGCCGACACGCTCGCGGAACCTGTTGGTGATGGCTTCGGCCCTGTCCAGTTGCTCACGGGTCGGCATCAGCTGGCTGCGATTCAACAGCGACCAGCCATAGTACTGAGTATTGGCCAACTCAACATAGTCTGCGCCAATCTGTTCCGCCATCTCCAGGATTTCACCGATATGCTCGATGTTGTAACGATGGATCACCACGTTGAGCACCATCGGATAGTCATACTCCTTGATCATCGCCGCCACCTTCTTTTTCAGCTCGAAGGTGTTGGTGTCGGTGATGAAGTTGTTGATATCCTTGGTGATATCGTGCATTGACAACTGGATGTGATCCAACCCGCCGCGCTTGAACTCGGCGATACGCTTTTCCGTCAGGCCGACACCCGAAGTGATCAAATTGGAGTAGTAGCCCAAGCTACCCGCCTCGGCCACAATTTCCTCGATATCGTCGCGCAACAAAGGCTCGCCACCAGAGATACCCAACTGCAGCGCCCCCAGCTTGCGGGCATCGCGCAGCACCTTGATCCACTGCTCGGTCGAAAGCTCGTTCTGCGTGTGGGTGACGTAATCCGTCGGGTTGTAGCAGAATGCACAGTGCAGCGGGCAGCGATAAGTGATTTCTGCCAGCAGCCAGAACGGCTTGGGGGCGTGATTCAATTTTGCGCCGTTATTCTGTTGAGCCATGATAGCCTCCAGTCATTTCAAAGCAATCCAGGCTTTTTCATGCGCCAGTTGGAGCATGGCCAGTACGTCGGCTTCGAGATCGGGAACATCGGGAAAAGCCGCCTGGCAGTCGGCAACGATCTCACCGGCAGTCCTGATGCCGTCAATCCGTTTGATGACCTCACCTGCACCGCCGTTCAGCTTGATCATCCCTTCGGGAAACAGCAGGACGTAACCGCCCTGCGCTTCTTCCCACTGGAAACGGTAATGCCGCGCAAGAGCAAAAACGCTATCAGACTTGATCTTGTCGGACATATTGCGTACCACCCTCGATCTTGACGTCGCAGCACTGCAGCATGATGGCATCGGCCAGCGCCCACAGCACATCCAGCTTGAATTGCAGGATTTCGCAAGCGCGTTCCTGCATGTCGCGCGACTTGCCGAAGTAATCCAGCGAAAGATCCAGCCCCTGCTTCACATCCCGGCGCGCCTGCGTCAGGCGGTTCTTGAAATACTGCAAGCCCTCGGGCTTGATCCAGGGATACTTTTCCGGCCAGGCATCGATGCGTTGCTGGTGAATATGCGGAGCAAACAGTTCCGTCAGCGAAGAGCAAACCGCTTCCTGCCAGGGGCGCTGACGTGCGAAGTTGATGTATGCATCCACAGCGAAGCGGGCTGCTGGCGACACCAGCTTGAGCGAAGTCATCTCTTCACGCTTGAGGCCCACGGCTTCGCCCAATTGCAGCCAGGCTTCGATACCGCCCTGGCCGCCTTCGTTAATCGGGCCGCTCCCATCGTGGTCGAAAATCCGTTGAATCCAGCTGCGGCGGACTTCGATATCCGGGCAATTCGACAGAATCGCCGCATCCTTGATCGGAATCGCGATCTGATAGTAAAACCGGTTCGCCACCCAGCATTGCAGTTGTGCCTGGGTCAGCTTGCCTTCGTACATCAAGACGTGGAAAGGGTGATAAATGTGGTAGCCACGGCCACGCTCGCGCAACTTCTGCTCGAACTCTTCACGACTCCATGGAGTGTTATCGCTCATGATCTTCTCCATCAAAGAATGATGTCCATGCCGTCGTAGGAAACCTCGATACCGGTCGCTTCAAGCTCGCGGCGCTGGGGAGACTCTTCGTTCAGAATGGGATTGGTATTGTTGATATGGATCAATACCCGGCGCGCCCTGGGGTAGGCCGACAGCACTTCCATCATGCCGCCTGCGCCGGATTGCGGCAGATGGCCGATATCGCGTGAGGTCTTGTCCATAAGGCCGAGATCGATCATTTCGGCATCGGTCCAGAAAGTACCGTCCACCATGATGCAGTCCGCCTGCTCCATCAACGGCGGCAGATGCGGTTCGATCTCACCCAGACCGGGTGCGTAGAACAGCTTTTTACCATTGCTGGTATCTTCAACCAGCACGCCAATAGTATCGCCATCATGGCTGTCGTAGCGATGTGGTGAGTACGGCGGCGCTTTGCTCTTGAGCGCGACCGTCGTAAAACGCAGATTGGCAGCACCGGGAATCTCGAAACTGGAGCCATCGATCGGTATTTGATGCCAATTGACACCGCAGTAATGGCCGAGAATATTGAACAGCGGATTACCGCTGGTCAGGTCGTTCCTGACCATATCGGTACAGAATATTTCGCGCCTGACCGTGCCTTCGCGCAACATCAGCAGGCCTGTCGTATGGTCGATTTGCGCATCGATCAGCACGATGCCGACGATGCCGGTGTCGCGTAGCGCCCGGCCTGGCTGCAGCGGCGCAAACTCCTGCACCTGTTTGAGCACATCGGGAGATGCGTTGAACAAGACCCAATTGACGCCATCACCGCTGACGCAGATGGAAGACTGGGTCCTGGCGTGCGCCTTGATGGTCCCTTTGCGCAGGCCGTCGCAGTTGTGGCAATTACAATTCCATTGTGGAAACCCGCCGCCAGCACCGGAACCTAGAACATGGATATGCATATCTTCTTTTCTCAATCCAAACGGGCCGCAAAAGCGGCCCGTAGCATCAGCAACTTAGCGGTTGCAAACGTACATGGTGACTTCGAAACCAAAACGCATTTCGGTTACTTCCGGCTTGGTCCACATAGCAATCTCCTCAAATTGATTTTCAATTGAATGATGAACGTTAAACGTTCGAAAGCATTGTGGCGGGATGCCGCATCGAAGGACAGCGGCAAAACATGGAATCTCGTCTAATGATTTCCATGAGCTCCTGACAGTCTGCTGGAGACGTAGTCAGACAGGTTCCACACCCAATCCAGTTTTGGTTTTAGAATGATTCCATGCCCAATACATATCTGCAGTTCATCGAAACAGTCGTCGGCGTTGCCTGGCACGACGATATCCTCGCGCTGCTCATCATGGTCGCGATGATCGCCGGTTTATTTTTGCGTTTCCGCTCCAACGATCGTAAAACACTGATAGCGACGCTGTTGTTGCTGGGTGTTGCGCTTATTGGCCAGCTAATCAGCGTGTTTATCGAGTTTACGGGGTTTATGCGGATGGCGGCAAGCCTGCACGAAGCGTTCCTCATCCTCGAAGGACTTGCGGTCATCCGGCTGATCGGAGTGTTTGTTTTTCGCGTGGTGCTGCCGCAACTCGGCTTCAAACCACCGCGGATTCTTGAAGATATCCTGGTGTTCGTCGCCTATGTCGGCTGGGGCTTCGCACGCATGCATGAAGCGGGCGTCGATTTATCCGGCATTGTTGCCACCTCGGCCGTCATTACCGCCGTACTTGCGTTCTCCATGCAGGATACGCTAGGTAACATTCTCGGCGGACTCGCCCTGCAACTCGATAACTCGGTGGAAATCGGCGACTGGATCAAGGTAGACGATGTTTCGGGCAAGGTTGTCGAAGTGCATTGGCGTTTTACTGCAATTGAAACGCGTAACTGGGAAACCGTCATCGTCCCCAACAGCCAACTGATGAAAAGCAAATTCTCAGTGCTTGGTCGACATGGCGACGACCCCGTGCAATGGCGGCGCTGGGTATGGTTCAACATCGGCTTCGACACATCGCCGTCCAGGGTCATCCAGACCGCCAACCAAGCCATGCGCAGCGCAGACATCCCCAATATGGCAAAAGCACCAGAACCCAATTGCGTACTGATGGATTTCACCGACAGCTACGGTCGCTATGCCATCCGTTACTGGCTTACCGATTTGCAGGCGGACGACCCCACCGATTCCGAGGTTCGAGACCATCTTTATGCTGCTCTACAGCGTGCCAACATCCGCCTGGCCTTCCCCGAGCACAGTGTCCACGTTATCAAGGAAAACGAAAAACACGAGCAGGCACGCCATTTAAAGCATATTCACAGTCGTATCGACACGCTGCGCAAGGTCGAATTATTCAGCGCGTCCGCAGAGGACGAACTTCTCGCCATTGCCGAGAAGCTGAAATTCGCCCCATTTGCCAAAGGCGATGTCATTACGCATCAGGGGGATGTCGCACATTGGCTCTACATTATCACCGAGGGTAATGCCGATGTGTACCTGGAAGTACCGGGGCAGGACAAACGAAAGCTTAGCACCCTGCATCAGGGCGACTTTTTTGGCGAGATGGGGCTGATGACAGGCGCGCCGCGCACCGCCACAGTGATTGCCGCCAGCGACATCGAATGCTACCGGCTGGACAAGGAGTCGTTTCAGGAGTTTCTGCACAAACGTCCGGCATTGGCAGACGAGATTACGAAAGTTCTGATTTCAAGGCGCTACGGACTCGACAGTATGCAGCAGGACATGGATGAAACCACGCGCGCCAGCCAGATGGCGCAGCAGCATCAGGATGTGCTGGGACGCATTCGTAACTTTTTCGGCCTTAAAGCAACCGCATAAAACAGAAAAGGCCGGAAGCCCGGCCTTTTTGCAGCAATCCGGCTAACAGATTACTTCTTGTTCACAGCATCCTTCAGGGACTTGCCAGCAGAGAAAGCCGGTGTCTTGGAAGCAGCGATCTTGAGCGCAGCGCCAGTCTTCGGGTTACGGCCTTCGCGAGCTGCGCGCGCGCGGGTTTCAAAAGTGCCAAAGCCAATCAGCTGCACCTTGCCACCATTGGTCAGTTCCTGGCTGATGGTGGCAACGGTTGCATCCACCACGGCAGCGATATTGGTCTTGGTCACGCCGCTTACTTGTTTGGCGATAGCGTCAATCAGTTCTGCTTTATTCATGTGTTTTCCTCTCTGTGACAAGGTTTAAATTTGATTTCAAATTCAGGTTTGTCGCCACGGCGCTTGAGACCAGCCCGGCGACACTTCTCTACCGTAGCATACTTTCTCGCGACAATGGGAGTTTAGTTGCTACTCCCCAAGAATTCTCTGGCGGAAGCGGTGTCCGCCACATTTGACCGGTGAAACCTTTATGCAGCAAGGATTCCGTGATTAACCACAAAAAATCCATTCCACACTTTATTCCACACGGCAAAACAAGGCCTGAACCACATCCCGACTCACTGTAATAGCGAGCTAGTGCATTCTACATCAGCCTGTCGGGATGACAAAACCCCGCACTACATAATGATGCGGGGCGTTTTTCAAGATAGGTTACAATTCCATACTAGATAGCGTCGTCACGAGACAGCTGCCCACAAGGCGATACAGCGAATATGGACGGCGGCCAGGAATGAGGCGGTGCATTTCGCATAGCGAGTCGCAATTCCTCTCCATCGCTTGATGTGCAAAAAGGTGTTTTCCACCAGATGCCGCAATTTGTAGAGTGCTTTGTCATAGTGCCGCAACTCCTTTCGATTTCTCTTTGGCAGAATCTGTGCCGCCATCCCTTGCGCTAGTGCCTGCTCAATGATTGCATCGCTGTCGTAGCCCTTGTCCGCCAGCAAATTCCGCCGTCAATCCTTCGATAAGCTTGCCAGCTTGTGTGCAATCTGCCGTGACAAGTACTCGGATCGGCATACCATGCGCATCCACGGCCAAGTGCAGTTTTGTGTTGAGCCCCCTTTTGTCAGCCCCATGTCCTGGTTGCCTCCCTTTGCGCCTGCCGCGTGTGGATGTACCTTGATGTGGCTGGCATCAATCATGAGCCACTCGTAATCAACATCCGTCACCAATTGCTCCAGCAACTTCTCCCATATCCGGGCGTCACGCCAGCGGATGAATCGCCGGTGAGTGTTCTTCCAGCCCCCGTATTCCGGGGGCAGGTCGCGCCAAGGCGCCCCCGTCCGCAATATCCAGAACACCGCGTTGATGAATGTGCGGTTATCTTTCGCAATGCCGCCCCATGCGCCCTCCCGGCCCGGGAGATGCGGTGCGAGCAATTCCCACGTTCGGTCAGTAATGTCGTGCCTTCTCAGGGTCGGTTCAGTCATTCATTTAAGCGCCTTTGTAACGAAGGCTCAATGATGCCAGATTTTTCATATCTCGTGACGACAGCATCTAGGTATTCATCCAGTTAAGCACGGATAATTCAGGTGGGGCCACGGCTTTGATGTGATCCATTTTGCCAGAGGTAACGAGGGTGAGGTTATACGTCAGCGCAACGGCTACAATCCAAACATCGTTCTCGTTGACGCCCAAGGTCTTGCCCGTTGCGGGGTCAAGCCATTCTTCGATATAACCCACCACCAATAATGAAGGCAAACCCGCCACCTGTTACGATTGAAGCCAGGCCACCGATTCCAACTCAAAACCGCCGTCTGATCTACGCATTAGCGGCATGTTCAGTAGTAGTCTTATCATCACCGCTCCCGTCCCGCCTCATGAAACGCCTTCCTCACCGGCGACAACAGGTATTCCAGCACCGTCTCGTCCCCGAGCTTGATCTCTGCCGCCACCTGCATGCCGGGCGTCAGTTCGAGTTGGTCGTTGTCGGTATTCAACGTCTGGGTATGCATGGCAACCAGCGTGCGATATGCCAGTTGGCCGGTGTTGTTGCCGTTGCCGTTCTGCTGCGTATTGTTCGGGTTGTTGCCGTTGGGCGATTCGCTGGCATCAGCGCTGACCTGGGTGACACGGCCGTCGATCATGCCGTATTTCTGGAAGGGATACGCCGAGAGTTTGACTTTGACGGGTTGTCTGGCATGGACGAATCCGGCGTCTTCGTTCTTGACCCAGACTTCGGCTTGCAGGGCCTCATCGTTGGGGACGAGGGTCATCAATACGGTGCCGGGCGAGACGACCGTGCCGGGGGTGTGGGTGGCGAGATCCTTGACGATGCCTGCTTGGGGCGCCTTGAGCTCGAGCAAGCTGGCACGGTGTTCCTGCTTGGCCCAGTCCTGCTGGAGCTTTTGGGTGTCGGTGTAGGTGGTGGCTTTTTCGGTCTGGAGCTTTTGCCGGTAATTTGAGGATATCTGGGCCAGCCGTTTCTCGGATTGGGCGATGGCGGCCTTGAGGCTTCGCACGGTGTATTGCTGGGCCTTGAGATCCTGCTCCTGTTCGATCCGCTCGCGTTGCTTGTCGAGCACCATGAGGTTGCCTGCAAAACCGGTCTTGCCGAGCTTGGCGTAGGCCTGCTCTTGCGCCTGGTAGGTGGGCAAGGTTTGTTCGAGCTTTTGGCGGACGGCTTCGGTGGCGGCGAGCTCCTGTTTCGATTTTTCCAGGGTGGCGCGTTCTTCGGCAAGGGCGTCTTCCAGCGCGCGGCGATTGGCGAGGTATTCGGCTTCGATATGATGGAACAGCTCCGGAGCATCGCCTTTTTCCATACGGAAGGGGATTCCCGCCAATTCGGCCTCGATGCGGCGTAGCTCTAGCGCCTTGTGCTGCAATTCGCTCTGGATGGTTTTGCCATCAGCATCCGAGACGTTGGCATCCATGCGCACCAGGACTTGCCCGGCGACCACATGCTCGCCATCCTTGATGGCGATCTCACGCACGATGCCGGCCTCGGCTGGCTGGACGATCTTGAGGTAGCTGACCGGGACGAGTTTTCCTTCGGCAACGGCAACGATATCGAGCCGCCCGAAGGCGGACCAGACGAGCATGATGAAGAAGAGCAGCAATACCCCGCGCAGCACCATTCTGGGTAACGGCGAAGGCGGGGCGTGTTCGACGCCGAGAATGCCGGGCATGAAGTCGTGCAGATCGTGGTGACCTGCACGACTATCCTCGTGCTTGGTGATGACCCCTAACATCAGGAAATCAACCCAGCTTGACGGTTTCGGACTGCCAGGTGCTGGATGCATTCAACGTCTGCGCACTTTGGCCAAACGGCGCCGCATTGATCACACTCTGTGCCGCGTTGAGGCCGATGCCCGACAACGTACCCGCCTTGCCGTACTGGTAGGCGAGATCGCCGCCGATGGCGTCGGTGTCGCTGCCCAGGTGGAAATCGAGCAAGGCGTTGGTCAAGGCCCAGTTGCTGTAGGTTGAGTTAGCACCGCGCGCACTATCGAAGGCGCCGACAAGGCTCGCAAAGTCGAAGGTTTCGATCTTGTTGTCCTTGAGGGTATCCGATCCACCGGGGGCGAAGTCAGCCATGGCCTCACTGATAACCTGCAGGTTGAGTACACTATGGTTGCTGGTCGAAGCATACCAATCCTTGAAGGTGATCTGGTCGGTGCCGCCGGTCTTGAGGATGAGGTTGTTGCCGGATTTGCTCAAGCTGAGATCGGCATAATTAATGCCGCCGCCCAGGCTGAGGGTGTTGTCGGCACCCGTCGAGGCATTGATCGTGTCCTGCCCGCTACCGGTGTTGAAGGCGATGACATCGTAACCCGCGCCGGTGGTGATCACATCATTACCGACACCTCCGACAAAGAACTCATTGCCGACTCCACCAGTGATCGTATCGTTATCGGCCCCACCATCGAGCAGGTTGTTGCCCGTCCCGCCGGACAGGATATCCGCCCCGCTCATGCCCTGGATGAGATCGTTGCCGGCACTACCGGTGATGGTGTCATTACCGGCCCCGCCATCGATCAGGCTGATATTGACGAGCTCGGTCGTCGACAGGTTGATGGTGTCGCTGTACTGGGTACCGGCAATGACGTTACTGCCTGCGCCACCGTCGATTTTTTCGACGGTATAGATCCCGGAATAGTTGCTCACGCGGATCACATCGTCTCCGGCACTTCCCTGAATCTGGTCGTAACCGGCATCGCCTTCGAATCGATCGTAGCCGGTATCGCTGCCGCTGATCAGGAAAATATCGTTGCCAGCACCACCGGCCAGTACGTCGGAGCCCGTACCGCCGATGATGACATCGTCGCCCGCGCTGCCGGTCATCGTATCGTTACCGAGGCCGCCATCGATATTGGCGATGTTGACCAGCTCGGTATTCGACAGGTCGATGCTATCGCTGTATTGCGTCCCGGCGAGCACGTCATAGCCCAAGCCGCCGTCGATTTTTTCTACGGTGTAAATCCCGGTGAAATTGCTCACCCTGATGACATCATCGCCAGCGCCACCCTGAATCATGTCGTAACCAGCGTCGCCTTCAAAGCGGTCGTAGCCAGTGTCGCTACCGTAAACCAGGAAGGTGTCGTTGCCCGCACCGCCGGCGAGTACATCGGATCCTGTATTCCCCAGGATAACGTCATTACCGGCGCTCCCGATGATGGTGTCGTTACCGAGCCCGCCATCGATCAGGCCGATGTTCGCCAATTCGGTTGCAGAGAAATCCAGCGAGTCACTGTACTGAGTACCAGCAAGGATATTGCTGCCGGCACCACCATTGATCTTCTCCACCGTATAGATTCCGGTGAAGTTGCTGATACGGATGGTGTCGTCGGCTGCGCTGCCCTGAATCACGTCATATCCGGCATCGCCTTCAAAACGATCGTAACCGGTATCGGTGCCGCTGATCAGGAAAGTATCGTTACCACTACCGCCTGCCAGCACGTCGGAACCCGTACCACCGATGATGACATCGTCGCCCGCACTACCGGTAATCGTGTCGTTACCCAGGCCGCCGTCGATATTGGCTATATTCAGCAATTCCGTGCCCGATAGATCAATGCTGTCACTGTATTGGGTCCCGGCCACGATATTGCTGCCAGCACCGCCATCGATCTTCTCCACCGTATAGAGTCCGGTAAAGTTGCTCACACGAATGGTGTCATCGCCTGTGCCGCCCTGAATCACATCGTAACCGGCGCCACCTTCAAACCGGTCGTAACCGGTGTCGCTGCCATTGACCAGGAAAGTGTCATTTCCGGCGCCACCTGCCAGGACATCCGAGCCAAGATCGCCGATGATGGTGTCGTCTCCGGCACTGCCGATGATGGTGTCGTTACCGGTGGTGCCGGTGATATAGGCGATGTTCACCAACTCGGTGCCCGATAGGTCAATCGTGTCGCTGTATTGCGTGCCAGCGACAACGTTCACCCCGGCGCCACCGTCGATTTTCTCGACCGTATAGAGTCCACTGAAATTGCTGACGCGGATCACGTCGTCGCCAGCGCCACCCTGGATGACATCGTAACCGGCATCGCCCTCGAAACGGTCGTAACCGGCATCATTGCCTTCAACGATAAAGGTGTCGTCGCCAATACCGCCTGCCAGCACATCTGAACCGGCGCCACCGATAATGGTGTCATTGCCGTCACCTGCGCTCACAGTGTCGTTCCCGGTACCTGCAGCGATATAGTCGTTGGCTGCCGTACCGCTGATGGTGTCGCTATATTGGGTGCCCTGGATCAGATTCGCGATATCGAGACTGAAGCTGCCGGATGCACTCAAGCCACCACGGTCGGTCGCCGTGACGATGAATGACAACGTTCCAGCATCGTTCAGGCCAGGGGTACCGCTGAAGATCCCCGTGACGGAATCCAGGCTTAACCACGCAGGTAAATCAGAACCATCTGCCAGCGTAGCGGAATAGGTCAGCTCATCGCCCACATCAGGATCGACGAACGTGTCTGCCGGGATCTGGAAGGTGAAGGTGTGGTTTTCTACTCCGTTTTGTCCGGGAATAGGATTGATCCACTCAGGGGCTGAATTGGATGGCGTGACCAGAGCTTCCAGCATCGCCGCATCCCACTCGGTGCCATCGGCGAATACAACGCGTTGTACGCCGTAGCCATTTTGCGTATCCCAGTATATGGATAGACTGTCGTTCGAGCCGTTGATCGCCAGATTGAGATAGACCCCATCGTAAGTCGCGACAATATCATTGGCATTTACCCCAGCCCCCATTTGCACGGTATTGATATCCGTACCAGACATATTCTGGTCTTCAATACTGTCAGCCCCATCCCCTAAGCCGAACAGGTAGGTGTCGCTGCCATCACCGCCCATGAGGAGATCGTCCCCAGCGCCGCCATCGATCACGTCGTCACCCGCCAGACCACTGATCCGGTCGGTCACACTGGTACCGCTCAGCGTGTCGTTGCCGTTGCTGCCGTTCAGGTCAAAACCTTTGTCCAGTAGCTGGGCATAGTTCAATTCCGTGCCGTCAGCAAAACGGAAGGTTTCGATGGTGTGGGTACCGGCCGCATCGCTGGGGTTGAAGTTGTCGAGGTGGATCGCATCGCCATTGTTACCGACTCGCAGCAGCAATGACCCCAGACCAAGGCTGATATCGGCGGCTGTGATGCCGTCGCCGAAGACCAGCGTGTTGCCTTCCCCGGCAAGCGCCGTATCCTGGATGTGGTCGACCCCATCGCCCAGGTTGAAGACATAGGTATCGCTACCAGCCCCGCC
>WBZX01001019.1_pt1 | contig 22460 bp, 20 predicted proteins | sample 5204211 | NCBI WGS metagenome assembly WBZX01 (sample SAMN12344362, study PRJNA552823) | activated sludge metagenome | biome: Activated sludge suspended growth; feature: Nitrification reactor; material: Wastewater; isolation source: activated sludge from nitrification reactor of wastewater... | reverse complement strand
CATTCAACGGCCGCAAGCCAATGACCCGCTACAAGTCTACACGACAAGGCCGAAAAGCCTTCGAATCCCACATCGCCGCGCTCGAAAAGCTCATCCACTTCAAAACCTAGCGTCCTGCAACTATGCACAACACCGTGGCAGATGTGTCAGCATGCATGGAACCATATGTAACTTCTTTCATTCAATTCATCACACTAAAGAAACATTACCATGTCAAATGAAGTAGAAACTGAACCTAAGAAATGGACCGATAACGTCCTCGTCAAGGTCCTCATGATTGGATTCCTGATCATGGTCCTGATGATCCCCAGTATCATGATCAATGAGTTGGTCCGCGAACGATCATCCCGTAAAATGGAAGTGACTAATGAAGTCAGCAGCAAATGGGGTCAGCTACAAACCATTATCGGCCCGTACATGGTCATCCCTTATCTCGAAGAGGTAAAGTATACCAACCAGGCCAGTGAATGGCGCGAACAAAAATTATTCTATTTCCCGCAGTCTCTGGAGATGACCGGCAACATCACGCCACTGGTCAAAAAGAGGAGCATTTTTAAAGTCATGCTTTATGAAACTGACCTCAACATCCAGGGGAGTTTTTCATTCCCTGACCTGAATGCGCTAAAGATTGATCCCGCCAAAGTGATGTGGGACAAAGCCAGTGTCTATCTCTCCATCACCGATCTGTCCGGTATCGGCACCCGTGTCAATTTCGAATTGGGTGACACCCTGATCCCAATGACCGCCGCTGTTCCAGCGGCCTTGCAATTGCCGGGAGGGTTGATGTGCAACCTCCCCGATGGCACTGTCGGAAAGGAGAAAACTGATTTCCGCATTCATCTTTCGCTAAAGGGTAGCCAGGGACTTTATTTTTCACCTGTAGCAGGCAACAATAAAGTCAGCCTCACTTCGTCATGGCCATCACCTAAGTTTGAAGGGCAGTTCCTGCCCGATTCAAGCACGATAACTACGGAAGGATTTAAAGCGGAATGGAGCATATTGGATATCAACAGACAGATATCCCAGCAGTGGACAGAAGGCAATCCCCAGGTTTTTCAAAACATGGATGCAATGCGACACACCGAGACATATGCATATGCCAATTCAAGTCCAGGAAAGCCTCTCTTTGGTGTCGAGCTGCTCGATACTGTAGATCATTACACCAAAAATGAACGCACAGTCAAATATGCATTTCTATTGATCACACTCACCTTTGCAGTTTATTTTTTCTGCGAAGTACTCAAGAAGCAAAAAGTCCATCCTCTTCAGTATGGCCTGGTTGGTGCAGCGCTCGTGATCTTTTTTATCCTCTTGCTATCCCTTTCAGAACATTTGGGATTTGATCCGGCTTATATTGTTGCGGCCAGCGCCACGATCCTGCTCATCACCTTGTATAGCCGGAGTATTTTTTCGGAGAAGAAATATGCCACCGTTGCTGGAGGATTACTGGTAGTACTTTTTGGGTTTATCTATATCATCCTGCAGCTAGAGGATTATGCACTCCTGGCCGGTAGTCTCGCCTTGTTTGTGATTGTCGCGCTGATCATGTACCTGACGAGAAAAGTGAAATGGTAAATGGTGAGTGGTCAATTGTGAATAGTGAGTGGGCTTGGTTGTTAAAAAAGCATGCAGGGGTTCAAAATTTTGAACCCCTACATGCTTTTTTAATTACATTCCGTTTCGATGACAGCGAATCCATTCATTTGTAATGAGGATCCATCTCCAGAGTGCGCAGCCCGGCTACTTCATCAGCCATCAGCATAAAAACATTCCAGCACAACCCTCGGGTAGAAACCCACCAGGTATCAGTGGAGGTCCATTTCGTTGGAATGAATTCTTTAGAAAAGGGCCATTCGTGATTGAGTTAAATTGCGCCCCACACTCACACTCACACTTCTCACGGTCTCACGGTCTCACGGTCTCACGGTCTCACACTACCCTGGTATATCATCACTTCCACCGCTCATATCCACCTCCCCAAACTTATCCGGTCCTCCAGAGAGAATCTCCGCTGAAGCCTGGTCCGCGTATTTGAAGAAATTGCGATGGAATGCCTGCGCAAGCACGATAGCCTTTTCTTTGTAAGCATCCTGGTCTTTCCAGGTCTGTACTGGGTTGAGGATATTCTGGTCACTAATGCCTGGACAGGACATAGGCATAGCGAGATTGAAGACTTCATGTGTTTTGTAACGGACATGGCTGAGGTTGCCTTCAAGTGCGGCAGTGATCATCGCCCGTGTATTCGTTAGCTTGATGCGGCTACCGACACCATAAGGACCACCGGACCAACCAGTGTTGACCAGCCATACGTTGACTTTGTGGCGACGCATCAGGTCTCCAAGCATGCCGGCATAGTAGGTAGGGTGCAATGGCAGGAACGGAGCTCCAAAGCACGCTGAAAATGTAGCCTGCGGTTCCGTAACGCCAGCTTCTGTACCCGCCACCTTGGCAGTATATCCTGAGATGAAATGATACATGGCCTGCTCTGGAGTCAGCTTGCTGATCGGAGGCAATACCCCAAAGGCATCAGCCGTCAGGAAGAATACATTGCGAGGATTACCGGCGACACTGCCCGGCATCATATTTTGAATATGGTATAACGGATAGGATACACGGGTATTCTCTGTGACTGATATATTAGCATAGTCGACAGTGCGTGTTCCCGGACAGAAGCGTATATTTTCAAGCAGGGCCCCATGCCTGATGGCGCGGAAGATATCTGGTTCTTTTTCTTCGGTGAGATCTACACACTTGGCGTAGCAGCCTCCTTCAAAATTGAAGACTCCTTCTTCGGACCAGCCATGCTCATCATCCCCGATCAGCGAACGCTGCGGATCAGCACTCAATGTAGTCTTACCCGTGCCGGATAAACCAAAGAATACGGCAGTATCCCCTTGCTTGCCCACATTAGCAGAGCAATGCATGGAAAGTATTTTCTCGTCGTGAGGAAGGAGGAAATTCAACACACTGAAGATCCCCTTCTTGATTTCCCCGGTATAGCCCGTGCCCCCGATAAGGATGGCGCGGTCAGTAAAATTGATAATTGCAAAATTGGCCTGGCGTGTTCCATGTTTAGCAGGATCAGCAAGGTATCCGGGGGCGCAGACGACGGTCCACTCCGGAGCGAAATTGGCCACCTCATCAGCATGCAGGCGGAGGAACATATTATTTGCAAAAAGAGCGCTCCATGGATATTCGGCGATGACCCTGACATTGAGCCTGTAGTTTTCATCTGCACATACATATCCGTCATGGATATAGGTCTCGCGCTGGCGCACATACTCCAGGATTTCCTTCTTCAGGACCTCATATTTCTCCTGCTCAAACGGCTTGTTGACGGCACCCCAATCCACAGCCGGGTCAGTGATCGAATCCCTGACGATAAACCTGTCTTTCGGCGACCTGCCGGTAAACTTTCCGGTATCGATGCACAATGCCCCTGTATCAGCGAGCACGCCCTGGCGCTTGAGGATGGTATCCTCGATCAGTTCAGCCGGGGTCTTCATGTAATGGACCTTTGCCGGATCCAGCGACAGGTGTTCCAGGAAAATGGATAGTTGACTACTCATGATTTTGTTTATTGCCTCCACAAAGTTAAAATCTTATTCTACCCCTAAATCCCCTGAAGGGGACCTTTTTGTTTTTTTCTAAATAGCTACCAGTTACCAGCCTTCAGCTGCCAGTATGATATACACTACTCCTTACGCCTTGCTCCTTGCACCTTGCCATTCATTTGCGCGGCAAGTGGATGGCAAACGTAGTGCCTTCCCCGAGCTTGGAATGCTTGACAAAGATTTTCCCCTTGTGGTAGTTTTCAATGATACGCTTCGCCAGGCTCAGTCCCAGTCCCCAGCCCCTGGCCTTGGTCGTAAAGCCGGGCTCAAATACGACCTTGACCTTCGAAGGATGGATGCCCTTGCCGGTATCGCTGATGTCGATTTCGACATATTCGTGATGAGGATGCACCTTCCAGGTGATGGTGCCAGTGCCTTCCTCGAGGGCATCGAGGGCATTGCGCATGATGTTTTCGATGACCCAATTGAAAAGCGGTGGATTGATACCGACCAGCATCGGGGCGATATCCTCAGCAGGTTCTTCAAAGACAATCTTTCGAGAAGCCCGCCTGCGGATATAGGTCGTGATCTCCCGCATCTGTGCATAGATATCGACAGGAGTCAGGGCGGGAGCCGATCCTATCTTACTAAAGCGGTCAGCGATAAGGTCCAGGCGATCTACATCATTCTGCATTTCATTCAGCACTTCCAGTTGCATTGCCTTCAGGGACTCTAGTTCATGCGAACCTGCAGGATAAGACTCACGCAGATGTTCGATCCAACCGATGATCGCACTGATAGGTGTACCAAGCTGATGGGCCGTTTCTTTTGCCATCCCAACCCATACCCGGTTTTGCTCAGCCTTGCGGGCATTGTTGACACTGACATAGCCGATGGCTATAAAAGCCCCAAGGAGCAGGAGTTGGATAAAGGGGAAGTAGGTGAGCAATTCGTGTAACCTCGAATTCTGATAATACAGGTATTGCCTGATTCCTGTATCATTGATCTCTATAGGTTCAGGCCCCTTTTTTTTGAGGAGTATGAGTTTTTCTTTCAGGAATACCTGGTTGGTATCAAGATCCTCTCCAAAATTCTTGGCATACAATACCTTGTCAGTATCATCAACAACCATGATCGGTATATCATTATTGGCAATGATGATATTGGAAGGAAGGGTGATGTCAGCTTCCAGATCTGCTGTTTCCGGATTGCTCTGGTCATTGAGGGTCTGATAGGCATCAAACAACAAAAGTGCTTTATTGCGTTCACCCTCACGCAGGCGCTGGGCCAGATAAGAGGTATATACCAAAGAGATCACCAGGATGATAATCCCTGCTATAGCGAGATAGGTTTTCCAATGTGACCGTTGGGTGTTATGCTCCATATCGGATCAATCCTTACCTAGGTATGCCTTTACCCTGACCTGCGCATTGTGCCGGATATCAGCGTAAAAGAAATTGTAATCTGCAATATGGTAATTTTTTGTGGTCAGCAGGAAGCTGCCGGGAAATTTTGGTTTGTTGACCCATAGCATATCTTCATGGACCGTAGCGCTTACCAGGTGCGGATATAGTGTCTTGAAATCTCTCAGCACACCTCCCAACTGATCCTCAGGCGAAGAAGATAATGTTGTGGCATTCCAGGTCACAGGGTTGGTCACGACGATATTGGTATCCGGGAAATGCAACTTTTTTGGAACATAGCCTTCCCTGAACGTACGCCAACTGCAAAAGCAATCAGTTTGATCAGGAGTACTGCAAGGTTGGATATGTTCGAAGCAGTCAGCAGGGACAGTAAGCCCGGCCAGATAGGCGACTACAAATTGTTTTTGCAGAGGCTTGCCATCTACAAAATCATGGATCAATCGCTTGCCATGATACGTCCCCTGGCTGTGAGATGCGATGATAAAGGGTCGTCCGTTATTGTAATAGTCAAGATAATATTGGAATGCAGCACTGACATCCTGATAGGCCAGGTCCAGTGCTTTTGCAGCATCCATTGTTTTGTGGGTATAAAAACAATTTAGATGCGCTTGCCTGTACCTTGGGGCATATATCTTTCCCACACCATTGAATATACTGGCCTGGTAGCGGATAGGGTAGTCATCTGTATTAGCATTGAGCCTGGCATCTTCCAGGCTCCCGTTCCAATCCTTTTGCCCTGCCTTACCGGTATATGTTGTCGGATGTATAAAGAAGACATCTACGGCAGCATCACCTTGTACATCTGACCAGTCTGCCAGCGGCACAGCATCTGCATTATCTTTTTTGTCAGGAAGAGCAGCCCAGTAATCCGCATGACTGTAATCCGGTGATTTAGGGATATCATGCCCAAATGTACCCTTAGGTACAGAAGTACAGGAAGAGACACTGACTACCAGGAAAAAGATAAATATGTTGAAAAAACTAGCTCTGGTCATCAATCGGGTTCAAATCCAAGGATGATATTGAAATTGCCATACTCTGTCCATCGCGCACCTGAATTGAGTTTAGACTGGTTGTCCCAGCCATAGGCATAGTCAAAACCAAGGAGTCCGAACATAGGCAGGTAAGCTCTCACCCCTACACCGGCTGCGCGCAACTGGTTGAAAGGATTGTAGTCTGAAAATTGCTTCCATGCATTTCCGCTCGTCAGGAACAATATCCCGAAGATGGTCGAACTTGGATTGAGGGAGAGTGGGTATCTCAATTCGACAGTGAACTTGTTGAAGATCGTCGCACCACCTTTATCGTTGGCTGAAATATCATCGAGCTCATAACCTCTGAGGGAAAGGATGTCCTTGCCGGTTACACCAAACTGCTGTGTGCTCAGACCATCACCACCTACTTCGAAACGCTCAAACGGTGGAGCACCGATGTCAGCATTGTAAAATCCCAGGTAACCAAGTTTGGCAGCCGTCTTCAGGACCAACTTTCCGACGAGCGGGGCATACCATTCAGCATCCACATTCCACTTGTGATACTCTACGTATTTGTAAAGGCTCTCAGGATCGTTGATATTATAGTTACGTCCGAAAAGGCTGTAAGGCAAAGTCGCCTGGACAGTCAGACTGATCAACGAACCGGATCTTGGGAAGTTAGGTTCGTTGATGGTTGACCGGGCTATGGTCTCCTGAATCGAAAAGTTCCTGTACAATCCATTGGTAATAGGATTGCCATATTTATCCACGAAATCACCGGTCGCATAATTATTGAGTTCGATAAACTCTGCACTGAAGGTGGTATTTGAAATGAAATTGTCATCCGGCCACTTCATCCGCGATCCAAGCCCAACAAAAGCTCTCGATATATTCAGTTTTCCACCGTTGTAATAGGTCTGGTCTACTTTGGTGATTACACCACCTACCGTAAATGAATTGGGACGTTTGCCACCAAGCCACGGCTCAGTGAGCGAGAAGTTATAGGACTGGAAAAAATCCCCGTTGGTCTGTATACGCAGGGAGAGCCGCTGACCATCCCCTTGTGGCAGAGGGCTCCATGCTTCTCGGTTAAATAAGTTGCGAAGTGAAAAATTATTGAAGGTGACCCCAAGTGTACCAATGACCTTACTGCGGCCAAATCCACCCCAGCCTGCGCTGAGTTCAAGCTGATCTGAAGGACGCTCTTCAACTTCATAGATGATATCTACAGTACCATTCGTCTGATCTACCGGCGTCTGGATGCCAAGGTTTTCCGGATTGAAATATCCGAGTGCGATGATCTGGCGCTGGGAGCGGATGATATCTGAGCGGCTGAACTTCTGCCCTGGCTGGGTACGAAGTTCACGCCGTATGACATGCTCATGTGTCCGGGTATTTCCCTTGATGATGACTTCGTCTATTGTCGCCTGAGGGCCTTCAAATATGCGCATTTCAAGATCAATGGTATTATCGACTACTGCGACTTCTGTGGGCTCCACATTAAAAAACAGGTAGCCGTCATCCATGTAGAGTGAAGTGATGTCCCGTCCGTCGATGCTAAATCTCAGCCTTGATTCGAGCAACTCTTCATTGTACACTTCACCTTTGCGGATACCAAGGGTCCTGGAGAGTTGGTCATTGGTGTGTATGGTGTTGCCTTTCCAGGTGATGTTGCCAAAGTAGTATTTCTGTCCTTCATAGACTTTGACAACCATCTCCATGAGGCCTTCTGCATTGCGCCAGATGGTATCGCCGACGATGTAGGCATCACGGTATCCCTGGTTCCTGTATTTGGCGATAACCAGGGCTTTGTCGGCTTCAAAATCTGCCTGGACAAACTTTGATTTCTTGAGGAGATTTGATTTGGCTTTGGTCTCCTTGAGGTATTTCCTCAGTTCTGCTTCGGTAATCGCATTGCAACCATCGCAGGTGATCTTTTCGATCTTGATTTTCTCTTTCGGATCGATATTGAAGACCAGGTTTACAGCATTTGCCTTATCGCCTGCTTCCTCGATGACGACATCCACTGTTGCATCTAAATATCCTTTTTCAATGTAGTATTTCCGGATAGCATTCTTGGCATTGATCTGATTGGCAGCAGAGGCTACCTGCCCCTTGATCAGGAAGGGGGTCAGGATTTCATTGAGATCGTCATGGACGGTCTGTGGAACACCACGGTAGGACCAGCCGGCAAGGCGTGATTGTTCAGATAGCCTGATGGAGAGGTATACAATATCTCCTACCCTGCGGTCCTGGGTGATTTCGACATTGTCAAAAAGGCGGAGCTTCCAGAGATTGCGCATGGCCTTGGTGATTTCAGACCCCGGCATCTTGATGATCTGGCCTACTTTCAGACCTGCTACGGATTTGATGGCATTCGGGTCGCTATGGAAAACTCCGACCACCTCAATCCCGCCAATCTCCAGTTCCTCGACTTCTCCATATTCGACAGGCGTAGTCTGGGAAAAGATCGTCGAAGGTACCCACACAAAGAAGGAAAGGAAAACAAACAGGTAACAGTATCTCATACTCTTCATGCGGGTGATCAAATTATCTGACAAAAACGTAATGTTTGGTGGATGTGTTGTTTAATTACTCCTGGTGGCTGAGTTGTTCGCTGATTCTGCCAAACCGACGTTCCCTGTGCTGGTAGTCGATGATGGCATTGTAGAAATCTTCCCGTTCAAAATCAGGCCAGTATACATCTGAAAAATAAAATTCTGTATAGGCAATCTGCCACAGCAGGAAATTGCTGATCCGGTGCTCCCCGCTGGTCCGGATAAGGAGCTCAGGATCAGGCATGTGTGCGGTAGATAGAAGCGCACTTACCTTTTGTTCATTGATTTCCCCGGGGCTTAATTTACCTTCTGCGACGAGTTGGGTTGCCCTGCGCATGGCTTCCGTGATCTCCCACCGGGCTGAATAATTGAGCGCCAGGGTAAGGGTCATGCGGGTATTCTGCTTTGTCTTTTCGATTCCTTCCAGCAGGGCCTTCCTGGTGAGGGGAGGTAAGCGGTCTATATCCCCGATGACGCCCAGGCGGATATTATTCTTATTCATCGTCTCCAGTTCCTCCCGGATAGTGGATACCAGGATATCCATGAGGGCATTGACTTCCAACGGTGGACGATTCCAGTTTTCGGTCGAAAAAGCATATAGGGTGAGGAAAGGGACCCCAATTTCAGCAGCAGCTTCCGTGATCTCCCTGACAGCCTTGACCCCATTGCGATGGCCAAAGATCCGTGGTTTGCCATGTTCCTTTGCCCAACGGCCATTGCCATCCATGATGACAGCCACATGCCGGGGCAATCTGGTCAAATCGATCCTTTCTTTCGCCGAACTCATAAGGTCGCCAAAGGTATGGATTTCAAGCGGGTTAAAGACGAAAGCCATAGGATCGACAAGGTTAATTAAAGCTAAAGACAGGAAATGTGGGCCTGAAGTTGGGTGGTCAGAGGCCTGAGGCACCCAGGCCCCACGTTTGGCATCAGCCTGAAAAGGCAAATCCGCTACCGGATTCAATTCCCGATAGCGGATTTGCTGTCTATATCTGGTTCATCCTGTTGGGTAACAGGGGAAAGTAATGGTATTAAAACTTTAAGGTAACCCCTGCGCCAAATGCGCTGTTCTTGATTTCACCAAGGTTTCCATTGCTGTCAGCGATATCACTGAATCCGGCCATGTAACGCACATCTACTTCTAGTGCACCTAGCCCGATACCAAGACCCAGGTTGCCACTCCATTCGATGTCTTCATAAAAGTCCTTGTCGATATCATTATCTCCTGACTTTCCACCAAGCAAATAGCCTACACTGGGACCAGCCAATGCAAATAACTTGAGTGAGCCTCCGAAGTTTAATCTCAAGAGGACTGGTAATTCAAGGTAGTTGAAGGTATTGGTCACATCATCACCATTGATATCACTGATCACGGAGCCTTTTTGCAGCCAATGCAATTCAGGTTGAAGCATGAAAAATCCGTTCCCAATAGGGAGGTTGAAAATGACAGCGGCATCAGCTCCGAATTTTGATTTTACATCTTCATCGAGGTTCCCGTCTTCAAATGTCTGGCGGGCTATGGTTACGCCACCCCGGATACCAAAACGGCCTTTGGAATTGTAACCTTCCTCAGCTGATGAGTCCTGAGCCTGAAGCACTGAACAGCCGATCATCATCATGACCGCCAATCCTAAAAATTTGATGGTAAAGATTTTTTTCATAGTTTTTGATTAAAATGGTTTCGTGAAATTAAAAATAAATCTAATATAACCTGGCTATTCCAATCAGAACATAAAGCTTACCCCTGCGCCAAGTGACGAATTGGTGATCTGGATGTCCTGGGAATCATCGAAGATGTCGGTCAGGCCAAAGATGTATCGCACATCAATTTTGACAGGGCCCAGGCCAATGCCCCCACCAACATGCGCCCCAAATTCAGTCCTTTTATAGAAATCCAGGTCGATATCATTTGTCTGGCCATCCATATCCTTGTCTGTCCCGTTCAGCAGGTAGCCAAAGCTTGGTCCTGCAAATAGAAAGAAGCCTGCTTCTTTTCCAAAATTCAGTTTCACGAGAACCGGGATTTCGAGATAGTTGAAGGTCCTTGAGACTTCCCCGACCGTTCCGTTCAGATCCTCAATCTTACCGCCTTTCTGAAGCCAGTGGAATTCAGGACTGATGGAGACAAGGCCCATCCGAAAGTCAGCGACAAAGGCGATGTCTGCCCCAAGCTTTGAAGCATAATCATCCGTGATATCCCCGTTTTGAACTTCCTGCTTGGAGCTCATGACCCCTGCTCTAATGCCCACAGTGGATTGCCCTTTTGCAGGATTGACCAAAAGGGTCATCACCAACAATACACCGCATGTAATATTGAATATCGTTTTCATGGAAGATTGAATTTATTGGGAAAGGGGGCAGATGCTTATAAAACGCAAAACCCTTGCCCCGAATTGCCCGTATATCCTTCCATCAATAATCCTGCCGTATAGCCAGGTATATTTCCTTTGCTCAATGACAAATAATGATTTGAGAATTCCAACCTGGTCCCTGAGCATGCCAAAGGGTATTGATTTGCACATTCCAATCTGGTCCCAGAACATTCCAAAGGGTATTGATTCGCGCATTCCAATCTGGTCCCTGAGCTTGTCGAAGGGTATAAAGCGAAGCCCCACTCTCTCGCCGCCCACTTCGCATAGCGAAGAGGCGGCGCGGAGATACGGCATTTCTCTCCCTTCGACAGGCTCAGGGACCAGAAAATTATACTCCCTAAAATAAAAGAGGATGTCTAATGGGTAAGATCAAAATTTACCTCATTGAAGTATCTTGAGCGCACATGACCCAAAGCAAATATTCATCCCTGGCATCATGGATATACCGCCACAGGTATGCCTTTTTCTTTGGCGTCATCCTCACAGGCTATGCCATCAATCTGTCCATAGATATCATGGAGATCGATGCGGCCCAGTATGCTGCCATCGCCCGCGAAATGACGGAGACAGGCAACTATCTGCAGGTGTATCTGCGCGGCCAGGATTATCTGGACAAACCACCTTTACTCTTCTGGATTTCTTCACTCCCGATCACGATCCTTGGCAACACCAGCATGGCCTATAAAGTCCTGCCGGTTATTTTTTTAATCATTGGCTTGTGGGCTACCTACCGGTTTGCAAGACTTTGGTATGATCACCGGACCGGCATCGTCGCCGCCCTACTGCTCGGGACCACGCAGGCTTTCCATCTCATGTCCAATGATGTCCGTACAGACGGCCTGCTGACCTCGTTTGTCATGCTTTCCATGTGGCAACTTTCGGAATACCTGCAAAAGAAAAGCAAGAGCGCATTACTCATGTCTGGAATATGCATAGGAGCCGCCATGCTCGCAAAGGGTCCGATAGGAATGTTTATTCCCGCTGTGGCTATCGGCGGGCATCTTATGCTTTCAGGACAATGGAAGAGAATATTTGATCCATGGTGGTTGCTGCTCCTTGTCCCTTGCATCTTGCTCCTTGCCCCCATGTGTTACGGGCTCTATCTTCAGTATGACTTGCATCCGGAGAAAGAAGTCTATGGCCTTAAAGGGCCTTCAGGTATTGGATTCTTTTTCTGGACTCAGAGCATTGGCAGGATCACGGGTGAGAGCCATTGGTCAAATAATACGCCCTGGTATTTTTTTATACAATCTATACTGTGGGACCTGCAGCCCTGGGTACTGCTGTTTATCCCGACACTCTGGAAAAAAATAAAGGACTTGTTTCAAAGAAGCAAAGTGGGTACCGTGCCATCGGAGTGGATCACCTTATGCGGCTTTATCCTTCCATTTGTGGCCCTGTCCTTTTCAGGATATAAATTGCCCCATTATATTTTTCCGTTGTTCCCTTTTGCCACCGTGATGATTGCAGTCTATCTGATGCACTATGCAGAACGATTGCCGCGATGGCTTGAATTCACACAACTCGGCATCATCCATCTGCTGCTTGTAGTGTCCGTCCTGATTATGTTCTGGGCTTTTCCGGTGAGTAGGTATTGGCTGCCTGCACTCTGCCTGTTGATGTATGCGGCGCTTTGGTGGTGGCGGTCAGTTGCCGTTGACATTGCAGACAGATGGCTCCTGCCATCGCTCATGGGTACGCTAATATTTCAGATCGTGCTTGGCTTGCATTTCTATCCCAGGCTTTTACAATATCAATCCACCAGCCAGGCTGGTAAATATATTGCGGAGCATCATCCACCTGCAGTGTATTGGCATGACAAATTCGGATTTGCACTCGACTACTATAGTGATCGGACGATTCCCAACTCTTATGGCCTTCCCCTGGATACGCTGAGCCCGGGTACCTGGATTTTGGTTTTTGAAAACACCATAGCTGCCATGCCTCCCCATAAAGTCATCAGGGAGTTTCAGGATTTTCCGGTGACGAGGTTGTCCAGGACATTCCTTGATCCTAAGACAAGAGATCAAAAGCTGAAGAAGGTATATTTGATTGAATTGGTGAAGAGTGATTGAGAAATGAGATGGCAGGTGCCAGACTGATGATGAGTATACCCCTAAATCCCCTAAAGGGGACCTACTTCGTATTTGTAAAAGGTGTCTTCAAACATAAACGTATTTAGATATCCACCTTTAGGGGGATCGTCCATATGGACGAGGGGGTAAAATGAATTACCTACTGAAAACTGCTAACTTTATCGCTATGTCAAATCAATTCATCGCACATCCTTGGCACGGGGTCAGCATAGGTCCGAATGCTCCGCAAGTGGTCACCACCTATATCGAGATTACTCCATCTGATACGGTCAAGTACGAAATCGATAAGGCAAGCGGCATCCTCAAGGTGGATCGTCCGCAATTGTATTCCAATGTGGTGCCTGCATTGTATGGGTTTATTCCACAGACCTACTGCCATGATGAGATCGCGGCATGGTGCATGGCTAAGACCGGATTGACAGGCATCAAGGGTGATGGGGATCCATTGGATATCCTGGTCCTCACCGAGCATCGGATCGAGCATGGGAATATCCTCGTCCAGGCCAAGCCCATCGGTGGATTCCGGATGATCGACAAGCATGAAGCGGATGACAAGATCATCGCCGTGCTCCTGCAAGATGGCATGTATGCCCATTACGAAGACCTGTCCCAACTCCCCGAAGGGATCATCAACCGCCTCAAGCACTACTTCCTCACCTACAAGCGCTCTCCCGAAGGTGGTCAGCCTGTCGAGATCCCCCAGGTCTACGGTCGACAAGAAGCCTGGGAAGTCATCAAAGCTTCCCAAAAAGACTACCAAAATCACTTCTGAGGGTCACAGCTACACCCACAAATCTCACGTTCTCACGCTCCCGCACCCACTCCTCTTACTGTCTTACTTTCTCACTGTCTTACAATACCCACAAATCTCACCTATAAATTCTCGCGCAGATCGAAGATCCCGCCAAATGATTCGACATTTGCAGCGGGAGACGCAGAGGAGCAGTTAGCACTCCTACTTCACAGGCCTATCGACTCACGTCTCACGATAGTGACTCACAACTCACAACTCATGCTTCGGCTCCGCTCAGCACAAGCAACACGCACAGTCTCCCACAGCTGATTAACTTTGCTCCATGCATAGAGGCGCAAAGAAAGAACGGAAGCAGTTCCACAACGTAGATATCATCGACACCGCAGAAGAGGGCCTGGCCATAGGCCGTTGTGAGGACGGGCGTATCATCCAGGTCAAAGGCGCTGTACCCGGGGATATCGTCGATGCCATCGCCCTCGAAAAACGAAAGGGCATGTATATCACCAAAGCCACTGATTTTTCAAGGTTATCACCAGATCGCGCCGAACCGTTCTGTTCCCATTTCGGCCTCTGTGGCGGATGCAAATGGCAGCACATGGCTTATGAGGCACAGCTTCGTTTTAAAGCAAAGAGGGTCCGCGATGCCTTTCAAAGGATCGGCGAACTCGATCCAGGGATCATCCAGCCTATTGTCGGTGCGCCAGGGCAGCAGTATTACCGCAACAAACTTGAATTTACAGCCTCTGACAGGCGATGGCTCACTGATGAAGAAATGAAGTCAGAGGATGTCCTTCAGAAAGATGGGATCGGATTTCATCTCCCGGGGGCATTTGATAAGGTACTCGACATACAGCATTGTTATCTGCAGGCTGATCCTTCAAATGAAATCCGGCTTTTTATCAAGCAACTCTCGATAGCGGAAGGATGGCCTTTCTTTAATCTCCGGCTCAAGACAGGATTTGTCCGCAATGTGATCGTGCGCAATACCAATGCAGGTGATGTCATGGTGGTCCTGGTCGTCGGAGAGGCCAATCATGATTGGATAAAAATACTGGTGGAGAAGATCGCTGCTCAATTCCCCAGGGTCGTTTCGATTTATTCCTGCATCAATCTCAAGGTCAATGATTCGATCCATGACCTGGCGGCCGAACATCAATATGGCAGCGAGACGATCATCGAACAGCTCGATCATGTGCGTTTTCATATCGGCCCGAAATCGTTTTTTCAGACCAATAGTGTACAGGCTGCGCGCCTGTATGCCTTGACAAAGCAGCTTGCGGACTTGAAACCCGATGATCATGTCTACGATCTGTATTGTGGAGTAGGGAGCCTTGGGATCTACATGGCCGATAGCTGCAAGCAAGTGATAGGGATCGAAATCATAGCTGAAGCAATAGCAGATGCCGGAATGAATGCTGAATTGAATAATCTATCCAATACCAGTTTTGTAGTCGGACAGGTTGAATTGCTCATGGATCCAACATTCGTGCATCGATATGGCAGGCCAGATGTGATCATCACCGACCCACCGAGGGCCGGCATGCATCCTGATGTGATCAAGCACCTGCTGGCTGCTGCACCGCAGCGCATCGTATATGTAAGTTGTAACCCGGCTACACAGGCAAGAGACCTGAAGATGCTGAGTGAATCATACACAGTGATCACCGCAATACCTGTCGATATGTTCCCGCATACGCATCACATCGAATGTGTAGCCTTACTGGAGAAAAAATAAGCATGGAAAAAGAAGCATATCTCGAACGGTTTGGAGATGAAATCGATCACTACCAGGTATTGATGCAAGAGGCCTTTGATGGGGTCATCAATGAGGGGGTTTCCAATTACCCGGTATTTATATTTCATCAACAGGAAGTCACGGTGGGTCTCCCCATCGCTGACCGCATGCAGATAGGAGGTGCATGGTCTGTCAATATCTCTACGCTCGAAGAGTTTTATATCAAGGGGCTGGTGATGATCGAGCAGGTAGATGAGATCAAGGCCAGGATCAAAGGCAATCCACCGCAATTTTGTTGCCTGGTGCTGGCAGAAGGAAAGGGCAACCTTATTTTCCTGATGAGGCCAACCAAGACAAGATAAGTACCATCTTTGCAGGGCAAGTTATCTTGCAGTCGGCACCCGACGTGGTCAACAAATACCAAAGATGAAACCAGTGGTTGGCATATATGGCTTGGGAATACTAGGCAGCAACCTGGCCCGTAACCTGGGCCTGAGAGGTTTTGAGCTTGCGCTGTGCAGTTCATTGACCGACCCCAAACCCGAAAACCGGCCTCAGCAGGTTATTTCCAGATTTCCTGAGTTGAGCAAAGCGAGGGGTTTCGAAACCATCAGTGCATTTTTGGATGGATTGATTCCTGCCCGCATTGTCATCATGATGCTGACTGCAGATGAGTCTGTAGATGATGCCATCAATGTCATCACACCACACCTATCAAAGGGCGATGTGCTGATCGATGGGAGCAATTCTCACTACTCGGATACTACGCGTCGCTATCATCAGCTCAAGGCATCCGGGATTCATTTCCTGGGCTGTGGATTTTCAGGTGGGTTAGATGGGATCGCCAATGGTATTTCAGTTATGCCTGTCGGTTCAGAAGAAGGTTTTAAGATCGCACGTCCTGTCCTGGAGAGCATTGCCGCTACATCAGTAGATGGAAGTCCGTGTTGCACTTTTATCGGACCGGAAGGTGCAGGCCATTTTGTCAAGATCGTACACAATGGGATTGAATATGCTGAGATGCAACTTTTTGCGGAGGTCTACGCGATCCTGAGATATGCGGTAGGACTTACCCCTGATCATATCGCGGAGGTATTGTCTGCCTGGAAGGAAACAGACGCATCAGGATATTTGCTTGATATCACGCTCAACATCCTTCGCCAGAAGGAAGGGGATACATTTGTATTGGAAAACATCCTCGATAGTGCAGGACATAAGGGTACGGGAGTATATGCTGTGCAGGCTGCCGCAGGATTTGGGGTGCCCGCCATGATGATTACAGCTGCATTGCATGCCAGATATCTGTCGGGTCAGCGCCACATACGTACACATCTCGATGAAGTGACCAGGTCACAGCCCCGCAAGAACGCATCGATGGGGACTACAGACCTGTACAATGCTTTTCAGCTCGCGCGTATCATCAATTATCACGAAGGCTTCTCCATTATCCGTGCGGTCTCTGCGCATTACCAGTGGAATATCAATCTTGCTGAATTGTCCAGGGTGTGGACCAACGGCTGTATCATCCGATCCTCGCTCATGAACCGGTTTGTCAGGTTGTGGGAAAACTGGGGTGATGAGCTGGTCCTTCATCCGGAGGTAAAGACGCTTATCGCGGCCACCTGGCCCGGACTGCGTCGGATCAATCATGTGTCCTCTTCAGAGTCTTTATTTACGCCTTGCCTTGTTGCTGCCTCACAATATATAGCCGGTGCATCCCTTCGGTTTCCGGCGGCTAATCTTATCCAGGCCCAACGCGATTATTTCGGTTCTTACGGCTTTCGCAAGGTCTCTGACCCGGCTGGTCCGCTCCACCATTTTCCCTGGCGGAACTAAAATCCGGCACTTAGGGTTAGCTTTGCGGTTCATTTATCACACCATCCATGGGAAACACCCTTCCAGAGCAGTATACAGAAGTGGCTTCGGCTACTGCCCTCACAGCCGTTGCTGATACCCCTGTGGCAGCCCACAATGTGTGGAAGGAAAGAGGGCTCTTCCTGCTCAATTTCCTCAAGAATCCACTGGTCAATGCCTCTGTAATCCCGAGTTCGAAGACCGCGGGTAGGGCGATCCTGTCCGGCCTGGACTGGAGTACAATCCATACAGTAGTCGAACTGGGCCCTGGCAATGGAACCTTTACGGCAGAGATCATAGCCAGGAGCAAGCCCGGCACAAAGATCATCCTGATCGAACTCGAGGAAACGTATGTTGAGCTGCTGCGCAACAAATTTGGAAATCGTGTGACGGTGGTCCATGACAGCGCCCACCGGATGAATGAAATACTTGTCGGGTATGGGCTTGCTACTACCGACCTTATTGTCTCCAGCCTGCCTTTCCTGCAAAAACAGATCAGCCGTATGATCTTTGCGGCCATCCTTGAGCAGACCAGGCATGGTGCGGCTTACCGGTTCTTTACCTATATGCCTCCGGTGATGAAATGGTTCTACCGCGGACTGCCTCTCCACAAAGTCAATTTTGTAATGCAGAATATTCCGCCGATGTGGATCTATGGCATTAATTGAGACCAGGGGTTGGGTGATCCGTTTCTTTTAAGTTCTTCCAGACAGTATTATTAGGACACTCCCAAAAGACATGTGTATTTAAAAAAGTGTCTTACTCCACCCACTATAGAGCCTGGGTATAATCTTTCCGTCCTTCATGATACTACATAGTTCAACTTGCCTGATACTATTTCAGTCCCGCCATGCAAATCATAGAAAATAGGAAGGGATATTTCATTCATGAGGCCCTTTCAATTTAAAGAGCAGGTAGGATGCAATGAAGGCTTCAAGTGCACTTAGGGGAATGGCATAGCTTAAAATGCCAAAGGGAAGCACCCCTAAATTGCCAGTGACCAACCACATCAGTACAAAACCCACAAACCAGGACAAAAGTGTGGTTTGAACAAGGGAGTATTTCCTGCTGAAAATGAAGATAGCGATGGCATAGCACAATGACCATATACCCCAAACTGCCCCGTTGATAGGTTGTTCTGGAAAGGTCAACCCCAAATCCTGGTAATGTGCTGTCCAGTAATTGTGTAGCAGAAAGGTGTTGCGGACAAACTCTGAAATACTGATCCAAACGGCGGCAAGAAGGATAGGTAAAACTGTCTTTTTAATGGTCTGCATATACTAAAGTTGTTTTGTCTTTCATTTTAGCGTGGATGGCCCCGGCAGTTCAAGCAAAATCCTCGCATCAACTTGCTTTTAGAAGCCAGGGATCATCCTGAACCCATCCTGGCTAATTTGTTTAATGGAATCCCATTGCGATCAGTAAGGGCTGTGAGCAAAGGAATTCAAAATCTTTCTTTTGTATACGGGGTTGCTGACTTGTAACCCAGGATTGCGGACAGAAAGATCGAAGTATCAACTCCCCCGGCCACGAATATATTGATTATCCTAAGAAGGTGATAGAAGAGGCAGGTTGACCTATCATCTGGCAAACGATTGGCATTCCCCATGGTCGCTTGAGCTTGCCAAATATATTTGCTAGGATATGCTGCCAGCCAGATTAGGCCGAGGAAATTATTACATCAATGTGATGTAGGAGTAATCAAGCCTGGCTTCGATCAGATCCATCTGCCTGGTTCAGGGCGCTTCTAATAAGCGTCAAATCAGAGGCACTAGCTGTTGTCATGAAATGACAATCAATATTGATTTTTAGTAAGAATGAGGTTAATAGAGGCGCCCTTCAAATTAGGTAGTAGAATCAAAGGATGAAAATATTTTATGTTAGATTTTCAAGATAGTTGGGGTTATTGCACAGGCTGATGTGATGCACTGGTGATAGATGACCGATAGGGAGTCAGGACGCCCAGTGCTTTGTTAGCGGATGGTTTTTAATCGTTTTACTGCTTCTGTGTATTCGATATAGACAATCCCATCGTACGATAAGGCTAAATTGGTTTTTGTATACCTATTCATGCATCCTTTCTGCCCATAACAACCCAGGATGTCAGAAACTGTCTGCTTTTTAAAAAACCAGTCGGGTTTTGAACCGCCCAATTCAAGCAAACAATCTTTTCCTATAAAACTGGAAAGCAGGTTTCCCAATGTACCTTTTGCAGCGGGCGCAACAGACAATTCCGTGAAAATAACTTCTCCATCTACAATATCAAATCCTGAAATTTTTCCTTGGTTAAATTCGTAACCAATGGCATAATATTTAGGGCCAAAATCCACCTTCAACCAATAACCCATATCTTTTTCCCCTGGATTTGCGGTTATATGCCCATTGTGAGCGGAAAGCACCATTTTTATATTTTCACCTTCGATGTCAAGAATGTGCTGGACATTGGCAGCCATATATCTTGCACGATTTAAGCCGTTTTGATTTTCATCATTTCTTTCAGTGTCACAAAAGTATTTCAAGTTGTTTAGTACAGAGATGGAAGTTTTTTTTAAAGACTCAGGCTGGTTTGAATCAAGAATCTTCTTTGATAATGAGGTTGTAAAATTCAACAACAGTGGATGTATTCGTTGAGCTAGCCGATTGTCCCGTGTGTATTGTAGTGTCAACAAATCACCTAACAATGAAAGCTCTTCATGGTTGAAGGGATAATCAATAGTTTGGCATACAGATTTTATATAATCTAAACCTCCTTTTGACATCTGACAATCAAAGCCATAGAACATTATTTGATTTTCGGATGATTTGTTTATGTTATAAGCCCTCATCCACTCTATTAACGCTAAAAATTCTTCTATTTGCCAGACACCATAATTGAGATATGTTAAACTCTCTGTTGCACTACCTTTTCCATATCGGACATATTGATTTATCATTAAGGCTTCCGAAAAGCCTGCTTCCAATGCGAAAACTTTATAACCTTCATTTTCGACAAGCCATTTGAAACTGTTGATTTTATGTTCCAAAAAACTCCCTTGACCATGAGATGCTTCACCAAATCCAATGATTTGCACTCCTGGTTTCAAGAGTATAGAATTCATTCCATAGGTGCTATCAATGCTCTTGTAATTCTGCTTTACCCAATTCTCTATTGGGTGTATCTGGCTATATACACTTTGAGCAATGAAAAATGATATAGTTAAAAAGTACGTTTTCATTTTAATATCCAACGTCCGGGCTTCACGCCGTGGCGCTTCTGGTATTCATCTTCAAGATAGTGAAATCTGATTCAAGGGACAAAGTATCGAGGCAAGGTAATTCCGCCATGGTGTGAAGCCGATGTTATATCAGGGATTTCTACTTCGAAGTCTGTCTCAACTTGATTTTAAATTCGAGTTCGCCATCCAACCCTTCCTCGACAATCTTTTGGAGGGTTGAAATACGCACCTCCCTTACATCATTCTCAATCTTTGAAATATTGCCCTTATTGGTGCCACACCGATCAGCAAGTTCTTCCTGTGTCAGGCCCTTTTTCAATCTGGCTTGCTGAAGGAGAACACCGATCTTAAATAACTCATATCCTTTATCCAATTTGTCTCGCTTGGGAGTACCTTTCTTACCGTATTGTTCTTCCACAAATTGGTCTATGCTTTTCAAATTACTTTTCTTGCTCATATTGTTTCTTTATTCTTAAAGCTTTGTCAATTTCAGTTTTCGGGGTTCGTTGAGTTTTCTTCTGGTAACCATTGGCCAGAACAACAAGTTGGCCTTCGTCAAAAAAGCAAAAGATCCTGAAGATGTCACTTCCCTGCTGAATGCGCATTTCATAAAGTCCATCTGTGCCCTCCAGGTGTTTAAGATAATCTTCTGGTACCTGTTGCAAATGTTCAATTATCCAGATGGTCCAAATGATTTTATCCCTCACTTTCAGCCTCTGTTTGACAAAGAAGTCACTGAAGTAAGTCTTGTACGCGAAGACCGTCCTTACCTTCAACTGGTGCATTTCAGTAAAGATAGGGCTAGTTGTCGTAATATGCAACTATAAAATAATTAACATGGAAATAAATGGGAAGTTATCTTTAGTTGAAAACTCTCATATAACGTTTTACGTATTGGCGATGGTGGGGCATTTGAAAAACGTCAGCCCAACATCTGCACAAATGCCCGATAGAATTAGAAATGTTGAGTTCATAACTGTCCGCCCCACTATTGCCAATACAATGTTGGCTGTAGTGCTTTTTTCTCGTCCGCTAATATACAAAAAGCAGAAAAGATATTTCACCTTTCTGCTTCAATTATGTCAGTTTTAAATGTTTATTTTCTTTCTAACGGAACTTGTAAGTTAGTTGGTCTGTTTTCAGGTTTGTCAAATCCACGACCGTCAACGTGTTTACTACCCATAAACAGCATATTGTTGTGAATGTAAATCAAATCGTAATCTCCAACAGTTTCGCCTTCCTTAATGCCAAATAACGGAAATTCTTTGCCTTTAATGTCTTGCATTTTGTTTGCTTCCCATTTGTTAAGTCCTTTTGCTGGTGCTTGGTTCAGTTGGTCTGCAAACATTGGGTGCAAAGGTGTTACTTCAAATGCTTCGTCCAAAATGTAGTCAATTTCAAAAGCACCTTTTGCAATTTGGTGTTCTTTACCCCAAACCGTATGTCCTTTGAACGTGAATTGAACCAAAGGCATTTGCCCAAATGGGTCGGCTGAACTAATAATTGTTCCTTCAAATCTATCGTTTGGTAAATATTTAAAAATTCTTTTCACATAAAAAGGTTGAATTTTTCCTGTACCTAAACGGTCTTCAAATGGGCGAAGTTCTGTTGAAAGTGAAGTCCATTCTCCACCTTGAATAAATTCTTTGATTTCTGCTATTGTTGTCATTTGTCTGCTTTTTTTATTTGTTACTTTTTTTGATTGTGAATAAACTGTTCCTGCTGTTAAAAGGATAGCAAGAAATCCTAAAACGATTTTCTTCATTAGATTTTCAATTTTTGAGCTTGTTCAGCAGTTAACACTTGCTTTAAATCCGTTCTCCATTTTGCAACTGCATTTTGGATAACTTCTTTTTTTCTACCTTGTTTGTAAGCGTCTTCGTGTTTGTTGGCTCTGTCAAGGTTAATTTGAAATACTTTTGCT
>WBZX01001018.1_pt1 | contig 22477 bp, 20 predicted proteins | sample 5204211 | NCBI WGS metagenome assembly WBZX01 (sample SAMN12344362, study PRJNA552823) | activated sludge metagenome | biome: Activated sludge suspended growth; feature: Nitrification reactor; material: Wastewater; isolation source: activated sludge from nitrification reactor of wastewater... | reverse complement strand
CATGGTGCCCAAGTGGTAGACCCGCGCGCCGCGTCGGCGCGCGATCGCGGCCTCGACGATGATGCCGAAGATGAAGAACGGGACCAGGAGCGGGATGATGTTGTCGGGCATCGCGCCTGACGGGTCGCGATCGCGCGCCCAGCCCGATCGTAGCACCGGCGGACGCGCGGGGCAGCGCCCGCGCGGCTGGTCACGCGCGCAGACGCGACTTCAGTTCAGCGCGTACGGAGTGCTGAGCGAGAACGCTGCGATCTCGGCGTCGAAGTGCTCACCGCGATCGGTGACCATCTGGTAGCTGCCGTGCATCGTCCCGAAGGCCGTCCCCAGCGGACACGCCGAGGTGTACTCGAACGACTCGCCGGGCTTGAGGATCGGCTGCGCTCCGACGACGCCGGGTCCGCGCACCTCTTCGACCTCGCCGTTGGCGTCGGTGATGATCCAGTGGCGGCTCATCAGCTGCACGGTCTCGTTGCTGGCGTTGGCGATGTGAACGGTGTACGCGAACAACCAACCGCCGCGCTCCGGATCGGACTGCTCCGGCACGTAGCGGGATCGAACCCGCACCTCGATTCCGCGGGTACATGCTTCGGATGTCGACATCGAGGGGTCCTGCTGGCGGCGCGGATGTTATCGCAACCGCGCCGGCATGGCGGCCCCGCGCGTCGAAGGCTCGAAGGCCGCGCAGAGCGCCGGTTCGCGTGGCGAACTCACGGACAGCCCACCATGACTGCTTGGGGATCGAAGGCGTAGTTGGTGGTGCCGTCGCCGATCTGTCCCTCGGTGTTCGTGCCCCAGCAGAGCACCTCGCCGGCGTCGGTGCGCACGCAGGTGTGGTCGCGGCCGCCGCTGACGGCCAACACGCTGGCGCCGACGTCGATCGCGACCGGCGTGAGCGTGAACATGTCGTTGCCGCCCATGTCGGGCTCGAGCATGAGCTGGCCGCCGAGGTTGCTGCCCCAGCACCACAGCGCCGCGGCGTCGTCGATGGCGCAGGTGTGCTGGTCGCCGCTGGCGATCGCCGTGGGCGTACCCGCCTCCGGCGGCCAGGCGACGGCCACCGGGGTGATCTGCCCGACGCCCGAGCCGTCGCCGAGCTGACCGAGATTGTTGCGACCCCAGCAACCGATGGCGCCCGCGTGGGTGAGCGCGCAGGTGTGCGAGCGACCGAGCGCGACGTCGGCGACGTCGGCGATCGGCATCGAGGTCGGCGTTGCGATCGTCGGCGTCAGCGCGGGGTCGGTCGCGAGCTGACCGAAGTCGTTGGCGCCCCAGCACGACAGCGCGCCACCCTGCACGATGCAACCGAAGGCGCCGCCGGTCTCGAGCTGCGCGACCGGCCCGGTCCCGAACGACACCGGCCCGGGGCCAGCCGTGCCACCGGTGAGTTGGTTCTGCCCGTTGGCACCCCAGCACGACAGCGACAGGCCATCGGTCGCGCAGGTGTGTGAGGCACCGGTGCCGATCCCATCCGCCGAGACGATCGCCGCCGGGGTTGCCGGCGCGATCGGTTGCGGCAGGGCCGGATCGACCTGGCCGCTGTCGTTGGCGCCGAAGCAGCGCACGTTGCCCTGCTCGGAGCGCACGCACGTGTGCGTGGTCGCGCTGATCTGGCGGATCGGATCGGTCGGACGCACCGCGAGCGCCTCGATCGGCGTGGTCTCGAAGGGCGCCGCGCTACCGCCGAGCTGACCGACGTCGTTGGCGCCCCAGCACTGCACGCTGCCGTCGACCAGCACCGCGCAGGTGTGGCGATCGCCAGCTTCGATCTGCCGCACGCAACCGCACGCGCTGCCCATGCACTCGAGCCCTTCGCCGCAGGCGGGCCCGGACGCGCAGCAGGCCTCGCCGGCCCCGCCGCAGCTGGGGCCGCCGCCGCTGCTGCTGTCGTCGCCGGTCGCCGGGCCGCTGGAGTCCTGCGGCCCGGTGTCGGCGGTGGTGTCGAGGGTGGTCACGGTGGTTGCGCTGGTGGCGACCCCACTCGAGCTGCCGGTGTCCCCGACGACGCACTCACCGGCGACATCGGGATCCGCGAGCTCGTCGTAGCGCAGGCCCCCCGGGCACGCGGCATCGGGATAGGCACAGCGCCCGTCGGCCGCGCACACGCCCCCGTCGTGGGCGTTGCACGCCGCGTCGTCGCTGCACGAAAACGACGTGAACCGCAGGCACGCGCCGCACAGGACAGCGGCCGTCAGCGCGAAACCCCATGCGTACGTGCGTGGTGCGGGCATCGCCGTCGCCAAGGGCGTCAGACTATCACCGATCGCGACCAGCCGACCCTTCGCGATCGGATCCACGCGAGGGCCGGCTTGCGCGCGTTCGTGGCCGGCCGGCGTGCGCGCGCCACAGCGCTTGCAGATCACGTCGCCGCGCCACTACGATGGCAGGCGGACGATGGCGCTCGACACCGCAGCCGACCGACGAGGTCTCGCGCCGCCGCCGGCGCCCGGCGGCGGTGATCGGCTCGGCCGCTACGAGCTGTTGCGAAGGCTGGGCTCGGGCGGCATGGCCGAGGTCCACCTCGCGAGGGCCGCTGGCCTCGAGGGCTTCCAGAAGCTCGTCGTGCTCAAGCGGATCCTGCCGCACCTCGCGGCGGACCCGGAGTTCGTGCGCATGTTCCTCGCCGAGGCACGGCTCGCCGCGATCCTCGATCACCCCAATGTCGTGCAGGTGTTCGACATCGGCCGCGAGGGCTCGGCCTTCTTCTTCACGATGGAGTACGTCTACGGCGAGAACCTGCAGACCATCCTGCGGGCGGTCCGCCGCAAGGGCGACGCGCTGCCGATCGAGCTCGCGATCGCGATCGGAATCGGCGCCGCGACCGGGCTGCACTACGCGCACGAGCGGGTCGGCTTCGACGGCATGCCCCTGCAGCTGGTCCACCGCGACGTGTCGCCGACCAACGTGATGGTCACCTACGACGGCTGCGTGAAGATGGCGGATTTCGGCATCGCGAAGGTCACCTCGCGCACCGACGTCACCCAGGCCGGCATCCGCAAGGGCAAGGTGCCGTACATGTCGCCCGAGCAGTGCCGGGCCGAGACACTCGACCGCCGCAGCGACGTCTTCGCGCTCGGCATCGTGCTCTACGAGTGCACCACGATGGTGCGGCTCTTCGATGGCGACAACGAGTTCGGCCTGATGAACCGCATCGTGAACGGCGACGTGCCGCTGCCGTCGACGCGGCGCGCGAACTTCCCCAAGGATCTCGAGCGCATCATCATGAAGGCGCTCGCACCTCAACGCGACAAGCGCTACGGCAGCGCGGCCGAGCTGGCCGCCGATCTCGAGCGCTTCGCGCGGGAACGCAAGCTGCGCTCGACGCAGTCGGGGCTCGGCGAGTTCATGCACGGCCTGTTCGAGCCGCGGCCGTTCCCGTTCGGCGCGCTGCTGGGTTCGCCGGTGGCGAGCGCGGCCGCGTCGCAGACCGGCGAGCACAGCCAGCGATCGGGTTCGTCGGTACCTGCGGTGCGCATGCCGCCCGATGTCACGCCGGCGTCGCATCCCTCGAGCACCGCGGCGGGCCGCTCGCGATCGATGATCGCTTCGACCGCGCCGCGATCGCACGGCACGCTGCGAGGGGTCGCGATCGGGCTTGGTGCGGTGGCCGCGGTCGCGTTGATCTCGGTTGGCGCGGTCGCGTTGTACTCGATGACGACGCAGCCCGAGGCCGGGGTGCCGGCCGGCAGTGCTGCGGCCCCGATCGCGCCGGCGGCCGCCTCGACGCAGCAGGCGGTTGCGCCCGCTGCGGTTGGGCCGGCGCCGGCGACGGCGGCCGCGCCCGCGCCCGCGCCGGCGGCGAAGCCTGCCGAAGCGTCCGCGCCGGCGATGGAGCCCGCACCCGCGCCGGCGCCGAAGGCTGTCGAAGTGTCCGCGCCGGCGGTGGAGGCCGCGCCCGCCGAGCGCCGCGCGACGCCGTCGCCGGACGAAGCCGCAGGCGAGCCCGTCGTCATCGTCGAGGACGACGTCGCCAAGCGCAGCCGCAAGAAGCCGAGCGCAACCACGACGAAGAAGCCGGACGCGCCCTCGAAGGGCGGCGAGTCCCACGACCTCGACGCGTTCCTGCCGCAATGACCATGCTCGCCGGTGTCGTCGCGTGGGTGTTGTCGTCGTCGTTGACGCTCGGGCCGTCGTCGATCCTCGGCGATCCTCAGGCGCAGGCGGTGTTCGAGGAGGCCCAGGCCGCGTTCGAGGCCAAGGACTTCGCCGCCGCGAGCAAGCTGCTCGAGCGCGCGTACATGCTCGAGCCGAACCCCGTGCTGCTCTACCCCTGGGCCCAGGCCGAGCGCAACCTCGATCACTGCGCGGTCGCGATCGATCTGTACCGGCAGTTCATCGAGTCGGCACCGTCGCAACGCATGGTCGACGACGCGCAGAAGAACATCGAGCGCTGCGAGGAGTCGCTCGCCGCGGCGGAGCCCGAGCCGGCGCCCGAGCCCGAGCCGGCGGTCGATCCAGAGCCGCCGCCGCGGCCGAAGGACCCGACGCCGCCGACGGACGCCCCCGACGACAAGCCGATCGGTCGCGACGCCGCGGGTGCGGTGCTGGTCTCGCTGGGTGCGGTGGGCTTGGTCGTCGGCACCGCGCTGGCGGTCACCGCCGCGAAGAAGGCCAAGGTCGCCCACGAGGCCGACGACAACCTCGCATACCTCGACGCCCGCAAGTCGGCGCTGGGCCTGCGTGCGGGCGGCATCGCGTCGCTGGTGGTCGGCGGTGCGTTGGTGCTGGCCGGCGTCATTCGCTATGGCGTGCTCGCGCGCAAGCGCGGCCGCGGCGACGTCGCGCTGCTGCTGCCTCGTGGTGGCGCCGGGCTGGCATGGTCGGGTCGCTTCTAGGTTTCTGACCGGACCACGGCCGGACGCCTTTAGGCGCTGCTCTCGACCAACGTGACCGTGCTGCCGCCGGTGTTCGCACACGCGATGTCGGGCAGGCCGTCCTCGTTGAAGTCGCCGATCGCGAGCGCGCCCGGGCCGGCGTCGGTGGTGAGCTGGATCGCCTCCATGAACTCGCCAGCACCGTCGTTGGTCAGCACGCGCAGCGTCATGTCGCCGGAGCTCGCGACCACGAGGTCGAGGTCGCCGTCGAGGTCGAGGTCGACCAGCTCGAGCGCGCTGGGTGTCGAGGCGGTCGCGAACGGCAGCCCGGCGCCGAAGCTGCCCAGCCCGTTGCCGAGCAACCGCGTGAGGTTGCCGCTGGCCTCGGCGGTGATTGCATCGCCGAGCCCGTCGCCGTTCACGTCGCCACCGGCGATGGCGCGCGGGTCGGCGCCGACCGGGAACGGTGCGGCCGCGCCGAACTGACCCGCACCGTTGCCGAGCAGCAGCGACACCGTGGCCGCGCCGGTGTTGGTCACCAGCAGATCGAGCTCGCTGTCGTCGCTGATCTGCGCGAGCGCCAGACCGCGCGGCGCGACGCCGACACCGAACGTGACCATCGCGGCGAACGGCGCCGGCTCGGACAACAACACGCCGACGGTGTCGTCGGTGGCGTTCGAGATCACCAGGTCGTCGCGGCCTTCGCCGCCGAAATCGGTCGCGACGAGCTGTTGTGGGGCCATGCCGACCGCGATCGCACCGCCGGCGGTGAAGCTGCCGTTCGAGGCCCCGCGTAGCCACGAGACCGTAGCCGCGCCGGTGTCGGCGGTGACCACGTCGAGGTGGCCGTCGGCGTCGAAGTCGCCCGCGACCACGTCGTTGGGGTTTGCGCCGACGGCGTAGGTCGTGCGCGCGCCGAAGTTGCCGCCGCCGTCGCCGGGGCGGAGCGCGACCTCGTTACCGTCGCGGTTGCAGGTCGCCAAGTCGAGCGAGGGATCGCCATCGAAGTTTGCCAGCACCACGCCGGTCGGTGCCACGCCCATCACGAGCAACGTCGGGCTGCCGAGGCACAGCTCGCCGGCGTGGGGTTGTCCGTCGTTGCACGCGATCGGCCCGGTGCCACTCGAGCTGTCGCTGGCGTCGCCGCTGCTCGACGATTCGCCGACGCCGGTGGTCGACATCGCGCTGCAGCTGCCGGCGATGCACACCGCGGGCGCGACGCACTCGCCGGCCTCGCACGGGCAGCCGAGCACCGGCTGCGGACACGTGCCGGACTCGCTGCCGGTCGCGGTGGTGGTCGTCATGCTGGTCGAGCCGCTGCCGGTCGAGCTGGCCGCGTCGTCCGACGACGCCTCGCCGCGGCAGCCAGCCGCCAGCAGCAGCGCCAAAACGATGCACGGAAACGAACCGCAGCGAGCCACCATCGAAGTCAAGCGAAGCGTCCTCGCGACAACTTAACCCCAAAAGCTCCGCGGCCGCAAAGGGTGGGTGGACGGCGGCTCGGCAAGTGCACGAAGTTGGAACGAGGGCGTTGGCGCTGCTAGCCTCGATCGGGTCGCTGCGCTCGCGCGACTCCAGCACGCCATGTGTCGCATCTTCGGGTTTCGCTCGGTCCTGCAGAGCCAGGTGCACCGCTCCCTGGTGAGTGCCGACAACGCGCTCATGCAGCAGAGCGGGCGCCACCCCGACGGCTGGGGCGTGGCGTACTACAACGCCGGCGCGCCGCACGTCATCAAGAGCGTCGCCACCGCCATGGACGACGCGTTGTTCCGGCGGGTCTCGGGCATCGTGTCCTCGGAGACAGTGCTCGCGCACCTGCGCAAGGCGACGCAGGGCAACCTGTCGATCATCAACACCCACCCATTCCAGTACGGCCCGTGGGTGTTCGTGCACAACGGCAACGTCGCGCGCTTCGCCGACATCAAGCCGCAGCTCGCCGACCGCATCGCGCCGGTGCTGCGTCGCTTCATCCTCGGCGACACCGACAGCGAGGTGCTCTTCTACCTGCTGCTCAGCCACATGGCCCGGCGCTGCGATCTGGCGCGGCCCGGCTATCCGGTCGGTGATCTCGTGGAGTCCATCCGCGCGACCGTGCAGGACGTGGTCGAGCTCGCCGGGCCCCCGTGCGAGACCGACGACGGCCCACCCGACTCGACCTACCTCACGTTCGTGGTGACCAACGGCGCCACGATGGTCGCGCACCACGGTGGCAAGTCGCTGTACTTCACCACCCACAAGCGTCGCTGCCCCGAGCGCGACGAGTGCCCGCGCTTCGGGCCCAGCTGCGAGCAGCCGACGCCCGACGGCCACGTGAACCACCTGGTGGTGTCGAGCGAGCCGCTGCACGGCGAAAACGTGTGGACGGCGATGCGCCCGGGTGACATCGTCGGCGTCGATTGGCGCATGCAGCTGACCCAGGCGTCGCCGACCTGATCACGGGCGAGCCCCCACTTCCGCGTTGGACGCTGGCGCTGTGCTGCCTGCCGGTCGCAGTGCTGTGCGGGTGGGCGGCGTCGGTGCTGCCCTGGAAGGCGTGGACGACCTTTGCAATCGTCACCGGCGCGCTCGGCCTCGTGCACGCGATGACCTTGGTGCTGGCGGTGCTCGGGCATCGCGCCCGCGCGTCGATGTGGCGCGTGCAGGCGATGGTCTCGCTGGGCTACCTCGCCTACCTGACGTGGAACCTGGTGGTGTCGGCCAGCTACATCGCCGCGCTCTACGGCGGACTCGGCCGCGGTGTGGCGGTCTCGCTGGGGTTGGTCTGGTGTCTCGCGGCGTTCGTCACGGTGCCGGTATCGGCGTGGGGACTCGCGGTCACCGGTGGCATCCGTGCCCGACGCCGTGCCGGTGTGGTCGCGACGTTGGCCGTGGTCGGGCTCGGCGTCGGCGGCGTGTCGGCGCGGGCCAGTGCACAGGCGCAGCCCCTCGCGGCGGTCGACGTCGATGCGGAACAGCTCGCACGCAGCGTCGGTGCGGTCGCGCCGCGCCATCGCGGCCCGACGCCGTCGCGACCCCGCGCGCTCGTCACCACCGCCGCCGCGAGCTGCGAGCAGGCCCCGGAGCATGCTGCCGCGACCGTATTCGTGACCTGGCTGCGCAGCCAGGACGGCGACGGCGTGGTCGAGCACGACTGCGTGCAGGGCCCGACGCTCGACGCAGCGCTGTCGCAGGCCCACGCCCGGCTCGCGGGTGCGGCCGCGCCGGGGCCGATCGCCATCGACGTCGTCACCGCGACGCGAGCCTTGCACCACCTCGCGCCGATCGTCGACGGCATGTTGCTGCGTCCCGGCCTCGACGGTGTCTGTGAGGCCGAGCGCTGCCTGGCGCCGTGGCAGCTGCTCGCGCTCGATGCATTTACCGCGTCGCGACCACTGGCGGTGGTGCCGGAGTTCCGCTTCGGCTTCGATGCCGCTGCGCTGCGCCACAGCCTCCGGCCCTCGCAGCGACCGCGCGCCGAGATCGAAGGCCTGCTGCGGTTCGAGACCGCGAGCTTCGTGATCGATGACGATGGCGTGCACCGGCTGCGTCGGCTCCGCGAGGCGGGGCCGGGCCTCGACGCCGAGCATCTCCACCGCGCCAAGCTGGCCGCCGAGCGCTACATCCTGTCGGCGCAGGCCGACGATGGTCGCTTCGAGTACCGCCTCGATCCGTTCGTCGGCCGCGTCGGTTTCAACGGCTTCTCGTTGGCACGCCAGGCCGGTACCACGCTGGTCGTGTGCGAGCTCGCCGAGGACCGCGATCGTGCGCGCGGGGTCGCAACCGAAGCGCTCGCGATGTTGGTCTCGACCCAGCGGCGCCACGGCGATCTGGCGGCGCTGGCGTACCCGGCCGAGAAGGACGTCAGCTTCATCGGTCTGGGCGACACCGCGCTGGCGACCATCGCGTTGCTCTCGTGTCGCGATCTGGTCGGCGATCGCTTCGACGACGACATCGATCGCATGACCCGCTTCCTGCTGGCGATGCAGCGTGACGACGGCGGCTTCTTCCCGCGCATCGACATCCGCGACGGCGCGCCACAGCCCGGCCCCGATCCGCTCTACGCGGTGGGACAGGCGGTGTTCGCGTTGACGCTGCTCGAGCGCCTGCAGCTCGACGCGCCCACGCTCGATCGCTTCGCGGAGCCTTCGGCGGTGCGCGACGCGGTCGAGCGCGCGATGGCCTACATCGCCGAGGACTACTGGTCGATGTTCGCCGCCGACTTCTTCTTCATGGAGGAGAACTGGCACTGCTTGGCCGCGCGCGCGTCGCTCGGACATCATCGCCATGACGGCTACGAGCGTTTCTGCCTCGACTACGTGCGCTACAAGACCCGCCTCATCTTCGGGCCAGAGGACGGCGTGGACGTCGACTTCGTCGGGGGCTACGGCTTCAGCAACGTGCTCACGCCGCACAACACCGGCTCGTCGGGCTTCGGCGAGGCCTCGGCGGCCGCGCTGGCGATCGCGGCCCAGCGCGGCGACCAGTTGCCCGAGACCGCCGCGGCGCTGCGTCACGCGCTGGGGTTCCTGCTCCACCACCAGTGGAATCCTCGCAACGCATTCGCGACCTCGGGGCCGCACCCGATCGCCGGTGGCATCAGCGAGAACATGGCCTCGCCGCACATTCGCATCGACTATGTGCAGCACGCGATGGCCGCGATGGGGCACGGCGGCGTCGTGCTCGGGCTGTTGCCTGCGCGCTAGCGCAGGGCGATCCACCACCATGACGCGGGAGCACGTCGCGTGGGGGTTGGTCGGCGCGGTGTTGCTGGCGTTGCTGCTGTGGCCGCTCGTCGACGGCCACGACGGCTTCCCGCTGTCGACCTACCCGATGTTCTCCGAGGACCGCGGTCGCATCGTGAGGCTCGCCCACGTGGTCGGCCGCACCGCGGGCGGTGAGGTGCGACCACTCCCACCGCGCGTGCTCGGGACCTTCGAGGTCATGCAGGCCGCGCAGACCGCCCGCATCGCGAGCAAGCGATCCGATCACGCCGATCGCCTTTGCACGCGCGTGGCCGCGGCCTTGCACGACGACGCCGCGCTCGCGACCGAGTTCGTCGCGGTCGAGGTGCGCACCGATCGCTACGACATCGTCTCGTACTGGCAGACCGGTCGACCCCTCGACGGCACGCTGCACGCGAGCTGCCCGGTTGCCGGGGGCGCGACGTGATCGGCGAGCGGCTGTTCCCGGCAGCGCCGCCGCAGCGCTTGGCGGCGCTGCGCATCGTGATGGGCGCGGCGGCGCTGATCTACGTGGCGATCCGTTCGGTCGGGCTCGTCACGGCCGTGGGCCATCCTGCGTGGCAGTTCCGCGGCGTCGGTGTGCTCGCGTGGAGCTCGGCACCGCCCACGCTCGCATCGGTGATCGCGGCGCTGGTGGTGAGCGTCGTCGGCGGCGGCGCGTTCGTGCTGGGCTGGCGCCATCGCGTGAGTGCGCCGCTGTTCGCGTTCGCGCTGCTGTGGCTGCTGAGCTTCCGCAACTCCTGGGGCATGGTGTTCCACACCGAGAACCTGATGGTGCTCCACGTCGTTCTGCTTGCGATCGCGCCCGCCGCCGATGCGTGGTCGCTCGACGCCCGCCGACGCGGTGACGCCGTCGACGGTGTGGCGCGGGTACGCTACGGCGCGCCGATCCGACTGTTGGCGCTCGTCACGGTCGTCACCTATGCGATCGCCGGCGTCAGCAAGCTGCGCGCGTCGGGCTGGCGGTGGGTGACGGGCGACACGCTGCGTAACCTCGTGGCGTTCGACAACCTGCGCAAGGCCGAGCTCGGCGACGCCTACTCGGCTCTCGGCGTGGCGCTGGTGCCCTACGGCGCCATCTTCGTGGGGCTGGCCGCGGTCTCGCTGGCGGTCGAGCTCGGCGCACCACTGGCGCTGCTGCACGCGCGCGTGGGCCGGTGGTGGTGCGCGGCGGCGTGGGGCTTCCACGTCGGCGTGGTCGCGCTCATGTGGATCGGGTTCCCTTACCAGCTCTTCGGCGTCGCGTACGCGCCGTTCTTCTCGCTCGAGCAGCCGCTCGCGCGGGTCGCTGCGCGTTGGCGCGATCGATCGGGCTCACAGCGCGGTCGAGCGTCCGAGCGGAGGTAGCGCGAGATCGGGCACCGGCAACGCGCGCGGCACCACGTGATGTTCGATGGGCAGCGGCGTGAACGCTGCGATGGTGCCGGGCAGAGCACCGGGGGTGCGAAAACCGGTGGCCTGGAAGCGCTCGACCACCGCGTCGCGTTGGGCGGCGAGCGCATCGAGTACTCGCTGCCAGCGCAGCGCATCGCCCTGCTGCTCCTGGGGGTCGACCGGCGCGGCCGCGAGCGCCTGGCGTTGGGCGTCGCGGCGCAGTTCGTCGGCTAGTCGCATCGCCATCGCCATGCGCCAGGCCATCAAGGCCGGCAACAACGCCATGAGCTGTCCCCACGTCGACAGCATGCCCAGCAGGTGCATGACCGCGATGCCGATCCCAGTCGCGCCGGCGACGAAGCCGACCACGCCCCAGTGTCGCGCGGGTCGCTTGGGCACTTGCTCGAGCGCCTGCTCGGGTTGATGGCGGCCGATCGCGACGACGCGGAACTCGATGCCCTCGCTGGGCGCGCCGTGGCAGCGACGAAACCGCTGCACGCTGACCATGCCGTGGAACCGGTGGCGGCGGATGGTCGTGGTCATGCCGTCGAGTGCGCCCGAGAGGCGTTGGTGCACCACCGAATAGCCGGCAGACTCCGAGAACGCGGCCGTACAGGCCTCACGGGCGAAGCGCGAGAGATCTGCGAGTACCCGCGTCGCGGTGGCGTCGTCCTCGCCTGGCTCGCGCACGCTCCACGTCAGCTGTAGACCATCGTCATGCACGAACGATCAGCGTAGCAGGTCGGGCCGCCGCCGCGAGGGCCCGGCCCACTCGCAGCCCGTGGTGAGACTCCGCGACGCGATAACACCGCCCTCGGACCCCTTGGCGGCGTTGCTCGGAGCTCGAAATACGCCCGGTATTCCTTCGTCCTCGCGTCTTGCCACGGGGTCCGATGACGGCGTTCTCGCGCCACGGAGTTTCACCACGGGCTGCTAGCGAAGATCGCGACCGAACGGCATCAATGACAGCGGCGCCAGCTTGAGGTGCTGCATCGCGAAGGGCAGCCCGATGATGGTCAGCGCGAGCACACCTGCCCACAGCAGGTGGGCCAGCGCCAGCTCCCAGCCCACGAACACCAGCCACAGCAGGTTCGCGAGGAACCGCAGCGGGGTGCTCGCACCCGGGAGGTCGACGATGCGCTTGCCGAACGGGGCGAAGGTCGCGACGCCGATCTTGATCGCCTGCAGACCGAAGGGCGCGCCGACGATCGTCAGGCACAGCAACAGTCCGACCACGATGTAGGCCAGGCCAGAGAGCAGGCCGCCGAACACCAACCAGATGATATTGCCGAGCAGGGACATCGTGGACTTGGGGCCGGAGTAGTCGGTGCGCTGTCGAGCTATTCCAGGACACCCATTGCGCCGCTCGACGCGTTACCTTGGGTCATGCGAGGTGCCATGTCGAGGTCTGCGTCGTTCACGGTGGCTCTGATCGCGGCGCTGGCCGCGTGTACGGGCCACGAGCCGCCCGTGGGCGAGACCCCGCCGCCGACGCCGAAGGTCGAGGCGCCGCGCGTGCAGTTACGCGCGATGATCGCCTCGGTCCAGCTCGTGCAGGACTGCCCCGATCCACCCGCCGACGCCGCGCCGGCAGCCGCGATGCCGGCCAGCGCGGCGCAGCCCGTCATGCGCGAGCGTCCCGCGGGTGATGTCGCGCCGGGGGCTGCACTGCCGGGCCATGGGCGCGGCTGGTCGCAGCCGTGCACGCAGTCGACGGTGCAGCTCGCGCTGTCCCACGATGGGGCCGGCGATCTGCCGTTTCGCGTGACCGCAGCGCGGGTCACGACGGCCGCCAACGGCAAGGCGATCGCGACGCTCGCGGTGCGCGCGCCCAGCGTTTGGAACGACGATGGCCGCTACGTCGCATGGAACGAGTCGCTGCCGCGCGCGCGCGAACTCAAGGTCTCGTACAAGCTCGGGGCCGCTGCGGGCGCCCAGCTCGAGGATGCGCTCGGGCCCGACGATGGCACTCGGCTCGTGCTCGAGCTCGATGTCACCTTCGAGGGCCGTACCATCACGCTGCGCTCGCCCGAGTTCCAGCGCGAACAGCCGCACGTGATCGTGACGTAGAGGCCCGAACGTGACGCGCGTGCGACTTGCTTCGATCGTGTTGCTCGCGACCGCGTGTGGCCGCGAGCCCGCGATCGTGGCCGAGCCGCTGCCCGAGGAGCACGGTGAGGTCGCATCGTCGCCGGAGGAGCGCGAGCGCGAGGCTTACCTCGACGATCCACGCGTGCGCCGGCGGGTGCTCGAGGCCTCGCTGGGCAACCCCGACAACGGCTACTCCCGCGATCGTCTGGCCGCCTACGGTCTGACGGATGCGGGCTGGGAACTGCTGCCGCTGTGGAACCCGCGCGTCGTGCCGATGACGCGCGCGATGCTGCCGGCGCTGCGCAGCGGGCAGCTGCAGCTCCCTCGCGCGACGCAACCGCTGTGGGATGGCGTGGTGCCCAACGACGAAGATGGCTGGCGAGAGCTGGGCCAGCGGGTGTTCGTCTCGTTGCCGCTGCGGGCCGACGACTCGCTCGCCCACGCGCTGCGCGACGAGACGCGCGCGAGTGAGCTCGGACTCTTCACCACGAGCGACGGCAGCTACCCAGGGCTGGTGGTATTCGACGATCTCGACGGCACCGCTCGCGTCGGCATCACGTGCGCGTTGTGCCACAGTGCCCCGCACGACGGACGCGCGTTCCTGGGCATGGCTCGTCGCGCGCTCGACTACGGTCGCGCGCGCCTGCAGTACCACGCCGAGACCGCCGTCCCGCTCGACGATGCGCTCGCACGTCGGATGGCGCGGTGGGGTCGTGGGCGGGCCGACATCACCGGCGACGACGACGAAGATCCGGTCGCGATCCCCGACCTCTGGCGACTGCCCGAGCTCACCGCGCTCACGCAGGGCGCGACGTTGCGGCTCGGCGGTCGCGAGTTCTCCGATCCCGCCGAGCGACACGCCCGCGATCTCGTGGTACTGGCCATCCGCCAGGAGACGCAGGTGATCCAAGCCAACGGCGAGCGGGCCCGGCCGCCGCGCGAGCTGGCGTGGGCGATGGCAATGTTCGTCGCATCACTCGAGCCGCCGACCGGGCCGTTCGCCGAGGTCGCAGGCATGCGCGAGGGACGAGCTGCGTTCGCTCGTCACTGCCGTCGCTGCCACGATGGCCCCGCGGGCAGCGGCCCGCCGGTGGCCGCGACCTTGGTGGGTACGGATGCCGCGCTCGTCAACTCGGCCGCGCGCGGGACCGGCACCTACCGACCTGCGCCGCTCGTCGCGGTGGCCGCGGCGGCACCGTACTTCCACGACGGCAGCGTGGCCACGCTCGAGGACGTGCTCGACCCCGAGCGCATGTCGCCGCAATTCACCCGTGGTGTGCACGGCCCGGGTGCCGTCCCTGGGCACGCGTGGGGCACCCAGCTGCCCGCCGAAGAGCGCGCGGCGATCATCGCCTACGTCCGCAGCCTCTGAACTCGACGCCGCGGTGAGCCAGTTCGCGTCGTCTTCACGCCGGCGGCAGCGGATAGGTGCCGTAGAAGTAGCCGTCCATCGTGAACAGCGGGCTCATGGTGTTGGCCGCGAGGTCGATGCGGTACACGGTCGTCGTGCCGCCGCCGTCCTCGCTCTCGCCTTGGTAGTAGAAGCCGCCCGACGCCGCGCCGGTGAAGCCGATCGCCGACAGCGGTGCGTCGGTCACGGGCATCGCCACGGGCGATTCGCCGAGTTCGATGCGCCACATGCGGTGGGCGTTGTAGCTCCAGAACTCGAAGTCGATCGGCTCGACGCCGTCGGGTAGCGCGTCGGGGTAGAACATCTTCGCGATCGCGTGGCCCGAGCCCTGGGTGGCGGTGGCAAGCTCGGTGATCGACTCGAGGCCGCCCGTCAGGCTCTTCACCGTGACCATCCAGCTCTCCTCGAAGTCGGTCTCGCCGGGCGCGATGCGCAGGATGCAATTCTCCGGCGCCGGCTCGCCGGCTGCATTCGCGAACATCTGCGCCGAGTAGGTACGCCCGTCGCCCATCACGTACGCGTAGCCATCGGCGTCGAACACCACGTTGCCTCCGCTCGCACAGCGATCGTCTTCGGCCACGCCGACGACCGCGAGCGATTCAGGATCGAGGATGGTGGTCACCACCCGGCCCAGGATCACGCCGTTGTCCCAATCGGCCCATCGCGCCGGCACGTAGACCAGGCCGTCGTGGGCGGCGGTGGTCCAGTTCTCGAGGTCGAAGCCCGCTTGCGCGAGGTGAGGCAACGGGATCGTGCCGGTGATCGTCATGGTGTTCGGGTTCCAGACGATCGCTGCCAGGGCGTCGCTGGAGACCGAGACGGCGGTGTCTTCGTCGACCAGCGTGTTGCCGTAGTCGACGGCCGTGAGGCCGTAGCTCGCCAAGCTCATGCGCCCAGTCTCCGACAGCGTGCCGTCGGCGGCGACGCCATATTTCACCCACGTGGGCTCCTCCGCGAGGCCGACGAGCACGTCGCGACCCGAGACCAACAGCACGCCGTTGCCGGGGATCTCCACGCCCGCAGCATTGGTGATGTGTCCACTCAGCTCGGACACCACTTGCACGTAGGTCGTGCGGCCAGTGTCGGTGATCACCACGGAGGCCAACACGTGACCGGTGACGACGTCGCCGCCAGTGTCCACGGTCGAGTCGCCGTCGGTGGTGTCGTCATCGCTGCTTGCGGCGGTGCTTGCGGTCGCGTCGCCACCTTCGCGGCACGCAGGCAGGGTCGTCGAGAGCATCGCGAACAGGACGTGAGGGACTTGGTGTCGTCGAGCCATCGACCCGACCCTGACTTAAATAAAAATGAAAATCAAAATCAAAATCAGCGAAAACGGGGGAGAAATGCCATGTGGCGCTCAGAACGCGACCGTGACGCGAGCTTGAAAGGCTCGGCCTGGCAGCTGGACCCCGACGTAGTCGAAGGCGCGCGCGTCGAGCAGGTTGCTCACGGCGAGGGTCGTCGCGACCTCCCAGCGGCGCCGCGCGACCACGTAGGAAACCCCCACGCCGTGCAGCACCTGCGGGGGCACCCGTTGCTTGAACGCAGTGGTGCCGGCGCTCTCCCAGCCGCGGAAGAACCCATGGACGTAGCGCGTGGTCCAGTCGAGCGCGAGGCTGTCACCGGTCGCGACGAACTCGGTGAGCAACAGCTGACCGTGGGCATTGGCCGACAGCCACGGGCGGGCAGGCATGCGGTCGCGGTCGTAGGGACCGAACGGCCCGTCCGCCGACGCGTTGCGGTAGTCGACGAAGGTGACGTTGCCGTCGATCGTCACCCACCGGCCTGGCGAGGTCCAGCCGACCGCCGCATCGACGGCCAGCGCGCGGGCGTCGTTCACGTTCTGCGACGAGATGCGGTTGTCCTCGGGGATCGGCGCGATCGCGTCACGCACCAGTCGCGCCGAGGTCAGCACCTCGCTCCACCACCGTCCGGCGCGGGTGGTTCGGTTCACCGACGCACCGAGGTTGAAGTTGTGCGAGCGCTCCGGTCGCAGCTCGAGGTTGGGCTCGACGAGGACGCCGTCGCCAAACAGCTCGTCGACGCTCGGGAGCCGCGTGGCCCACTCGTACGATGCCTTCACCTGAGCCCAGTCTGTGAAGCGCCAGCGCAGCGCCTGGCCCGCGCCGAGCTCGTGGTCCACGCGTCGAATCGTCGGGTAGTCGTCGGCGCCCGGTACCACGCGATCGGCGACGGCGGCCTGCACGTAGTCCTTCACGAACGAGACGCTCTGCAGCCGCTCGTGCAGCACGTCCACCTGGTACTCGAGGCCAGTCACGAGGTTGAACAGCTGCCGGCGCGCGGTGAGGGGATCGCGGGCGTCGGCGTTGGCGAGCGCGTTGCTGCCCTGTCGCCCGAAACCAGCCGGTGCGATCACCAGCCGCAGCGCGTGTCGTCCTGGACTCCACGACAGCCCGAGGTTGCCGTAGCCACCGTTCTGCACGAGGCGCTGGTCGGTGCCGGTCGCCGTCAGCTCGCCCGCGGTGGTCTTCTCGAGCACGCAGCGGCCGTACCAGTCGTACACGCAGTGATCGGTGTCGGTGAAGCGGATGCGTCGCTGTGCGAACGCGGCTGTCAGCGACACTGCGAGTTCGCGCGGTAGCTGCTTCTCGTAACGCAGGTTGGCGCCGGGGCGGATCTCGCCCCAGCTCGCGCCGCCGTAGGGCACCGTCATCACCACGTTGTGCGGCAGCTCTTTGTCGAGCGCGCTGACGAAGCCGGTCACCAGCAGGCGGTCGGCCCAGCGGCGGTCGACGACCCCGAGCGTGATGCCGCCGCCGCTCGCCAGGTAACGATCGTGGCGTCGCTGGACCGTTGTCGCGACCAAGCTGCCGTCGGGCTGTCCGACCTCGACGTCGATGCGGTAGTCGTTGCGGCTGTGATCGAGGAAGCCGAAGGCGGCGGCGTAGAGTCCGGGGCCTTCGAGTAGCGTCGAACTCTGCGCGAGCACGCGGTGGGTGTCGAACGATCCGCCTTGGTACGAGACCGAGCTGCGCGTACCGTAGAATTGGAGGTCGCGGGCCAGGTTCACGGCGCCGCCCAACGCGTCGGCGCCGAAGCGAATGGGCACGACGCCCCGGTAGATCTCGACCCGGTCGACCAGCCCGACCGGGATGTTGGCGGGGTCGAGCGCGAAGCCGGAGAACTCGATCGGTACGCCGTCGACGAAGAACGGCACCTGGGCCCCACCGAGGCCACCGAGCGCGAAGTCGGAGCTGCTGCCGAGCCCACCGGCGCGTCGCAACATCACGCCGCGGCTGCGGGAGAGCACCTGGCCGAGGTCCGCGGTCTGCCGCTGCGACGTCGCGAGATCGATGACCTCGACGGCTTCGGCGGATCGCATCATCGCGTCGGCCGCCGATCGCACGACCACGCGTCGCGTCCCGTCGTCCGAGGTCGGGGCGACCGAAGTCGCTTCCGGCGGATCGGCGATGGACTCGTCGGTCACCGCGCTCGCGTCGGGCGACGGCGGTGTCGGACGGGTCTCGCTCGGAGGTGACGCGTCGCCGCTGTCGATGGGCGCTGGGTCGTCGGCGCCGCGATCGTCGAGGTCGGGGCCGTCGTGATCGGCACCCTCCGCTCCCGCCTCGGTACGCGAGTCGGCGGGCGGTGGCTGGTCCGGCGCTGTCAGGCGGGACAGGCAGGTCATGGCGCCGAATGCGGCGTATACGGCGATCACGGTCGATTTGTATTGAAAATGAAAGTTAATTTCAAGTAGGGTGAGACGTGGGCTCGTTCCCGATCCTCCCGCTCGCGATCGCGGCGGTCGCCGCCGCTGCGAGTACGGGCTGGTCGACGCGGTCGCGCGCGCTGGGCTCGACCGCCTCGGCAATGCTCGCGCTCACGATTGGGTACGTCGGCGAAGGTGTCGAAGGTGTCGTGCTCGTCCTCGTCGCGTTGATGGCGGCCGCCTGCTCGTCGGTCTGCGTGTTGGCAGCGCGCCCCTCGCTCGCGCCGCGGCTCGCGTGGTCGACGTGGGCGCTGGCGGTCGCGTCGTGCTGCGTCCCGCGAGGGCTGCCATGACCCCGCGTCCGCGTTCCCCCGCGCGGGTGCTCGCGGTGGTCGTCGGTGCGCCGGTCACCGCGTTCGCGATCGGTGCCGTGCTCGTGGAGCGGCTTCCGATCGCGATGGCGGTACGCTTTCCGGTCGGCGCCCACGCGATGCTGTGGTCGTGGGTGGCGCTGGTACTCGCGTTGCCGCTGTGCAGCAGTGGCGCGAGGGCATGGGCGTGGTGCGGTGCCGGCATCACCGTCGCAGCGCTGCTGGGGTTGGGGGCTGCGACGTGAAGCTGTCGCCGCGCGCATGGGCGGTGCAGTGGGAGCTCCACGGCTGGATCGGTGTGATCTTCGCGGTGCCGCTCTTCATCGCGTTCTACTGCGGCGTGTTCGCGCTGTTCCATGACGAGCTGGTCGTGTGGCAGGAGCCGCTGCTGCAGGTCGCAGGTGGACCACCGTCGCCGGCGGAGCTCGAGCAGCTGGCCGAGGCGCTCATCGCCACCGGTGTGGTGCCGCCCGACGCCGACGTCGGCTTCGAGCTTCCGCACGAGATCCGCCACGTGCGCGTGAGCATCGGGGACGAGACGCTGGGTTGGGTCGAACCCCAGGCGGGAGGGTTGGTGCGCCCGCGCAGCGAGCTCGCCGACGCTCTCTACGGGCTGCACTTCCTGCGACCGCTGCCGTTGGTGGGCATGGAGCTGTCGGGGGTGGCTGCGATTGCAGCGCTGATCGCTGCGATCGGTGGCCTGCTGCTGCTGCTGGGCCGATTGCGCCGCAATCTGTGGCGGTATCGTCCGCAGTTGCGCCGGCGTTGGTGGGCCGCCGACGCGCACAAGAGCCTGGGGTTGCTCGCGCTGCCGTTCGTCATCGCGATGGCGTGGTCGGGCGCGACGCTGTCGCTCGGCAACCTGATCGGCGCGGGCCTGGCCGCGACATCCTTTGATGGGAGCATGTCCGCGGTCCAGACCGTCCGGGGCTACGGCGGAGCGCCCGAGGCTCGCAGCGCAGTGGCAGCGCCCGCGATGTCGATCGCCGAGCTGGTCGGGCGCGCGCAGGCCAGCGTGGGCACGTCGGAACCGCCGCACTACGTCGGCCTCGTACTGCGCGGAGACGCCGATGCGTGGGTGTTCGTTTTCTTCGAGAGTCGGTTGAGCGCGCCGTGGCGCTACGTCTTCGTGCGCGCGCGCGATGGCGAGGTGCTGCTCGACACCAGTCACGCACGCACGCCCACGCGCACGCTCGAGGAGCCGCTCTACGCGCTGCACTTCTCGTGGTTCGGCGGTGACGCGGCACGTTGCTGCTACGTGGTGCTGACCCTCGCGGTGTGCGTGCTCATCGTGCTCGGACAAGTCGTCTGGGTCGACCGGCGGCCGGCGGCATCGTCGGGGCGCGGGTTGGTGGCCCGTGTCGGCGTGGGGGCCTGTGCGGGGCTCGTCCTCGCGGTGGCGGTGTACTTCGCGCTGAACCGACGATTGCCCGACCACGTCGACGCCCGCGCCAGCACGGAGTGGTGGGGCTTCATCGCCACCTGGATACTGGCGATGTCGCTCGCCATGGTGACGCGAGCCCGGCTCGCCACGGTCGCGGCCGTCGACTTGGCGATCGCCGGCGCGCTCGATCTCGCGGTCGCGATGGGTGACGCGCTCACGCTGCCGGTCGCGGCCTTGGCACTCCCGGCAGTGACGCGCATCGAGCTCCTGCTCGTCGCGCTCGGGCTCGCGAGCGCCGCCGCGGCGTGGCTCGCCCATCGCGCAGGGAGGACCCGCTGACCCACGCCCAGGCCGGCCATCGGTGACGATGGCTGCCTGCGAGTCCTGCGGTTGAAGCCCCGCGAAGGCACCTGCTACAACCGCCGCAGCCTTGCCCACGCGCCCACGAACGCGCCGTGCGCGACGCCGTCGAGCCCTGCGGGTGGTGTTGCTGGTGATCGCGACGCTCGCGACCCTGGTGGCCGCTGCGCTGGCATGGATCGCGTTCGGTGATCTGCCGCGGTACGACGAGATCGTCGCGCCCGAGGTCTCGATCGTGATCGACGATGACGCGACGCGCGAGCGCCTGCTCGCGCGCGGACGCAAGGTCGTCGCGGGCGCGTGTCGTCGCTGCCACGCAGGGCCGGCGGGCGGGCCGCTGACGGGACGCGCGATGCGGGAGCTGCCGTCGCGCTTGGGCGCCGCGTCGGCGACCAACCTCACCGCGCATCCCCGTGCCGGCATCGGCGGCTGGAGCGACACAGAGCTCGCGCTGCTCCTGCGCGGCGGCGTCGACAAGGAGCACGTCTGGGTGCCGCCGACGATGCCGCGGTTCACCCGCATGTCGAGCGACGACCTCGATGCCACGCTGGTGTTCCTGCGCAGCGATCACCCGTGGGTCGTCGCCGACGCCGCGCAGCCGCCCGCGAGCGCGCCGTCACTGTGGGTGAAGCTGCACGCGCGCTACGACTGGCTGCCGCCGCAGCTACCGAGCGAGGCGGTGCCGGCACCGTCACGCGACGAGCCACGCGAGCTTGGTCGCTACCTCGTCGAGGATCTCCTGCAGTGCAATGGCTGTCACGGCTCGGGGCCCGAGAGCCTCGCGCTCGAGCATCCGATCGACGACCCGGAGTTCCTCGGTGGCGGCCAGCGGCTGCTCGACCGCAACGGCGAGGCGATCTATGCCGCCAACATCACGTTCGACCCCGTGCATGGCATCGCGAACTGGTCGTACGAAGAATTCCGGCGCGCCTTGGTCGAGGGCTTCGGGCCCGACGGCGAGCTGGTGCGGTGGCCGATGCCGCGCTACGGCGAGCTCGACGACACCGAGGTCGCGGCGATCTACGCCTATCTGGGCGCCGCGCCCCAGGTCGCGCGCGCGGTGCCGGAGTCGGCGGACTATCTCATCCCCGGCACGCGGCTCGATCCCGGCAAGCACGTGTTCTTCCGCGCCGGCTGCCACTACTGTCACGGACGCGATCCCGCCGAGCTGCGGGCGTGGGCGCAGGGGCTCATCGACCACTTCGCCGATGACGCCACGCTTGCCGCCTACATCGCAGATCCGCGGCAGTTCGACCCCGAGCGCGAGATGCCGGGCTTCGCTGCGGTGCTCAGCGAGGCCGATCGCCTCGCCGTCGCGGCTCACGTGCGCTCGCTGGTGCCGACCGAGCGCAGGTGAGTGCTCATGCCGGCGGCCATGGCCGCGAGCGCGTCGGCGAGCTCGCGCTCGAACTCGACGCGCAGCGCCGACAGCTCGTCGAGCGCGAGCACGGCTTGGATGTCGGGCGGCGGATCGGACAGCTGCCGCAGGCCCACCACGAGCGCGTGGGTGCGGAGCAGCAGGCGCACGCCGTCACCCTCGCGCAGGCCGGGCAAGACCTGCTCGACGAGCGCGCCCCCGGTGACGACCTTGTCGCGCAACATTCGCTTGAAGCGCAAGGCCGTGTCGGCGGCGAGATTGTGCTCGAGCACGGTGTGCAGCAGCGGCAATAGATCGGCCAGCGTCCCCCGCATGGCGAGGCTGCGGGCGACGGCGCCGGCGAACTCCCGCGCCGAGACCGGCGCCCGCCGCAGCAGCTCGCGGCCGAGGTCATCGAACCAACGCGCGAACTCCCGCTCGAGCGTCGCGAGGAACAGCTCCTCCTTCGAGGCGAAGTAGAGGTACAGCGTGCCCTTGGCGAGGCCGCACGCGTCGGCGACCTCGGCCATCGTCAGGCTGCCGTACTGTCGTCGCGACAGCACGCCCTCGGCAATCGCGAGGATCGACTCGCGCCGAGCGAGCTTGTCGGCGGGGTTGCGAGCTCGCGCCCTCATTCCGCTCAGCCGATCAGCTTGCGGACGATCGACAGCTTCGCGTCGGTGTAGGGCGGGTACTTCACGCTCGGGTCGAGGAACGTGCCCGTACGCATCACCGACTTGCGGTGGCTGAAGCTCTCGAAGCCGGTGCGACCGTGGTATGCCCCCAGCCCACTGGTGCCGATGCCACCGAACGGCAGATCGGGATCGGCCATGTGCACCAGCGTGTTGTTGATGCACCCGCCGCCGAATGAGACCTGCTCCACGAAGCGCTGCTCCTCGGCGGTATCGGCGGTGAAGAGATACGCCG
>WBZX01001016.1_pt1 | contig 22484 bp, 22 predicted proteins | sample 5204211 | NCBI WGS metagenome assembly WBZX01 (sample SAMN12344362, study PRJNA552823) | activated sludge metagenome | biome: Activated sludge suspended growth; feature: Nitrification reactor; material: Wastewater; isolation source: activated sludge from nitrification reactor of wastewater... | reverse complement strand
GCAGCGTGAAGGGCTCGCCGTTGCAGGTGCCGTTGAACAGCGATTCGCCGAGTTTCCAGTCGGACAGGATCTCGTAGTGCTCGCCCTTGTACTCGATGTGGTAGCCGCCGTGAACCGGGCGGGCGATCACCGGGTGGTGCTCGTTGCCGTCCTTGTTCAGGCGGACGACCATCCAGTGATCGTCGACAATGCGCTCATGGCCCTGCAGCTGGCCGGAGATCGACGCGGCACGGTCGGTGAAGGCGCGATAGACGTAGGCGGCGACGGAAACCAGCAGCGCCGGATCGTCGTGGGGCACCATCGAGGCGTCGAAGCCCTTCGGATATTCCTTGGCGATGAAGCCGGTGTCGAAGATGCCCGACTGGAAGCGCGGATGCTGCATCAGCGCCGCCTGGAACGGGATGTTCGAGGAGATGCCGCGGATCACGAAGGCGTTCAGCGCATCGCGCATGCGGGCGATGGCCTGCTCGCGGGTGGAGCCGTGGACGATCAGCTTGGCGATCATCGAGTCATAGAACATCGAAATCTCGCCGCCGTCGTAAACGCCGGTATCGACGCGCACCTGACCCGGGATTTCCTTCGGCGGCAGGAACTTGACCAGACGGCCGGTGGACGGCAGGAAGCCGCGGAACGGATCTTCGGCGTTGATCCGGCACTCCATCGCCCAGCCGTTGATCTGCACGTCGGCCTGGGTCAGCGGCAGCTTCTCGCCGTAAGCCACGCGGATCATCTGTTCGACCAGATCGAGGCCGGTGATCAGTTCGGTGACCGGGTGTTCGACCTGCAGGCGGGTGTTCATCTCGAGGAAGTAGAACTCCTTGGTCGCGCCGCTGACCACGAACTCGACCGTGCCTGCCGATTCGTAATTCACCGCGCGGGCCAGCGCCACCGCCTGTTCGCCCATCGCCTTGCGCATCTCCGCATCGACGAAGGGGCTCGGCGCCTCTTCGATGACCTTCTGGTGGCGGCGCTGGATCGAGCAGTCGCGCTCGTTCAGGTAAACATAATTGCCGTGGGAGTCGCCCAGCACCTGGATTTCGATGTGGCGCGGCTCGAGCACGTATTTTTCGATGAAGACGCGGTCGTCGCCGAAGGAGTTGCGCGCTTCGTTGACGCACGAGGAGAAGCCCTCAAAGGCTTCGGCGTCGTTGTACGCAACGCGCAGACCCTTGCCGCCGCCACCGGCGGAGGCCTTGATCATCACCGGATAGCCGATGCCCCGGGCGATCTTGACCGCTTCGTCCGGACCGGAGATCGCATCGTTGTAGCCGGGGATGGTATTGACCTCGGCGGCGATGGCGAGCTTCTTGGACTCGATCTTGTCGCCCATCTTGGCGACCGAGTAATGCTTCGGGCCGATGAACTTGATGCCTTCCTCTTCGAGACGGCGCGAGAACTCGGCGTTCTCGGACAGGAAGCCGTAACCCGGGTGGACCGCCTGGGCGCCGGTTTCCTTGCAGGCGGCGATGATCTTGTCCATGACCAGGTAGGACTCTTTCGACGCCGCCGGGCCGATGCACACGGCCTCGTCGGCGAGGTCGACGTGCAGAGCGTCCTTGTCGGCCTCGGAATAGACGGCGACGGTCTTGATGCCCATCTTGCGGGCGGTCTTGATGACGCGGCAGGCGATTTCGCCGCGGTTTGCAATCAGGATCTTGGTAAACATGTGTTGGCGTCCTCGGCGATCACAGCGGAATGTTGCCGTGCTTGCGCCACGGGTTGTCGAGCTGCTTGTCCTTCAGCATGGCCAGCGAGCGGGCGATCCGCTTGCGGGTGGCGTGGGGCATGACGACGTCGTCGATGAAGCCGCGCGCACCGGCCACGAACGGGTTGGCGAACTTTTCCTTGTACTCGGCTTCGCGCTCGGCCAGCTTGGCCGGATCGTTCTTTTCTTCGCGGAAGATGATTTCGACGGCGCCCTTCGGGCCCATCACCGCGATTTCGGCGGACGGCCAGGCGAGGTTGACGTCGCCGCGCAGGTGCTTGGAGCTCATCACGTCATACGCACCGCCGTAAGCCTTGCGGGTGATCACGGTGACCTTCGGCACGGTGCATTCGGCGTAGGCGTAGAGCAGCTTGGCGCCATGCTTGATGATGCCGCCGTATTCCTGCATGGTGCCCGGCATGAAGCCCGGAACGTCGACGAAGGTGACGACCGGAATGTTGAAGGCGTCGCAGAAGCGCACGAAGCGGGCGGCTTTGATCGACGACTTGATGTCCAGGCAGCCGGCCAGCACCAGCGGCTGATTGGCGACGATGCCGACCGGGTTGCCGGCGATGCGCCCGAAACCGACGATGATGTTCTTGGCGTAGTCGGCCTGCAGTTCGAAGAAGTCGTTGTCGTCGACAATCTTGACAATCAGCTCCTTCATGTCGTACGGCTTGTTGGCGTTGTCCGGCACCAGGGTGTCGAGGGAGTAATCGAAACGATCGACCGGGTCGTTGGTCGGCGTGACCGGCGGCTGTTCGCGGTTGTTCGCTGGCAGGAAGTTCATGAAGCGGCGCAGCATCGACAGCGCTTCGACGTCGTTCTCGAAGGCCAGGTCGGCCACGCCGGACTTGGTGGTGTGGGTCACCGCGCCGCCCAGCTCCTCGGCGGTCACGTCTTCGTGGGTCACGGTCTTGACGACTTCGGGGCCCGTCACGAACATGTAAGACGAATCCTTCACCATGAAGATGAAGTCGGTCATCGACGGCGAATACACCGCGCCGCCAGCGCACGGGCCCATGATCATCGAGATCTGCGGCACCACGCCGGACGCCATCACGTTGCGCTGGAACACGTCGGCATAGCCGCCGAGCGAGGCGACGCCTTCCTGGATGCGGGCGCCGCCCGAGTCGTTGAGGCCGATCACCGGCGCACCGACCTTCATCGCCTGGTCCATGACCTTGCAGATCTTCTCGGCGTGGGTTTCCGACAGCGAGCCGCCGAACACCGTGAAATCCTGGCTGAACACGAAAACCAGACGGCCATTGATGGTGCCGTAGCCGACCACCACGCCGTCGCTCGGGGTCTTCTCGGCCTGATCCATCCCGAAGTCGATGCAGCGGTGTTCCTTGAACATGTCCCATTCCTCGAAGGAATTGGGATCGAGCAGCAGTTCGATGCGTTCGCGGGCGGTGAGCTTACCCTTGGCATGCTGGGCGGCAATGCGCTTTTCGCCGCCACCGAGGCGGGCCGCTTCGCGCTTCTTTTCCAGCTGGTGGATGATGTCGTGCATTTACAGCCTCCAGTCAATAATTCAATTTTGTATTTCAGCCCAGATGGCCGAGCAGCCGCATCGCAGCGGCCGACGGCGTCGTCTGGCCGGCCTCCACGGCCGCCTGCAAACCGGGCAGATCCTGCTGCACCCGGGCGTGACTCGCGAACCGGGCGCGCAGGCCCTGATCGATCAGTTCCCACATCCAGGCCCGCGCCTGGTGGCGGCGACGGGCGTCGAATTCACCGCTGGCCTGCATCGCCGCACGGTAATCGATTATGGTAGTCCAGAATTCCGCAATGCCCTGTTTTTGTAACGCGGAAAGCATCAGCACCGGCGGCGTCCAGTTTGGCGAGGCGTGGCGCAGCATGCCGAGCGCGCTCCGGATCTGCGAGCGGGCGACGCTGGCCGCCTGGGGATTGATGTCGGCCTTGTTGATGACGATCAGGTCGGCGATCTCCATGATCCCCTTCTTGATCGCCTGCAGGTCGTCGCCGGCGTTGGGCAGCTGGAGCAGACAGAAGATGTCGGTCATGCCGGCCACGGCGGTTTCGGACTGACCGACACCGACCGTCTCGACGATGATCACGTCGAAACCGGCCGCCTCGCAGACCAGCATCGCCTCGCGGGTCTTTTCGGCGACGCCGCCCAGGCTGCCCGCCGACGGACTCGGCCGGATGAAGGCTTCGGTACGCTGCGACAACAGCTCCATGCGCGTCTTGTCGCCGAGGATCGATCCGCCGGTGACGCTGGACGACGGGTCCACCGCCAACACCGCCACCTTGTGGCCGCGCTCGATGAGGGAGAGGCCCAGCGCCTCGATGAAAGTGGATTTGCCGACCCCCGGCACCCCCGAGATCCCAACCCGCATCGAGCGCCCGCTGTGCGGCAGCAGCCCTTCGAGCACGCGACGGGCGCGCGCCTTGTGGTCGGGCCGCTGCGATTCGATCAGCGTGATCGTCTTGGCGAGCGGGCGCAGCTGGTGCCTGAGCACGCCGTCGACCAGGGCCTGGTCGGCGGCATCGCGCTGCGAGAGGTCGTCGGACATGTTCATTGGATTCGTCAATGGACGGCGCGCCGGCCTGTGCCGGCGCGTGTCGAATGGTCAGCCGCCGCTCAGGCCTTGCGCGCGGCGCGGATCTGCTTGAGCACTTCGCGGGCGGCGCTCGGGATCGGCGTGCCGGGCCCGAAGATGCCGGCGGCACCGGCCTGGTACAGCGCGTCGTAGTCCTGCGCCGGAATCACGCCACCGACGAAGGTGATGATGTCGTCGGCGCCCTGGTCTTTCAGCGCCTTGATGACGGCCGGCACCAGCGTCTTGTGGCCGGCGGCGAGGCTGGAGCAGCCCACCGCATGGACGTCGTTCTCGACGGCGTGGCGGGCGGCTTCTTCCGGCGTCTGGAAAAGCGGGCCGATGTCGATGTCGAAGCCCAGATCGGCGAAGGCCGAGGCCACCACCTTGGCGCCGCGGTCGTGACCGTCCTGGCCGAGCTTGGCGATCATGATGCGCGGGCGACGGCCTTCCTCGGCGATGAACGCGTCGATGTCGGCCTTCAGCGCCTGCCAGTCCTCGTTGCCCTCCACCACCGAGCCGTAGATGCCGGTGACGGCCTGCGGGTTGGCGCGGTAGCGGCCGAAGACGACTTCCAGCGCGTCGGAGATTTCGCCGACGGTGGCGCGCAGGCGCACCGCCTTGACGGCGAGGTCGAGCAGGTTGCCCTGGCCGCTCTTCGCCGATTCGGTGAGCGCCGCCAGCGCGGCATCGACCTGCGCCTGATCGCGCATCGCGCGGATGCGGGCGAGACGTTCGACCTGCGCCTCGCGGACGACGTGGTTGTCGATGTCGAGGATGTCGATCGGATCTTCCTTGGCCAGCTTGTATTTGTTCACGCCGACGATGACGTCTTTGCCGGAGTCGATGCGGGCCTGCTTCTCGGCGGCGCACTCCTCGACCTTCATCTTGGCCCAGCCGGATTCGACGGCCTTGGTCATGCCGCCCATCGCCTCGATTTCCTCGATCAGCGCCCAGGCCGTGTCGGCCATATCCTGGGTCAGCTTTTCCATCATGTAGGAACCGGCCCACGGATCGACCACGCTGGTGATATGGGTTTCTTCCTGGATGATGATCTGGGTGTTGCGGGCGACGCGCGCCGAGAACTCGGTGGGCAACGCGATGGCTTCGTCGAGCGCGTTGGTGTGCAGCGACTGGGTGCCGCCAAACACCGCCGCCATGGCTTCGATGGTGGTGCGCACGACGTTGTTGTACGGATCCTGCTCGGTCAGCGACCAGCCGGATGTCTGGCTGTGGGTGCGCAGCATCATGGACTTCTGGCTCTTCGGCTCGAACTGCTTCATCAGGCGCCACCACAGCATGCGCGCGGCGCGCATCTTGGCGATCTCGAGGTAGAAGTTCATGCCCACCGCCCAGAAGAAGGACAGGCGGCCCGCGAAGGTATCCACGTCCATGCCGGACTTGATGCCGGTACGCACGTATTCGACGCCGTCGGCCAGCGTGAAGGCCAGCTCGATGGCCTGGTTGGCGCCCGCTTCCTGGATGTGGTAGCCCGAGATCGAGATGCTGTTGAACTTGGGCATGTTGGCCGACGTGTACTGGAAGATGTCGGCGATGATCTTCATCGACGGCGTCGGCGGGTAGATGTAGGTGTTGCGGACCATGAACTCCTTGAGGATGTCGTTCTGGATGGTCCCGGAGAGCTTCTCCTGGCTGACGCCCTGCTCCTCGGCGGCGACGATGTAGCCGGCGAGGATCGGCAGCACGGCGCCATTCATGGTCATCGACACCGAAATCTTGTCGAGCGGGATGCCGTCGAAGAGGATTTTCATGTCTTCGACCGAATCGATCGCCACGCCGGCCTTGCCCACATCGCCGACCACGCGGGGGTTGTCCGAGTCGTAGCCGCGGTGGGTGGCCAGATCGAAAGCCACCGACACGCCCTGGCCGCCGGCGGCCAGCGCCTTGCGGTAGAAGGCGTTGGACGCCTCGGCGGTCGAGAAGCCGGCGTACTGGCGGATGGTCCACGGCCGGGCGGCGTACATCGTCGCCTGCGGGCCGCGCAGGAAGGGCTCGAAACCCGGCAGGGTGTCGGCGTACTTGAGGCCGGCGAGATCGGCCGCGGTATACAGCGGCTTGACGGTGATGCCTTCCGGCGTGACCCAGTTCAACTTGGAAACGTCGCCCTCGGGCGCCGACTTGGCGGCAGCCTTGTTCCAGGCGGCCAGATCGGGTTGGGGGAAGCTCGGTTCGTTGTTGTTCGCCATGGTTCTGACCTCGGTTTGGGTTACTGGCCGCCGGACGGCCGGTTCGTGTCCTGCAGACGTTTTTCTTCAAGGCCTGGAGCGCCCTTGTGTCGCAAGCCGGCCGATCGATCACGACCGTCCGGACGACAGGACCGGCCGTGGCCCTTGGCCACGGCCGGGTGCCGTGCCCTGCGCGGACAGTTTTCTCCCTCCCTCTGTTTTATAAGTCCGGACAGCCGAAACCTCCGGACTCCACAAAGATGACTTCCTGCGCAGGAACTTGACTTGCTATCCACGAGATAATACTTTATCCATAATTATGGATGCAATACCCGAAACCACCTCATCGCGCCCTTCGTCCGCCCCGCCCATGAACGCCGGCCGCATCGCCCCCCTCGCCCTCTACCAGGAAGTCGCCGAACGCCTGCGCCAGCGCATCTTTTCCCACGAACTGCCGCCCGGCACGTGGGTCGATGAGCAGGCCATCGCCGCCGCTTACGGCATTTCCCGCACGCCGCTGCGCGAAGCCCTGAAAGTGCTGGCTTCGGAGGGGCTGGTGACCCTCAAGCCGCGCCGCGGCTGCTACGTCACCGAGATTTCGGAACGCGACCTGGACGAGATCTTCTCGGTCATGGCGCTGCTCGAAGGCCAGTGCGCCGCCGATTCGGCACGCAAGGCCAGCGAAGCCGACTTCACGCGGCTGCGGGCGATCCACGACGATCTCGAACGTGCCGCCGCGGCGCGGGATATCGACGGCTTCTTCGACGCCAACCAGGCTTTCCACCACGAAGTCCAGCTGATCGCCGACAACCGCTGGCTGACCCAGGCGATTTCCGATCTGCGCAAGGTCATCCGGCTGTCACGCCACTATTCGCTGTTCAGCGAAGGCCGGCTGGAGCAGTCCCTTGCCGAGCACCGGACGATCCTCGAAACCCTCGTCCGCCGCGACGTCGCCGGCGCCGAACGGACGATGCGCGAACACATCTCGAGCGGCCGTCGAGCGCTGGCCAAGATCGCCCGCCGCGAACCGGGCACCTGACGCGCACTCCGCCCGGCTCGCCACACGCCACACAAAAAACAAAAACCCCCGCCCGGCATTGCCCGGCGGGGGTTCGCTTTTTTCTGCCCGGCGCCCCGCAGGGCGCCGCCACACGCAGTATCAGTGGCTGCTGGCGTCGGCAGCGCCGAAACCGGTCTGGGCACGCACGTACTGGTCTTCGAAGGCGGCGCGTTCGGCCTGGGCCTCGGCGCTGTTGTCGAGCTTGGACAGGACGATCGTCACCAGGAACGCCAGTGGCATCGAGAACAGCGCCGGCTGGTCGTACGGGAACAGCGCCTGCGCGTTGCCCAGCACGGTCACCCACACCGACTTGGAGAGCAGCACGAACAGCACCGCCGCCACCAGGCCGACGTAGCCGCCGATCACCGCGCCGCGGGTCGTCAGGCCTTTCCAGTACATCGACAGGATCAGCACCGGGAAGTTGGCGGAAGCCGCGATGCCGAAGGCCAGCGCAACCATGAACGCCACGTTCATCTTCTCGAACAGGATGCCGAGCACGATCGCCACCAGGCCGAGGCCGATCGACGACAGCTTGGAGACGCGCAGCTCTTCGGTCTCGGTGGCCTTGCCTTTGCGGATCACGCGGGCGTAGATGTCGTGGGAGATCGACGCCGCGCCGGCCAGCGCCAGACCCGACACCACCGCCAGGATGGTGGCGAAGGCCACCGCCGACAGGAAGCCGAGCAGCAGGTTGCCGCCCACCGCCTTGGCCAGGTGCATCGCCACCATGTTGCCGCCACCGACGATCTTGCCGCCGATCTTGCCGCCTTCAAAGAAATCGGGGTTCTGGCCGACGATGATGATCGCGGCGAGGCCCATCAGCAGAATCACGTTGAAGAAGTAGGCCACGAAACCGGAGGCGTAGAGCACCGACTTGCGCGCTTCCTTGGCGTTGGTCACGGTGAAGAAGCGCATCAGGATGTGCGGCAGACCGGCGGTGCCGAACATCAGGCCGAGGCCCAGCGACAGCGCGGTGACCGGATCCGGCAGCAGCGAGCCGGGGAACAGGATCTTCTCGCCCAGGCTATGCACCGAGATGGCCTTGGTCATCAGGTTCTCGAAGCTGAAGCCGAACTGCGACATGGCAAGGATCATCACCAGCGTGCCGCCCGCCAGCAGCATGCAGGCCTTGATGATCTGCACCCAGGTGGTGGCAACCATGCCGCCGAAGGTCACGTACACCATCATCAGCGCGCCGACGACGAACAGGGCGATGGTGTAGTCGAGGCCGAACAGCAGCTTGATGAGCTGGCCGGCGCCGACCATCTGGGCCACCAGGTAGAAGCACACCACGGTCAGCGACGACACCGCCGCCATCGTGCGCACCTTGCTCTGGTTGAGGCGGTAGGAGGTGATGTCGGCAAACGTGAACTTGCCCAGGTTGCGCAGGCGCTCGGCCATCAGGAACAGGATGATCGGCCAGCCGGCGAAGAAGGCGATCATGTAGATGTAGCCATCCACACCCTTGGTGTAGACCAGCGCGGTGAGACCCAGCAGCGTCGCCGCCGACATGTAGTCGCCGGCGATCGCGAGGCCGTTCTGGAAGCCGGTGATGCCGCCGCCGGCGGTGTAGAAGTCGGCCGCCGACTTGGTGCGCCCGGCCGCCCAGTAGGTGATGCCGAGGGTCATCGAAACGAACAGCACGAACATCCCGATGGCGTGCAGGTTGAGGGGCTGCTTCTCGGTGGCGGAGATCGCATCACCGGCGAAGGACAGCGTCGGGGCAAGCAGCGCCAGCAGCGCCAGGTTCAGACGGGCCAGCATCACTTCACCTCCTTCGATGCGTCGCGGATGATCTCGGCGGTCATTGCGTCGAACTCGCCGTTGGCGCGCTTCACGTAGACAGCGGTGAGCACCCAGAAAAAGATGAACATGAACAACTCGACGGCGATCCCGACCGTGAGATAGGAACCTTCGGACAGACGCTGGCCGATCACTTGCGGCTGAAAAGCCACGACCATGAAGAAACCGTAGAAGATCGTCAGCACGATCACCGACAGAATGGTCGCGAAGCCCTGGCGCTTGGCGACCAGTTCGGCAAACCGGGGGTTGCGTCTGATGCGTGCGTAGACCGCACTCTGAGACGATGAGCTCGACATTTTTTCCCTCCCTTTGGAAAGTCAAGTGGTTTCGGCGCGATCTGCCTGTTGGACTGCTGCGGACGGCGATCGGAACGAATCTTCTTCTTTATCTGGTGCTTCAGGCAGGGCGTAGCCGCGCCATTACAACGCCCGGCGAGATGATATAACATACACAAGACCCCATACCATAACGTATGGGATTTTTTTGCACCGCAGCACTTCCCCTCCGCCTCCTCCCAGCCACGCCGACGGAACATTCCCCATGCCCGGTGAAATCCTTTTCAGCCAGCACGCTGGCGTCGCCACCCTGGCCCTCGCCAACCCGGACAAGCTCAACGCCGTCGATGCCGGCATGTGGCGCGCGCTGCAACGCCACATGAGCGCCATCAACGCCGACCCGGAGGTACGCTGCGTGGTACTGCGCGGCGCCGGCGACAAGGCCTTCGCGGCCGGCGGCGACATCGAGGAGTTCCTCGTCGTGCGCGCCACCGTGGACGACGCGCTGCACTATCACGAGGAACTCGTCGCCGCCGCCCTCGACGCGATACGTGCCTGCCCGGTGCCGACCGTGGCGATGATACGCGGCGCCTGCGTCGGCGGTGGGCTGGAGATCGCCGGCTGCTGCGACATCCGCATCGCCGGCGAATCGAGCCGCTTCGGGGCGCCGATCAACAAGCTGGGGTTTTCGATGTATCCGGGAGAGATGGCCGGCCTGCTCGAACTGGTCGGCCCGGCGGTACTGCTGGAAATCCTGCTCGAAGGGCGCATCCTCGGCGCCCGCGAAGCGCTGGCCAAGGGCCTGCTGACCCGCGTCGTGGACGACGAAGAAGTGGAAAGGGAAGCCCTCGCCACCGCCGCCCGCATCCTCAACGGCGCGCCGCTGGTGGCCCGCTGGCACAAGCAATGGGTGCAGCGGCTGATGCAAGGCACGCCGCTCAGCGCGGACGAAAAGCGCGCCGCCTTCGACTTTCTCGCCACCGAGGATTACCAGGAAGGCCTGGACGCCTTCTTCGCCAAGCGCGCGCCGGCGTTCAAGGGGCGCTGACAACCGGCGGACGCACCGCGGCGCCCGCCCTCCGCCTCAGCCCGCCAGCACGGTGTGCAGCATCTTGGCCGACAGCACCACCAGCACGGCGGCGAAGATTTTCTTCAGCGTCGCCACCGGCAGCTGGTGGGCGAGCCGCGCGCCGACCGGGGCGGTAAGACTCGACAGCAGGCTGATCAGCACCAACGCCGGCAGGTAGACGAAACCCACCGACCAGTCCGGCAGACCCTGGGCCGCCCAACCGTTGATCAGATAGCCCAGCGCACCGGCCACCGCAATGGGCAGGCCGATGGCCGCCGAGGTGCCGATGGCGCTGTGCACCTTGACGTTGCACCACGTCATGAACGGCACCGACAGCGAACCGCCGCCGATCGCCACCAGCGACGAAATGCCGCCGATGCCGGCGCCGACCGCCATCAGACCGCCCACTCCGGGCAGTTCGCGGGTCGGCTTGGGCTTGACGTTGAGCACCATCTGCACCGCCACGTAGGCCGTGAAACACGCGAAGAACACCGCCAGCGGCGTGGTCGGCGCCCGCGACGCGACGAAGGTGCCGGCAAAGGTGCCGGCCAGCACGCCGGGGGCGACGCCCTTCACGATATCCCAGCGCACCGCGCCGTGGGCATGGTGGGCGCGCAGGCTGGAGATCGAGGTGATCACGATACCGGCCATCGAGGTGCCCAGCGCCAGATGCACCAGGTGCTCCTTCGGAAAGCCCTGGGCGGCGAAGAAAGTGGTCAGCATCGGCACCATGATCGCGCCGCCGCCCACGCCGAGCAGCCCGGCAAAAAAACCCACGAAGGCGCCGAGTGCCAGGTAGGCGGCCAGCCATTCGATTCCGATGATCATTTCCAGTCCTGCAGATCGGTTGCGCCGAGCAGCTGCCCGACGATGAAGCGCCATTCGTCCGCCGCAACCGGCGTGATCGACAGCCGGTTACCGCGGGCAAGGACGCGCATGTTGGCCAGTTCGGGGTGGCTGCGCAATTCGGGCAAACCCACCAGACGCGTGCGGCGCACGAACTGCACATCGACGTGAACCCAGCGCGGGTTGTCGGGGGAAGATTTCGGATCGAAATACTTGCTCGCCGGATCGAACTGGGTCGCATCCGGGTAAGCCGTGCCGGCGACCCGGGCAAGCCCGGCGATGCCAGGCTCGGCGCAGCCCGAATGGTAGAACAGCACGCCGTCGCCGACGCGCATCGCATCGCGCATGAAGTTGCGTGCCTGGTAGTTGCGCACGCCGTACCACGGCACGCTCTGGCCGGGGCGGGCGGCCAGAGCGTCGATGGACACGTCATCGGGTTCGGATTTCATCAGCCAGCAGGGCATCGGCGTTCTCCGGATGGCAAGGCCGCCATGTTAGGGCTTCGGTGGCACCGTGCCCACCGGCGGCAGCGGGCAAGCCCGATATGGACCGAACCGTGGGTTATCATCCGCGCCTGCCCATCAACGGAAGCCGCCGTGAATACCGTTCCCGAACGTCGCAAGAACCTCGCCTTGCGCGAACTGGTGGACCAGGCCTACACCACCATCGAACCCTTCTTCGACCCCGCCAACGCCTGGAACGGCCAGACCCTCGAACACCTCGCCTACCGCGTCATCCGCGAACGCCTGCCCGGTATCCCGCCCGCCGAGGTGCAGATCATCGTCTCCGTCGCGACCCGCATCTACCGCAGCCGGAATCCGGCGAAGGGCGCGGGCTGAAGGCGGAACGGCACGCACCGCCCCGATGAGCCGCTTCTACCCCGTCCTTTTCGTCGTCCTGTGGAGCACCGGCTTCATCGGTGCCAAGTTCGGCCTGCCCCATGCCGAACCGCTCACCTTCCTGTGCACGCGCTACGTGCTGGTCATCGCGCTGATGGGCCTCGTCGCGCTGGCGACCCGCGCGCCGTGGCCGTCGACGCCGCAACAGTGGCTGCACATCGCGGTCACCGGGCTGCTCGTGCATGCGGTGTATCTCGGCGGCGTGTTCGTGGCGATCGGCCACGGCCTGCCGGCCGGCATCGCCGCGCTGGTGGTCGGCCTGCAGCCGCTGCTCACCGCCCTGCTGGCCGGCCTGTTGCTCGGCGAGAAGGTGCTGCCGCGCCAGTGGGCGGGGCTGGTGCTGGGCTTCGGCGGCGTCGGGCTGGTGGTGTCGCACAAGGTCGCGGCGGCAGCCAGCACGCCGGAACTCTCGGCGATGCTGACGCCGGCCCTCCTCGCCCTCGCCGGCATCACCGCCGGCACCCTCTACCAGAAACGCTTCTGCCCGGCCTTCGACCTGCGCACCGGCGCGGTGATCCAGTTCGTGCCGACGCTGATCGCCAGCGCCATCCTCGCCAGCCGGACCGAGACGATGCACATCGACTGGAGCGGCCCGTTCATCTTCGCGCTGCTGTGGCTGGTGCTGGTGCTGTCGGTCGGCGCGGTCAGCCTGCTCAACCTGCTGATCCGGAGCGGCAGCGCCGTGAACGTCGCCAGCCTGTTCTACCTGACCCCGCCAACCACCGCGCTGATCGCCTGGGCGGCCTTCGGCGAAACCCTCACCGGCCTGGCGTTGGCCGGCATGGGCCTGTCGGTGTTCGGCGTGTGGCTGGCCCGCAAGTGAAGCTGCCGGCCGCCTCCGCCAGCGTCGCGACACGCATCCTCGGCATCGACCCCGGCTTGCGCAAGACCGGCTTCGGCGTCATCGACACCCTCGGCAGCCAGCTCCGCTACGTGGCCAGCGGCTGCATCAAGAGCGGCGAAGGCAGCCTGCCGGAGCGGCTCAAGATCATCCTCGACGGCGTCCGCGAGGTGATCGCCACCTACCGGCCCGACCAGGTGGCGGTGGAAATCGTCTTCGTCAACGTCAATCCCCAGTCCACGCTCCTCCTCGGCCAGGCCCGCGGCGCGGCGATCTGCGGCGCGGTGTCGTGCGACCTGCCGGTAGCCGAATACACCGCGCTGCAGGTCAAGCAGGCCGTCGTCGGCCACGGCAAGGCGGCGAAGGAGCAGGTCTGCCACATGGTCGAGCGCCTACTGGCGCTCGACGCCAGCCCCTCGTCCGACGCCGCCGACGCGCTGGCCTGCGCAATCTGCCACGCCCACGGCAGCAGCGGGCTGGCCGCGATGGCCGGCGTCGGCACCCGCAAGCGCGGCGCCCGCCTGACCCGCTGAGCGGCACCCGCCATAGTCAAAACCTCTGACTGCCCGCCGAAACCCACCGCTTATTTAATCGCTCCCCCCGGAGCGGACGCCTAAGATGATATTGCTTCCGGCATAGGCGGAATCGCCGCCGCCAGCCGGAAAGCCCCGGGGGGCATTGATGATCGACGTTGCGCTGAAGTTTCTCAGGGACGCATTCAACAGCCATCTCGGCCGGCGCATCGGTGCGGGCTTCGGCGAACTCGAGATCGGCCCGGTGACGGACGACAAGGGCAGCTGGGTCATCACCAAGAACAGCCTGTGCCTGACTGTCTTCCAGATCGAGGAAGAACGCAGCACCCGCGCCCAGCTGCCGCAGCGGGTGATGGTCGACGGGCGCGACGTGAGCCTGCCGCCGCCGCTCGGCATCAACCTCGTCGTGCTGGTGTCGGCCCATTTCGAGCAGTACACCGAGGGCCTGCGGCTGCTGGCCCTGGTGCTGTCCTACTTCCAGGCTCACCCGCTATTCACCCCCGCCGAACATCCGGCCATGCCGTCCGGTATCGAGCGCCTGGCCCTCGAACTCGTCAACTACGGCCCCGAGCAGACCAACCAGATGTGGGCCTGCCTCGGCGCCAAGCACCTGCCGTCGGTCGTCTATCGCCTGCGCCTGCTGTTCCTGCAGGACGTCGAGCCCCTCGCCAGCGGCGCGCCAATCACCGACATCCACATCCGGGCGGGCGGCAGATGAACATCCGTTACCGCAGCCTGTTCACCGTCACCGTCCGCCACGACTTCCGCGGCGGGCCCTGCGACGACCTCGGCTTCACCGTGCCGGCCGCCACCCGCGACACGTTGGCCGACATGCGCGCCCTCGTCCGCGAGCGGGACGGCGTGCTGCACGTGCTCATCGCCATCGGCGACGACGACCAGCCGGTCGGCGTGTGCACCGGCCGCCGGCTGATCTTCGGGCTCGCCCCGCGCGACCCGTGGTTCGCCCAATACACCGCACCGCCGGCGATCGGCCCGCGCGAGGTGCCGCTGTTCGCCAACGACACCTCCGCCGACGCCCTCGACGCCCTCCCCCGCGGCGTCGAACTGTACGGCCCCGCGCCGCAGATCGTGCCGACCCTCGCCGCCCGGCCCCTCGATCTGCGCGTCACCGCCGCCGGCGCCCAGCTGGCCCTCGCCCGCCTCGGCGCCACCGACACTTCATGGACCTTCGGCGAGGGCCGCAGCGCCGGCGAATACCGGCTCACCGAGATCGCCGCCGACGGCCACAGCGCCGACCGGCGCCTGTTCGTCGAGCCGACCCTCGCCAGCGCCGGCTGCTGGGGCCTGCTGGTTCTCACCGCCAGCGCCGGCCACGTCGCCGCCGGGCACGCCTTCACGCTTGATCTGGCCGCCCGCAGCGAGCTGCTGCGCTACTACGTCGTCGTCAAGCCGGCCAGCGATGCCGACTTCGACAGCATCCACATCGAGGACCACGGCGCCGCCGACGACGACCGCGGCGCCCCGGTCAGCTTCCGGCGCGTGCTGCCGCCGTTCGGCCCCGGCCGGCTCGCCGCGGCCCTGCTCGACCCGGGCGGCACCCGCAAGATCGTGCTTTTCGAGGCCGAATCCGCCGTCGCCCGCCGGGCCCGCGGCCCCCACGGCTTCGAACTGCACCGCAACGGCGAGGTGCTCATCGGCAACCTGCCGCAACCCGGCGCCGAACGCAGCGACGCCCAGTTCGTCGTCCACCTGACCAAACCCTAGAGGAGCGAATCCGCCATGCGCACACCCCGCACGCCCGACGTGTACGTCGAAGAAATCTCGGTGTTTCCGCCTTCGGTCGCGGAAGTGGAAACCGCCATTCCGGCCTTCGTCGGCTACACCGCCAAGGCCACCCGGGTTGTGGACGGCGATCTGAAAAACGTCCCGACCCGCGTCACCTCGCTGCTCGAATTCGAAAGCCTGTTCGGCACCGCACCGCGCTTCGACCTCACCCGCATCAACCTCGACGACGGCAACAACTTCGTCGACGCCCAGCTCGGCGCCGGCAACACCAAATATCTCTACGACAGCCTGCGCCTGTTCTTCGACAACGGCGGCGGCCCGTGCCACATCGTGTCGATCGGCAAGCACGCCGACGCCACCGACGCCACCGCGCTGAAAACGGGCCTCGGCTTTGTCGCCGCGGTCGATGAACCGACGATGCTGGTCGTCCCCGACGCCGCCGCCCTCGGCGCCGACGACCTCGCCGCGGTGCAGATGGAAGCCCTCGACCAGTGCGGCAAGCTCGGCGACCGCGTGGCCATCCTCGACACCGCCTACTACACCAACAAGACCGACCACGACAGCGCCATCGCCAGCTTCCGCGGCAAGAACGGCATCAACAACCTCAAGTACGGCGCTGCCTACGCCCCGTGGCTGAAGCTCAACTACCCGAAGAACGTCGGCTACGCCGACATCGCCGGCAAACTCTTCAAGGGCGGCGCCCCGGTGCGCCTCGCCGACATCTCTGGCAGCACCGAACTCAACGCCCGCATGGCCCTGCTCGACTCGGTGCTGGCCGACAGCGCGCTCATCGCGACGACCCTCGCCGCCCTCGCCAGCCCGCAGCGCAGCCTCGCCACCCACCAGGACAAGCTCCTCACCGACTACCAGGGCGGCAAGAACGAAACCACGATGCAAGCCCTGTACGCGTCGGTGGCCGGCCTCGCCGACGCCATCGACGGCCTCCTCACCGGCGCCTCGCCGCTCACCAATGCCGACCTCATCGCCTTCCTCAAAGGTCAGATCGCCGGCTCGCTGAAGGCCGCCTACACCCGCCTGATCGCCGTCGAGAAAGAACTCGCCGCCGCCGACGCCAGCTACACCGTGCAGTGGAACAGCGGCTCCGACCCGTCGGCCGCCGAATGGGGCGCCATCTTCGGCGCCAGCGAACCGGCGGCCGGAACCGGCACCATCCCGACCGGCGGTGCCACCACCGTCGTCCAGCAGCTCGACGCCGCGCTGCCGACGATCCACGCCACCTTCGCCGCCGCCAGCACCGCGCTGGCCCGCCTCGACGCCGAAGCCGCCGGCTGGCGCAAGAACCACGAAGACTTCCTGGCCGACAACTTCGCCCTCTACCGCGCCATCCTGCGCGGCGTGAACGGCCTGCTCACCGCCTGCCCGCCCGGCGGCGCGGTGGCCGGCGTGTACGCCCGCGTGGACAACCAGCGCGGCGTCTGGAAGGCTCCGGCCAACGTGAGCCTCACCGGCGTCATCGAACCGACCTACTACTTCGACTCCGACGACACCGACCGCCTCAACATCGACGCCACCGCCGGCAAGTCGGTCAACGCCATCCGCCACTTCGTCGGCAAAGGCACGCTGATCTGGGGTGCCCGCACGCTGGCCGGCAACGACAACGAATGGCGCTACGTGTCGGTGCGGCGCTTCTTCAACATGGTCGAGGAATCGGTCAAGAAATCCACTTACTGGGCGGTCTTCGAGCCCAACGACGCCAACACCTGGGTCAAGGTGCGCGGGATGATCGAGAGCTACCTCACGCAGAAATGGCGCGAAGGCGCGCTGGCCGGCGCGACGACGAAGGACGCCTTCTTCGTGCGCTGCGGCCTCGGCACCACGATGAGCAGCCAGGACATCCTCGAAGGTCGCATGTACGTGGAGATCGGCATGGCCGTCGTCCGCCCGGCGGAATTCATCATCCTCAAGTTCTATCACAAGCTGCAGACGTCCTGACCCCGTCGCTGCGCCGGCGCTGATCCAGCCTCCGCCGGCCCGCCCGTGCCCAGACACCGAAAGGAACCGACATGCCTGCCCAGTATCCCCTGCCCGTCTTCCACTTCACCGTCCAGTGGGGCGGCACCCGCATCGGCTTTTCCGAAGTCACCGGCCTGACCCAGGAAAACCAGGCCATCGAATACCGCGACGGCTCCTTCCCCGAATACTCGTCGATCAAGATGCCGGGGCTGCGCAAGTTCAGCAACGTCACCCTCAAGCGCGGCATCGTCAAATCGGACAACGACTTCTTCAAGTGGCTGTCGACGATCAAGCTCAACACCGTCGAACGCCGCGATCTCACCGTCAGCCTGCTCAACGAAGCCCACGAGCCAGTGATGGTCTGGAAAATCCACAACGCCTTCCCGGTCAAGGTCGAGGGTCCGCAGCTCAAGGCCAGCGGCAACGAGGTGGCCATCGAATCCATCGAACTGGCCCACGAAGGCCTCGAAGTCCAGAACGAGTAAGCAAGCCGGAGCCGCGCGATGTACACCCCGCCGGTCGGGTTTCACTTCAAGGTCGAAGTCCTCGGTCTAAAACAGACCGTGGATGACGACGTACGCTTCACCGAAGTCGGTGGCCTGTCCTTCGAGGTCGCCACCGAGGAGATGCCGGAAGGCGGCGAAAACCGCTACATCCAGCGCTACCCGCTGCGCGTCAAATACCCCGACCTCGTCCTCAAGCGCGGCCTGCTGAAGAATTCGGCAATCTGGGAATGGGTCCGTGACAGCATCGACAACCTGGCCATCGAACCGAAGAACGTCGACGTCAAGCTCCTCAACGAACAGCACGAACCCCTCGTCACCTGGCACCTCGTCGGCGCCTGGCCGGTCAAATGGGCGGTGTCCGACCTCAACGCCGGCAACAACGCGATCGTCGTCGAGAGCCTGCAGCTCGCCTACCAGTACTTCACCGTGGACAAAGCCTGAAAGGTTGCGCCATGCCCATCATCGTCGATGAAGTCGTGATCTCGGTGGAAGTCGGCAACGCCACTTCCGGCGGCGCCGCCACGCCTCCCGCACCCGAGGCCGACCGCCAGGCACTGATCGCCGAATGCGTCGAGCAGGTGCTCGAGATCCTGCGTCAGGAGCGCGAACCATGACCCGGCCGGACGCGCAGGGAGCCGCATCGTGAGCGACCGCGGCCAGCTCGAACGCCTGCAGATCCAGGCCTTCCGCGCGCCGGACTACAGCGGCTCGCCCCTCGACACCTTCGAGGCCTACATCAACCCGGCCGAGATCACCCTCGCCTACGAGATGGAGTACGACAGCGGCCAGGGTGCCGGCACCACCGGCAGCCGCATGGATTTCAAGAAGGTCAAGCCGGGCGACCTGACCCTGGCCTTCTTCATCGACGGCACCGGCGCCAACGGCCGGCCGCTGGACGTGCAGAAAAAGGTCGAATCCTTCCAGAAAGTCACCGGCTACAACGGCGACATCCACCGCCCCAACTACCTCAAGGTGGCCTGGGGACGCATCCAGATCAAGCGCTGCGTGCTCAAGAGCGCCTCCATCGTCTACAAGCTCTTCAAGCCCAGCGGCGTGCCGCTGCGGGCGGTGATCACCGCCGTGTTCACCGACACCGCCGACGACCAGACCCGCGTCGCGCTGGCCCAGGACGCCTCGCCCGACCTCACCCACGTGCGCATCGCGCGGGCCGGCGACACCCTGGCCGCGCTATGTACAGAAATATATAACGATCCCCGCCTCGCCCCGCAGGTGGCCCGCGCCAACGGCCTCGACGGCTTCCGGCAGCTCGCCCCCGGCACGCGCGTGGTGCTGCCGCCGCTGGAGAAGTGAAATTACCGCCCCGCGCACCCTCCCCATCGCCGCCGAACAGCGCGAATTCACGATCAAGGTGAATGGCGCCGCGGTGCCGCGCACCGACCAGTTGCTGTCGGTCAGCGTGGTCAGCAGCGCCAACCACATCGCCACCGCGCGGCTCGCCTATCGCGACGGCGCCGCGGCGACCGGCGACTTCCCGCTCTCCAACGGCAGCCTGTTCGTGCCCGGCGCCGAAGTCGAAATCCTCGCCGGCGCCGGCAACGCGCCCGATCTGCTGTTCAAGGGCCTGGTCGTGCGCCAGCGCCTCAAGGTGCGCGAAGGGTCGCCGCCGCAGCTGGTCGTCGACTGCCGCCACGCCGCCACCAAAATGAGCCTCCGCCGCCGCGGCGCCACCTATCTCGACATGACCGACGGCGACGTCATCGGCCAGCTCTTTTCCGACGCCGGCCTCAGCGCCACCGTCGCCGCCACCACGGTCAGCCACAAGCACCTCGTCCAGTACGACAGCACCGACTGGGACTTCCTCGTGACCCGCGCCCAGGCCTGCGGCCAGCTCGTGCTCACCCGCGGCGCCGACCTCGAAACCCGCGCGCCGGCGCTGTCCGGCGCCCCCGTCGCGACCCTCGCCTTCGGCGCCACGCTGATGGAACTCGACGCCGAGATCGACGCCCGCGCGCAGACCAAGGCCGTCAAGACGCTCACCTGGAACGCCGCCGACCAGGCTGTGCACAGCCTCGACGCCAGCCCGCCGTCGTTCACCGGGCCCGGCAACCTGGCCGCCGACGACCTCGCCGATGCGCTCGGCGTCGACGCGCTCGACCTGCGCCACGCCATGCTGCCCGACGACGAAGCCAGCGCCGCCGCCGCCGCCCGCTTCATCCAGGCCCGCGTCGGCAAGGTCAGCGGTCGCGCCATGTGCGCCGGACTCGGCCAGGTCCGGCCCGGCGACGTGGTCGAGCTGGCCGGCGTCGGCGACCGCTTCAACGGTCAGGTGCTGGTCACCGGCGTACGTCACGAAATGGACAGCAGCCAGGGCTGGCGCACCCACCTGCAGTTCGGCGGCAGCGACGACGATCCGGCGCGCCGCCAGCGCCTCGAAGCCAGCCCGAGCAGCACGCTGCTGGCGCCGGTGCACGGACTGCAGATCGGCATCGTCACCGACAACGAAGACCCGGACGGCGAATTCCGCGTCCGCCTGCGCCTGCCGCTGATCGACCCGGCCGGCGACGGCGTGTGGGCGCGGGTCGCCTGCGCCGACGCCGGCGGCGACCGCGGCCTGATGATCCGCCCCGAAATCGGCGACGAAGTGGTCGTCGGCTTCTTCGACGACGACCCGCGCAGCCCGGTGCTGCTCGGCATGCTGCACAGCAGCGCCCACGCCGCCCCGCTCACGCCGTCCAACGACAACGACGAAAAAACCTTCAAGAGCCGCAGCGGCATCCAGGTACTGATCAACGACAAAGACACCGTGATCACCCTGTCCACCCCCGCCGGCCACCAGTTCGTGCTCGACGACAAGGACGGCTCGGTGCTGCTGAAGGACAAGAACGGCAACAGCATCAAGCTCGACAGCGCCGGCATCGCCATCGAGAGCAAGGCCGACTTCAAGCTGAGCGCCAGCCAGGGCGTCGAACTCAAGGCCGGCACCCAGCTCAAGGCCGAAGGCAGCGCCGGCATCGAGGTCAGCTCGTCCGGCACCGCCAAGCTCAAGGGCGCGCTGGTGCAGATCAACTGAACCCGGAGCCGACCCCACCATGCCCAGCGCAGCCCGCGTCACCGACCAGAGCAACCACGGCGGCACCGTCACCGGCCCCGGCGTGGCCACGGTGCTGATCGGCGGCAAGCCCGCCGCCGTGCTCGGCGACCTGCACAGCTGCACCATCCCGCCGCCGCACCCGCCGGTCACGCCCTTTGCGATGGGCAGCGCCACGGTGCTGATCGGCGGCATGCCCGCGCTGCGGGTCGGCGACACCTGCGTCTGCGGCGCCTCGGCGGCGGTCGGCGAGCCCACCGTCCTGATCGGATGACACAGCCATGAGCGACCCACGATCCTTCCTCGGGCGCGGCTGGGCCTTCCCGCCGGCCTTCGGCAACGGCGGCGCCCGCATGAGCGAAGACGAGGCCGACATCCAGGCCAGCCTGACCATCCTGTTCGGCACCGTGCCGGGCGAACGCTTCCTGCAGCCCAAATACGGCCTCGACCTCCACGAACTGATGTTCGAGCCCCTCAACACCACGCTGCGCACCGTCCTGCTCGACCGCATCCTCACCACCGTGCTGGTTTTCGAGCCGCGCATCCGCGTGCTCGACCTCGTCATCGACGACAGCCGCATCGTCGAAGGGGTGGTCGAGCTGCGCCTCGACTACCTGATCCGCAGCACCAACTCGCGCTTCAATCTGGTCTTCCCGTTCTATCTCGGCGAAGCCACCGAAGCCCCCGGCGCCCCGCGCCACGGATGACCGCCATGAGCCGGCAAGACATCCTCACCCCGCTGATCGCCGCCCCCGGCACCCGTCAGGCCGACCGCCGCAAAGCGCCGCTCGACCCGGCCCACGCCCCCCTCGACGGTCGCGACGCGACCGACCTGCTGCTCGCCGCCCGCGCGCTGGCCGGCCAGCTGCGCTACTACGGCCGCAGCCCCGACACCGCCGACGGCCACTGGAACGACTACTTCCCGCAGCCCGGCGAGCACGAAAGCGACATCGCCTTCCGCGCCCGCCTCGCCGCGCTCGCCGACAGCGCCGACGGCAGCCTGCCGCCCCACCTCGCGCTGCTGATCGCCTTCCTGCGCGTCGCCCGCCACCCGCGGGCACTGCTCGACGACTTCACCCGCCAGCACCTGAACTTCCAGTTCCAGACCGTCCTCGGCTTCGAAACGCAGCCCCCGCGGCCCGACCGCGTCCACCTGCTGGTCGAACTCAAAAAGGGCGCCGCGCCGGTCGAGATCGGCACCGCCCAGCTGCTGTCCGGCGGCAAGGATGCCGACAAGCACGAACTGCTGTACCGGCCGCTACGTCCGGTGGTCGTCGGCCACGCCAAGGTCGCGCGCCTCCTCGCCATCTCCAACCTGCAGGGCCGCCTGCGCTTTGCCCCGGTCGCCGACTCGGCCAACGGCCTCGGCGCACCGCTCGCCGCCGACCCGCCCGCCTGGTCGCCCTTCGGCCTTGGTCCGGACGG
>WBZX01001015.1_pt1 | contig 22487 bp, 16 predicted proteins | sample 5204211 | NCBI WGS metagenome assembly WBZX01 (sample SAMN12344362, study PRJNA552823) | activated sludge metagenome | biome: Activated sludge suspended growth; feature: Nitrification reactor; material: Wastewater; isolation source: activated sludge from nitrification reactor of wastewater... | reverse complement strand
GCAGGCCCGCTTCAAACGCTCTGCCACCAGGCCTGTTGATTGGATCGTAAGGTAGAGATTCTTCGTAGATGTACTTGAGTATCGTAGGCTGTCCCAGGATGACGAGCATCAAGGTCACCAGCAAACTGATTGGGGCATTCAAGTAGGTCGAGAGCACCACGCTAATGGTGATCACCAGACACATGAAAAACCAGACACCAATAAGACCCTTGACGAAATTCATCACCCAGTTGCCATCAGAAAGCAACAGAAAGAGATTACGCTGGGCCGTCCCGAGATACTGTGAACTGGATCGGCATCCAACATGCACTTCGAGATTGGCATCTGGTCCTGAGTCAGCCATGATGCTGCCAGGGAAGCTGACTTGTACAGGTTCGCCTTCATCGAAGACTTTGACAGGTCGTTCTAGTTCGTAGTATCCGAACTTACGGGCTTTCTCGTCAGCAGAGAGTGGCAGATTCGTTTTCGGGTCGCGGGCATTCCGGAACTCTTCGAAGTTTCCACGCCACTTTTTGTCATTCACAAAGTAGAAGGTCACGGAGACACCCTGATCAAACCGGTCCGTTCCACCTTTACTGGTTCGGAAGATGTCAAAAGTACCTTCCACGGTGATCATAGGTTTCTCAGTAACAGTTGCTGGAAGATTACGGAAGAACCAGACAGCTTCCTGACCACTACCGCCGCTGAGGTACTGGAAATATTCCCACAACCGGCCGATGTTGTCGCCACCGCGTTCCTTGAAAATCGGCTGTCCATTGGGTGCAACATCCAGAAAGTACATCGAGCCGAACGCCACGTTCCGGGCACGAATATTTCTTGCTACTTCAGGATCAACACCTCGCGCCACGTATATGAGACTGACTGCACCCGACACGGCGAGAATCGAAGTCATCAACACGATCAGGCCGAGGATTCGACCGAGAACGATTTCGATCTTTTGGGCTGGCTTGGTGACTACAGTAAAGATGGTCTGTTGTTTAATGTCGGTGGGGATACTGAAACAGGCCAGCACAGTTGAGGTGACCAGAACCATCACCGAGACGACATAGAACACCAGATTAATGTACTGTTGCCACTGATCTTTCTTTTGTTCGGTGGTGATGAACCAACTGGCAAACAGCACCATTAAGGCCAGGATGAAGAAGACCCAGAGGACCTTCTTGCGAATCGCTTCCTTGATACTGAACTTGGCGATAGCATAAACCCGGCGGAAACTCAATCGTGCTAGATCGAAGATGAGTTCAATAGAAACTGTCAGTAGAGCCAGCAGACAAATGATGTTGATGGCAAGATCTGTCAGGTTGTGGGGGCGATAGCGGTTCTCTTTATTCGGAACATCGAATACGTCAAAGAGCACAGAGTTGTTCATCAGGTGGTAGAAATAGAAGGCTATTCCACCAATGACAGCTACCGAGGTTATGCCAAGTAACATCCAGAAGACGCGGGCACGCCAATTATTTTCGGTGCCTTCTGATTCAAGACGTCCCATCAGGCCGTAAGGCACCCACTTCCCGTCTCGCAGGGCAGCCTTCAGAACGAACCAGAGAAACCAGATCACCAGCGCTACCATGGCGCCCACGCCGGCCTTGCGAAGCCAAAGCTCCGCATACTCGGGCAGGTTCTCCATCGTTGGAAAGACGGTTTCCAGATTAAATGCAGCGAACATAGAGCTTTCAATCTTGAAAGAAGAAAAGAATCACCAAAGAAAGCACTAAGTCTTTTGAGCGCCACCCGGCTGCTCGCTCGGTGGCAGATAGCGACGACCGGGACGTGCCTTGCTGTCTTCGACGATGCGAAGGAACAGGTCTTCCAGCGTCGTTGTCGGGTGATCGATCTTGTCGACGTTGCCGCCATGTTTCTTGATGACTTCGGCGAGGTCGTGCCTCAGGCTGTCGTTGATCTTGAGACCCTTAGCGGTGAGTTGAACCATTTCTTCAACTTCGAGCAACTTGGCCACGGAGCCGAGTTCCTGAAGTTCACCATCGTAAAGGATGGCGATACGGTCGCAGACATCCTGAACATCTTCCAGGCGGTGGCTGCACATCAAGATGGTCTTGCCCTGGTCGCGTAGTTCGAGGATGAGGTTCTTCATCCACTTGGTACCGATAGGGTCAAGGCCTGAGGTTGGTTCATCCAGAATGACGAGATCAGGATCGTTGATGAGTGCCTGAGCCAGGCCGATTCGCTGCCGCATACCCTTCGAGTATTCCTTGAGGGTACGCTTCTTATCGCGGGCTAATCCAACCTTTTCGATCAGTTCGTTGGCTCGCTGACGTCGAACATCGCCGGGGATGTCGAATAAGCGACCATAGAAGTCGAGTGTTTCTTCAGCAGTCAGGAAGCGATAGAGATAGGATTCTTCGGGCAAATAGCCGATCTTCTCATTCTTCTGAACATTGGTGCCAGGCTTGCCGAAAACCAATGCCTCCCCTTCCGAAGGGAAGAGCAGACCGAGAAGGAGCTTGATAGTTGTTGTCTTGCCGGAGCCGTTCGGCCCAAGAAGGCCGAAGACTTCGCCCTTTTTGATATCGAGGTTAAGCGAGCGGAGCGCCTGCTTCTTCTTTCGACCCCAGAAATCGAGGTAGACTTTGCTGAGATTCCGTGTCTCGACAATGACTTCAGTGGAGCTAGCCGCCATGGGAAGAACCTTATCCGAACGGTAATAACGCACGAAACAAGCTGATGATAAGACCAGTACGTTCAGTTGCCGTAAGATGTTCGTAACAGCCCGACACAAGTGATGGGTGTACCGAAAATAGATGGGCAGCTGAACGTGCGCGATCCATCACGGTCATGATAAAGATGTGGGAAGTGTCGGCAAGCAGCGATTATGATGGGGATTCGTATGCCTTCCAGCCCGCCGATTGTGATGAGTGAGCAGCTGCGAAAGGCTGCAGAGACATTGATTCAACTTGCCTTAGTTGAAGACTTGGGAACCGTCGGAGACATTACATCGAAAACGGTCATTCCGGCTCAGTATCAGGGAAAAGCGGCGATGGTGGCCCGCGTTCCGGGGGTGTTGGCTGGGGTGGAACTGGTCAAGATGGTATGCCAGGCGGTTGATCCGGCACTTCAGATCGATCTCCAACTTCAGGATGGTGAAACCCTCAAGCCAGGCGATCATATTGCCACGGTTACGGGACCTCTCAGAAGCCTGCTTTCTGCCGAACGGACAGCCCTCAACTTCATCCAACGCCTATCTGGCATAGCCAGCCTAACCCGCAAGTACGTAGATCTGGTGCAAAGCACCTCTTGTAAGGTGCTCGATACCCGTAAAACCCTTCCTGGCTGGAGGCTCCTCGATAAATATGCCGTTGCTTGTGGAGGTGGCACCAATCATCGTATCGGCTTGTTTGATGCGATTATGATCAAGGACAATCACCTGGCTGGCCTTCGAGAACACCAGACACCCCTTTCGGAGGCGGTAAAGCTCGCGAATGAAGTCTGGAAAGGCAAAGCCAAGGTCGAAGTCGAAGTCGATAGTATCAAACAACTGAAGGAAGCTCTTTCGGCAAAGCCCGATATTATCTTGCTTGACAATATGAAGCCTGCGATGCTGAAGGAGGCAGTGGTGCTTCGTAATCAGCTTCAACCGACGGTCAAATTAGAAGCTTCGGGGGGCATCAATCTGCAAACCGTGGCGGAGGTGGCTGCGACAGGTGTTGACTTTGTCAGCGTTGGCGCCTTGACACACTCTGCCCCTGCCCTGGATATTGCCCTCGATTACATCGAGTAAGCTATGCAACTAGGCCAACGCATACTTCGTTATCACACGGTGACCAGCACCAACGATATTGCATGGCAACATCGCGCACATGGGCTTGTTGTCATTGCCGATGAGCAAACCGCTGGCCGAGGGCAACGGGGCAATCGCTGGCATGCACCTACTGGCTCATCGCTGATGTTGTCGATGCTGATGCATCATGATGCTGATCTGACGGGAAAGATTCCTTTGACCATCTGGGCTGCACTGGGTATTTGTCGGTTCATCACGGAATACACAGGCTTAGTTCCCATGCTTAAATGGCCTAACGACGTTCTGGTGAAGGGAAAGAAAGTCTGCGGCGTATTGGTCGAACAGCGGAAAGACTGGTCTGTTGTTGGAGTGGGGTTCAACCTCAATGTTCCGACGGCTGCGTTTAAGAACGAGAACCTCATTCATGCAGGATCGTTGCATCAGTTCACTACCGAACCCGTCGAACGCAATGCTGTGCTTCACCGACTGTTGGAAGTGTGGGATGAAAGCTGGAATGAATGGTCACAAGGTCTGATGGGCAATTTGATGGAGCAATGGAAGGCTTCCGCCCAGTTAGTAGGACAGCAGCCACAGGTTACCCTGTCAAACGAGACGTTCGAAGGCACAGTGCTGTTGATGGACATTACGGGTATCGAAATGGAGACGCCACAGGGTATCCGACGGATTCCTTGGGAAGCTATCACCCGTATTCGATTGCCCAATCAGGCTAGCCCGGTTGGCCCGCCCCCTGAGTGACAGCTACGAAGGCCATCCGCAGCTCATACAGCAGCGTCGTCATCATGTTATGTTCCTGAGTGTCCAAGTTGCCCTTGGTCTTCTTTTCAAGCACTTCGAGGAGATCAATGTAGAACTTGGCCTCTGCCAGGTTGGGCTGATGATCCGGGATCTGCACCATGCCCAGGTTCAGCATGGCAGGCATGGCCAGCGAGTTCAGCAGCACGTCAAAGGATGCAGAGGGCATTGGCCGTTGCTGCTTTTCTTTCTCTTCTGAGAGCTTGGCCTCCAAGGCTTCCTTCTCAGCTTGGGCTTCCTGCTTCCAATCGTCATCGATAATGATCTTCTTCGCAGGGTCGCTCATATGACCTTCCTTATTCAGTTATCCGATGGGCTTGCATCTTCAATACTCATTCTACTTGGCATTTTGCGGTTTATCCAGCACCAACACGACAAGCGAGATATTCTTCAGTCTAATGCTCATTGACTGTTCCTCTGCAGCCAGTGCGGGGTTATGATATAGTGAGCCCAAAGATCTGGTAAACGATGGGGGTTACGATGATTCGCTGCGTACGATATGGCGCTTTGACATTGCTCAGTGCGCTGATGCTGGCTCCGCTGGCATGGGCCGATGATTCCAAAGACCAGCTTCGACAGGTGAGTGCTGATCTGAAATCGAATGAGGCTGTCAAGAAGCGTAAAGCGGTGAAGACAGCATCGCAAATGGGCTCTTCAGCAAAGGCTTTGGCACCGCTTCTCATCCAGTTACTAGACAAGGATCGTGATGTTCTTGTTCGTCGCGGTACTGCAGAAGCCCTTGGCAACATCGGTGGTGATCCGAAAACCACGATCCAAGCCTTGGCCCGTGCCCTCAAGGATGAAGACGAGGAAGTGATTAACCACGCTTCCACCTCGCTCAGCAAATATGGCAAAGATGCTGTTCCTACCCTGCGGGCAGCACTGAAGGAGAAGGATAACAAGGTTCGTCAGCATGCAGCTGAAGCCATCTCCCGCATTGGGCCTGATGCCAAAGAAGCAACAGGCGATCTGCTCAAGGCCTATGAAGCCGAAGCACCCAACATGCGGCGAGGCAATGTGGTGAAGGCAACCTACGTAATTGCTCTGGGTAATATCGGTCCAGATGCCAAGGAAGCTATCCCCGTGTTTGAGGCTTTCCTCAAAGAGCGGAATCCAGATCGACAGTTACAACGAGTAGTGACCGAAGCGCTCCGTAAGATTAAGAAGTAGGCCGGTTTGGTGCGTCCAGTGGTGCAAGTTTCACGAGGAGTGTCAGCGAAGTGGAATCCCAGTTGCACGATATTATCCAGCAGATGGATCTGCCGAAAGTCGTCGGCTACCTCAACTTCTCGAACGGCAGGCCCGATCTTCGTTTTCAGAAAGCCTGGAACGAAGCTCAACATGCTACATATGGCTTGAACCAGGAAGCACCTTGGACCGTGCTCAGCAGCACCATCGTAAAAGAGATGAAAACGCTCGCGGAACAGGGTGGTTCCGCGTTTCAGGACCTCACTCAAGCACGAACGGTTCTTTCACTCCTCACTCAGCACCTCATTCCTCGCTACCGTGCCTTTCACCAGGATACCCTAGGCCACCTGAAAGATACTGAACTTTTACAGCCCCTCATGGTCGTTCGAATGCTTGAATGTCTGCTACAACAGGCCAGCCACTTTGACATTGAAAAGACCATCACCCAGACCATTGCCAAGCTGAATGACTTCCTTGGCTATCGGCCGGTAGCGACTCTGGAAAATAAGCAACTCGGCGAAGCCTATGCACATGAACGCTTCAGGCCGATTCCGCTGTACATCAAAGATCTGGGTGTAGGCTATGGGCCGTACCATGCACTAGTACAGGAAGCGATCAACACCCTTAATTCAGTGCCTGAATCACTGCTGGAAGAAGCATCGTTCGACTTGCGGACTCTGGAAGAGTGGGCTTATGATCCACGCTCTTATGATCATTCGCACCCTGCGAATCGTCGTCCCAACTATGTCTTTGGTGAATGGGATCCACATCAGCTTGATATCCAGGGGAACTACCGCAGATATATCTCCCGGGCTATCACGTTACAGATACTGCAGCAACGTGTGAGTGATGTAGCATCGGAAAAGTCACAGTCAACTCTTGCAACGGAATATGCCAAAGAAGCTGGCATTGTCCTTGCTGGCACGGTGCTGATGGCTTCAGCAATGAGTGGTCGTGGGCCAGGCAGCTACGATTCCTCCGTGAAGCTTGCAACGTTGGTGCCTCGTATCGCCAAGCTACGTGACAGCTACTATGCAGACTGTTTCAATCGCATCACTGGTGCTCACAAAGATCGGCTGATGAAGGAGTCGGAGAAGCTGCGCCAGCCCTTCGGTGGAGCACGCCAGGCACTTAATCAAGCGATAACCAAGCACCGGGCTGCCCAACTGCAAACCAGGCACATCGCCTACTTCTTAGCTGACATGGGAGCCTCGCAGTCTGCTCACGAAAGGCTTGGGCCAGGCACTCCCGCTTCTGATCGTTTTCAGATCGATCTCATCAGCATCCTCAGCGACACGGAAGTGGCTATCGAGCGAAATTCGCTGCAACAAGCAGTGAAGATTGTGTCGATGGTGGAAGAGCATTTGCTTCGTGGCATCGATTGTGGTGCCCTGCCCGATCCATGGAATGCACTTGGTTTTCAGGCTCACTTCCCGATATTTCAATCGATGGAAGATGCCGTCCTCGATCATCGCCTGATGGAACTGTGCGAAACCATGGAACGTACCTTCCAGGTGATGGGCAGGCTCCTTTGCGAGGCAGCAGCCAGTGGCCAGCATGATCTTGCCAAGCAGGTGCGTAAACTGGCCAAAAGCCTGGCCAAGTGGTGGGACAAGTACGCTACGTTCGAGGTAACAGATCTGCCTCGGGCGAACGGTGAAGAGATTCTGCAAGCCAACTTCGAAGTAGCGGAAGCCCTAGCCGACTGGCACCAGCAGGGCGAAACCGCAGGTGATCTCAATTTCTGGCGGCAGCATCTCACTCGCTTCAAGTCGGCATCGTCATTCTCGGCTGTTGTTGATGTGCTTCTGCATCGAGGCGACTACGGTGCGGCGATGGCATTGCTCATCAACTGGCTCAGTCACGCTTCCGAAGTGCCTCTCGAAGATGGACAGCAGAGCTATTACGATCTGATGCTTGGTTGGACCCTCGAAGTGGTGCAGTCTGATAAGCTCGCTTCCGAGGTGAAGTGGAAGTACCTCAAGCGTTTTCTCGATCTGCTCGAAGCCAATGCTGAAGAGTATTGGGATCTGAGTGCGATCGAGATTGAATCGACAGCCAAGCCTGCGAAGGAGGAAAATCCCTTTGCTGCTGCTTATGAAGGTATGGAATATCGCGACAGCACTGATGATGGGAACGAGAGTAGCCTGGCTGACGATGAACCGATCGGCAAGGTGGGGGCTGAGTTCCCGCTCGAGTCGCAGGCAGAAAACATCACCCAACGTATACGCTTCCTTGCGCATGTCAGCCACCTCTGGCGATTGATTGCCAGGCAAGCGAGCCAGTTTGTCAGTCAACCGGACTTGGCAGAATCTCTCACATCATGGTGGAAAGCAGCGGTACAGCAGCGGGAACAATTGCTGCCTTTGCTTGAACAGATCCACAGTGTTCCTGTGCCTGAACCCGTGGGCAACCAAGCCTCCATGATGGAATACGACCGTCAGAGAAGCATGAAGGAAAGGCTCCTCGAAACCGGCATGACGGCTGCACTTGATGTGGCCTTGGCTGAGCGATCACTCCTCGCATCCAGCTATGTCATCCAGAAGAAGGATGTGCCTGCAACTGACGAGAACGATTGGGAACGTCATGCAGTGCAACTCGAAAACTTCATCTGGCGAAGTGAAATAGCCAAAATAAGTCCTCGTCTGGAGACCTTCCTGACAGCACTCGGTGGTGTTTCCCTGCTTTACAAGCCACTTGATGCGGGTGGTCAACTGAGTGATAACTACCAGACTCGCTCTGCTCAGACGATCTTGCGTGATCTGATGATCGCCCTCCCCCGTTTAGGCTTGGTACAGGAAACGTATCAAGCGCTTAAAGTCGTACGTGATCTGGAGCGGGCTCAATCCATCCAAGGACGGGTGGTCACCGAATTTAACAGACTGTTTGAATTCGCCATGCAGGGGCTGACCGTGAGTGTCGCCCGGAGCAGCCGTGAATGGAAACCCAATCCCTCAGCCAGCCATCTGGTACAACTGCTCGATAGTCTCTCCAAGCCTTTCCTGATGTTATGGATCGACCATAGCCATTCTGTACGTTTAAGTACGCTGGAATCGATTCAGAGTAAGGAAGACTGGGAAGAAGTTCGCGACTTCATCAAGCTTTACGGCTCGGAACTGTTTCATCCGAAGTTCATGACTCTAGCCAACCTCCGGGCCATTCTCAGCCGAGGGGTGGCTGCCTATCTCAGCTACCTCGAAGAAGAGGTCGAACTCGCCCGGGAAGATGAGAATATTCCGGGTGCCAAACTGCTGGCGGCAATCAAACGCAAACGCATCACACGCGACAACGTCATTCGGCTGCTCGAACTCGTCCTTAAGGCTGTTGTTGAGAACTATGAGGAATACAAGGACTACAATGCAACTACCACCCAGAGTGATTACGGGGAAAACATCTTCCGGCTGATCTCGTTTCTTCGCCTGAAGAGCACCTATGAAAGGCATTTGTGGAACATCAAGCCTTTGATCTGGGTGCATGAAACGCTGGCTCGTGAGGGGCTGGACGCGGCCGCACAACTGTGGAAGCAAACCGTGGGAAAGATGACAGCGGACATCGCCCGCAGACATGTTGAACACCTGCGGGAATTGCAGGCGGAGCATGGCATGCAACTTCGCACGGTTGCTGATCTCATTGAAGAACGGCTCATTGCCCAACTCGATGTCGACCGCATGACCGCTCTCGTCTCTCCGGCCATGGCTGAGCTGGAAGTGGGTGACACGCGAAACGATATGCCGACACTCACCAAGCTCCTCGAAGCTATCGATGCCCAGTCAAAAAACACCTCTGGTTCAGGCCTGGATGTCCCTGCTTGGATTAGAAAGCTCGAACAGGAAGGCGAATTTGTCGCGGAACAGCAGCACTTCGAAAAATCCCTTGAACCACCAATGGTAGTGATCAAGGAAGCCGAGGTATGGGAAAAGCTCAGCAACTGGAACTTCGGGATTGGTGAAGTGAATCTGCTGCCGGGGTGAGTTATCGTTTGAACTACTTCGTTTCGACGTTTCTCCATTCAGTTTTCTTATCACCCTTGGTGATAGTGATCCCTTTTTCAGCATCGTATTTAATGGCTGCTTTTTCCAGGATGGAAGACAATTCCCAGATAGCTCGATCAACATCCATCATCCAAAGCAGCTTTTGTGAATTCTGTGTGTCATTGTAGAGAGCTACGGGGGCCCCTTCGGTGTTATCACTGAGGCCTAAGTAGAGACCGGTTGCAGGGTTCTTGATCATAAACGCCACACCGGACTGAATGACCTCGAACTTCTGAAGTTCCGAGTTGATGTCATCCTTGAGAGTAAGTCTGAAAGTACCGCCACTCTGTCGTTCGATGGTCATTACCATACCATTCGAGTGCATGATTTTAACCAGTTTCAATGCATTACTGGATAGATTCCGCTGTGTCGTACCGGTCTCTGATTTTGTGGCTGCAGCCTCTTTGGTTTTGTTGGCGCTTGAACGTGAAACCAAAACATAGACAACGGCAGACACAATCGGAATCACGACTAGCAGTCCAATTCCGAGGAAAAGTAACCCTTTACTGCCCGATTGTTTTGATTTCTTTTTGAACTTCTTGGACCGTATCTTACGCGTTGCCGGTCTACTTGAATCTGGTTCTTCCGAAACCGTGAGTTCAGGAATAGCCTGGGGTGCAGTGTTTGCAGCAATTAGGGGTTTAGTTGTTCTGACCTGATTTGATTGTTGCTTCGTGTATTCCAGTGCAGAAATCACTTCTTGCATGGTAGAAAAGCGATCGTCCGGCTTCTTTGCTATCATGCCAGCCACAATATCGCAGATATATTCCGGGACATGGGGAGCAACCATGCGAATGCTGGTAGGTTCTGTCAGTTGATGTGCCATCAATTTCTGTGCGGTGGTGCCGGAGAATGGAGGCGACCCGGCTAGCAGAGAATAGAAAGTGACTCCCAGGCTGTATATGTCGCTACGATGATCTGCAATGCTGCCCAGTGCCTGTTCAGGTGAAATATAATCAACCGTACCAGTTGCACTCCCCTTGTCACCAAACTGTTCAGTCAAACCGCGTGTTTTTGCCGTTTCCTTTGCCAGTCCCAAGTCAAGTATTTTGAGTACTCCTTGTTTATTAATCATCAGATTGGCGGGCTTAATGTCCCGATGGATGAAACCGAGAGAATGTGCATGATGCAACCCTTTCGCTGCCTGGAGTATCATCGAAACCACTTTTTTGTGATCCAGAGGAACTCCTTTATCGATGAAGCTTTGCAGGTTGACTCCTTCGACGTACTCCATCACCAGAAAGTATATACCTGCTCCTTCATTGAAGTCGTAAAGACTCACAATGTTGGGGTGGTTGAGCGCAGCTGTGGCCTGTCCTTCACGAAAAAATCTTTCAACGGCGAGGCGATCCTTCGCTGCCTTTGCTGGGAGTACCTTGATCGCAACCTGTCTGTTGAGCGAGGTGTGCTGGGCAAGATACACTTTGCCCATGCCACCAACTCCGATGATTTTCAGAATTTTGTAAGATCCAATGAAGAAGCCTTTGTGTCTTCCGCGAAGCAACTGATCTCCTTGATATGCAGTGATGATACCTTTCTGAATAAGTAGCTTGGCGAATGCTTGCGGCTGCATGTCTAAGCCCAGATTGCTCACTTTGGCTTTAGTTAATTCATCCAGCAGGCCACTTGCAAAAAGAAGCTCGCGAAAAGTATCTGCTGTGATGGTCGCTACACTCATTGGCATACACCGTTGAAAGTTGGGAGAACGGAGTCGATCAAGTATCTGCGAATGGCTGCATTCACTCAGCTAACTGTAGATACCAATCAAAAAAGGGTACTATTGGTATTAGTACTGATCGTACGTGGAGTTTAGATCACAAATTCATTTTGGCAAAATCAGCATGCGAACTACATCTGATTTTCAATATTGAGTTACAAAGTAACGCAAGTCGTTTGCACGTGTAAAGTCTTTGAGCTATAGCTTGACTAGTTGTTGTCGCTCACATTAGGAGGTACCACAGATGAAGAAACGTGCGGGATTTACACTGATCGAGTTGTTGGTCGTAATCGCGATCATAGCTCTGCTTATGGCACTGTTGTTGCCAGCTATCCAAAAGGTACGTGAAGCAGCGAATAAACTGCTCTGTGCCAGTAATCTCAGGCAGATTGCTATTGCTTCACACAATTATCATAATGACTATAGTACGTTACCTCCTGGATACTTGGGGCCTATTCCCAATGAGATGAATCTGCCAAACAATAATTTTCAGCAAGTTGGCGTACTGACTATTCTTCTTCCATACATGGAAGGTGATGGACTAATCAAGTCAATGGTTAATCCAAGCAATCCTACGTCCGCTTTTGATTTTGCCATTAGTCGAGTAACGTTACCTTGGTATCTAGATACCACTAATTTTAATATTGCTCGCTCAAAAGTGAAGTTGTTTATTTGTCCTAGTGATACACAGGGAGACGCTACGGTTGCTATTGGCGTGGGTGTTCACCACTGGAATACCAATACTGGCGGAATTCTGGGTGCACGAATTGGAGCGACGGCTTTTCCTCTATCAACTCCAGGCATCAATGAACTCGGGCGAACGAATTATGCAGGTGTTGCTGGTACTTCAGGGCGTGGTAACAACACGGTTACACCAGCGCCCCTCTTGGCAGCTCCATATACCTGGTCGTCGTTTGAAGGTGTTTTGACCAACCGAAGTCGTGTTACTCTTGGACAGCTCACTGTTCAGGATGGTACGTCCAATACATTACTCTTCGGTGAACATATTGCTGGTACAGAGCCACAGCTGAACCAGTACGAAATTCGTCATTTTGAATTGTGTTGGATGGGCGCTGGCTCTATTCCAACCATTGGGGGACTTGTCAATGCAAGACAAGCGCCTTGGTGGTCGTTTGGAAGTCGACATCCTTCATCAGTGGTGTTTGCATTCGGTGATGGTTCTACCCGTTCCGTCAAGAAAGGTACATCGGGTATTTTTGCAGCAACTGACCCGATTCCTCCAGACTGGCTCGTTTTCCAGCAACTAGGTGGGAAACGTGATGGTCTCAATCTTGATGCTTCAGGCCTGATTGATTAAGCTCCCGGTTGTATTTGTTTCTTGAGGAAGCCCCATGCGATTGACTTGTATGTTCCTGTTGTGTCTTGCCTTGTCCTCACTTGGTTGTTCGTCCGAGCAGAAGATCATAGGCCCTGAAAAGACGGTTACAGCTCCAGCAAAATTGCCTATGGCAATTGGAAACTAATCGACAAATCACCAGACGAAAGCCGCGACAATTGTGTCGCGGCTTTTTTAATGATCAGAAGGTACGTCCGGTGTTTATCAGAAGCGTACAAGTTTCGCTGCCACAGCTGCTCGCTGCTGCTACAATACCAGTTAATGGTCATCCAGGGAGGAAAGTCATGGCTAAGCACATCTTCGTGACTGGTGGTGTGGTGAGTTCTCTAGGCAAGGGTATCACCTGTGCCTCCATGGCTATGTTGCTCGAACGGCGGGGGATGAAAGTTCGTTTACAGAAGTTTGATCCCTACCTCAATGTTGATCCCGGCACTATGAACCCCGCCCAGCATGGCGAAGTCTATGTGCTTGATGATGGTACTGAGACTGACCTTGATCTTGGTCACTACGAACGCTTCGCCAATACTGAACTTGATCGACACAGTAATTACACATCAGGCCGCATCTACCAGACCATCATCAACAAGGAACGCCACGGCGACTACCTGGGACAGACCATCCAGGTCATTCCCCATGTCACCGATGAGATTAAACGTTGCATCCACATGATGGCCAAGCCTGATACGGATGTTGTTATCACTGAAATCGGTGGTACGGTCGGCGATATTGAAGGTCTGCCATTCCTGGAAGCTATTCGGCAGTTTGCACTCGATGTGGGTAAGCACAATTGCCTTTACATACATCTGACATTGGTGCCTTACCTCAAAGCCGCTCAGGAATTGAAAACCAAGCCTACTCAACACTCAGTGGGTATGCTTCGTCAGATCGGTATTCAGCCTGACATTCTGATTTGCCGAACGGAACGTGATCTCTCGGATGACATGCGGAAGAAGATTGGCCTGTTCTGCAATGTCGAGAACCGTGCCGTCATCGCGGAGAAGGATCGCGATTTCAGTGTGTACGAAGTTCCTGTGAGCCTGCATGAAAAGAGACTTGATGAACTGATCATCGAGAAGTTTGGGTTCACCCAATTCAGTCAGCCACCGATACTGGATGACTGGATGAAGATGCTCTCCAAGCTGAAGAACCCCACCCACGAAGCCAACATCGCAGTCGTTGGCAAGTACATGGAAACCCATGATGCCTACAAATCGATCTACGAATCGCTGATGCACGCAGGTATTGCCAACAGCACCCGCGTTCGCATTACCAAGGTCGATGCCGAGGACTTGGAAGATGAACATGGAGTTGAGAGTAAGCTAAGCGGTATGGATGGGATCCTAGTTCCCGGTGGCTTTGGTGACCGAGGCATTGAAGGCAAGATTCAGGCAGTCAAGTTTGCCCGCGAGAACAACATTCCCTTCTTTGGCGTTTGCCTGGGGATGCAGTGTGCCACGATTGAGTTTGCCCGGCATGTGCTTGGCCTCAAGGATGCCAGCAGCACTGAGTTCACTGGTGATACGCGTTCACCGGTCATCTGCATGATGAGCGAGCAGGAGAAGGTCGAAGACCTGGGTGGTACGATGCGGTTGGGACAATACCCTTGTGAATTGCAACTTGGAAGCAAGTCGTATGAAGCCTATGGCAAAGGGTCTATCATGGAACGCCATCGTCATCGTTATGAATTCAACAATGATTACCGTGCAGCCTTCTCCGAGAAAGGTTTTATCCTCTCAGGCCTCAGTCCCGATGGCAAGCTAGTCGAGGTGATCGAGCTCAAGAATCATCCCTGGTTCGTTGCAGTGCAGTATCACCCCGAGTTCAAATCGAAACCTACGCAGGCACATCCACTGTTCCGAGAATTCGTTCGTGCTTCCCGCGACCGTCGCAAGGTACAGAATGGAGTGGTTTCGGAAGCTAGTGCCAATGGTACTACGAAGGAAACCAAGCCAGCGGTTGAGCAGCGAAGTGCGTCGTACTCGTGTTAGTGGGAACTGCTATCGATAAAGCGCATGGGTTTCGATGTACTCCACCACCGATTCTGGCATGAAATAGCGAGAGGATCGCTTGGCTCTAACTCGGGCACGGATGTCCGTACTGGAGATGTCGATGAGCGGAGAAGTGATTCTCTGGTATCGACAGTAATCAGGTGGCCTCACCCCTTCGGTACCAGGTCGATCCACAATCAACAATCCAGCTAACTTCGCAATCTCTTCGGGCTCGCGCCAGGTATCGAAGTCGCGAACACTATCACCACCTAGGATCAGGAACCATTCGTTGTTTGGGTCTCGCTGTTGCAGGAACTTCAGTGTATCAACGGTGTAGCTGAGGCCTGGTCTATCCCGTTCGCAGGTTTCAAGGTGTAAATGGGGATTTCCACTGATTGCCAGATTGAGCATATCCAGCCGTTCATCAAAGCTGGCTTCCGCTTTGTTGATCTTGTGAGGTGGACGTGGTGCAGGAATGAGTAATACGCGGTCAAGTTGAGCCTGATCGCGACACTGTTCGACAAGAATGAGATGGCCAAGGTGGATGGGGTCGAAGGAACCGCCGAAGATGCCAATACGCATAGTGTGAGTATATCGAATAGCTGGCAGCTGTTGAAGTCAGACTTGACCTGGATTAGCAGTGTCCATTTGAAATTCACCTTTAAGGTGTCCTATGTAAGGACTGTCTGTGCCTGTGACTGATTCAGAACTGCCTGCAAAGGTCATCGACTTAAAATCCAATAAGATGCTGTATTCTGAGAAGCTAAGGAACGTTTGATCATCCACATTTTGTGTCTTGAGTCGAAGAGTATTCTCAGCTATCACACCCGAAAGAAACTCATAACCCCACTGCCCTATCCTGTTTCTCCATCGTTGTAAGGCTGGTACGTCAGGACATACCATCAACCTCCACTTAAAGCCACTTCCTTCAACAATTACCTTGCCATCTACAAATTGTAACTTGCCTTCAAGTCGCCATCTTTCCCCAAAGCTACCTTCCCATTTTCCTTCGAGGGTAATTATGCCATTCATGAAATAGCTCTGCTTAGCTCGATTTACGACGATGTGCATCCAACTTGAGCACGATTTCCACTTCCCAGTGCCCTGCGGCATCGGGCTGTGGTTGGAAGTAGGCAATCATGGTCACACCCTGGTGAACCAGTTCAAAGCCTGCTTCCGATTGACTGACGGTTTGAATGGGAAAACCCCAGAAACCAGCTGGTGAAGAAGTTTGAACCTTGCAATCGAGACCCAGATATTCATCCACCACACCAAGGTGGTCTGTTGCATGGAGATCAATCAGGCCATCTGTTGAGCCGGCGTTTTTCTTACCGGCATGGTAGAAGTAGCGGTCAGGTTGTTGGGCAGGGAAGCCGGCAAAGTTGAACTCGACAGCGAAGTAGAAATCAGGCTTGGCAGGCAGTTCATCCAGCCGATAGCGAACGGTCAGCGCATTAGCTGTCGCCGATGCGACAATCTCTTTCGAAACCTGGATGTTCTGTTCACGAACCTTGCCTTGCCTGAACAATCTGAGTCGCTGGTGGGTATCCCGGTCGATCAAGCGGCGGATGTACGCCCCTTGCACGAAGTCACCCAACTCTTGCTCTCGACACTGCACGATATCCTGAATGGTAGTCGAAAGTGGGTAGAAATGGTCAATCAGGCTCTTGCGTGGATACTTGTCATAGACAAGGTGCTTTTCCAGATCAGCCTGCTTGAAACTGGCAACCTTGTCGGGATTCACTGACGACTTGGCTGCTGAGGCGTTGCTGGCCAGCTGCTTGATGGTCTCATGGTATGGCTCTGGTCGACGAGATAGCGTTGCCAGCAGATTATATTTAACAGGACGGATATCGAGTTCATAGAGCATACCACCCTGGTGGGGGCAGAAGTAAGCAGCATAGAGAGCAGTCGCAATACGCAACTCTCGCCTGCCATCCAGGTTGAAATCATGCAGTTCGATGTCAACCCGCTGGCCATGAGCGATATCATCTGCCAGGCATGCATTATCGGCACTGATGAGGTGCTTGTAGATAGCCTGCCGCAAATGAGGCAAATACAGCCCGCCGAAAGCACCATGCCAGTACGGGCAGTTGCATTGGCCTCGATAGAGTTCGAGAATGGCATTCTCGATGGTAGGGTTACCGGCAGCTGCAGCGATGTGATCACTGACTTCGATCATTCGGGCCTGCATCTCGCGGACTTCGGAATACTTCGCTGCGAAGTTACGCCAGATGCCACCACGAAGATTGTTCTTGATTTGCTCCTGAACCGGCTTGCCTTCAAAGTCATCGAGCAACTTCTTGCGTGAAAGCTGACGTGCAGTTGGAAGTGACCATTCTGTCATTTCCCGGTAACTGCATTCAGGTAGATAGATAGTATTCTGTGGTGCGGTCTCATCCATTGCTTGGGAGAGTGTAACCAACTGTATCTTGCCAGACGCTTGCCGCTCGAGCAGCATATCAAAAAAAGTAGCCAGCCACTTCTGCTGATAGCAAAGTGCATTCGTACCAGGCCAGGAACCGAACTTCTCGCCATCGTCAGCACAGACAACGACCGAGTCGGGATAGGTTTCAGCTAACAGATCGAGGTAAGCAATCGCTTCGGAAGGGTCCTTCCAGGGAACCATATAGCGAAGTTGCTCACTGATAGGGAAGATCTTCAGCAGGAAGCCCTGATCTTCTGTCAGGAAGTAGCCATGCAGGTCATCTTCTTCCATGCCTGCTTGCTTGAAATGGAAGTCATCCAGTAGCGTGTATTCAATGTCAGCTTCAAGAAGATCCGTGACCAGGCTCGGTTCCCAGACTCGTTCTGCGAGCCAGAGGCCACGAACATCACAATCGAAGACTTGTTTTAGCTTGGCTGAATAGCGCCTGATCTGTCCCACACGATCGCGACGTGGAAGGATAGGTAGTATCGGTTCGTAGTAAGCCCCGCCGAGGATTTCGAGTTGGTTCGATTTGACCAGTTCTTTGAGGTCACCCAGGTGGTCAGGTCGGTTCTTTTCCATCCAATCAAGCAATGGCCCACTGATGTGTAGACTAAATGCTAGTTCAGGGAACTGGCTGATGGTATCAAGGAAAGGGAAATAGGCATCAGCGTATGCCTGCGCAAACACACTGTCGAAATTGCCGACAGGCTGATGATCATGCAACGCAAAGGCAAAACGAAGTGGCATGCGATTGTGCCGCCTGATCCTTTCTGGGCGAACGAACTCGAATGAGTCTTTCGGGTATGTTAACTCACAAAGAGGGCGATAGCATTTCGAATCCGGAAATTAGAGACCAGATACCTGCGATTTTCTGCCTCTCGGTGGTAGAGCCGTTACAGTCGATACCTACGAACTTTAACCTACTTCATATTAGGGTACTTGGCAAATAAGCCCAAGAGACAATACAGGCTATCCCCAGATTGGTTCGATGGTGAATAGGATTGACTGGCATGGAGGCTGGCCGATGTGGATGGTCGTTTTGTTAACAACTCTGCTAATGCCTCAAGGTGATGTGCCGTACACAGTCGATCAACCTCCTCCTCCACCCATTCTAAGCCCAGATGATCCACCGATCAGTGAACGGGATCAGGGCTTTGACCTGTTTCTGGGTACCCTGCTCTCTCTCAGCAGCGATACCGCCTTCCCTCGATTCATTGGGCCCAGCAGTAACCCCTGGTTTGCCAAGGATCCCCGTTCTTTAACGGAAGCACGGCTGCTCGGTGTACTTAATTGGACACCCGAGGGACATCCCTGGGGGCAGAACCTCGATCAATCGTACCTCTTGCAAGCTCGCGTCGCTCTCAACAAACGCTGGAGTGCCTTCATCGATAAGTCAGGCTATTCCTTCATGAACCGTGGTGGCGAAGGCAAAGTCGATGGATGGAATAACCTGGGCGTTGGTGCCAAATATGTGGCAATTCGTGACGTGGAGAATCAGTTCCTGGTCTCAGCCAGCGTTCAATATGAAGCCCCAACTGGTGAAGCTTCTGTCTATCAGCGACCCAGCGATGGCAGCATCACAGGTATCCTGACTGCTGGCAAGGAATTCAACTGCTTCTGGCACCTGTTGGGTAATATTGGAGTCCGGGCTCCTCTCAGTAACGAAAGCAGTACTCTGCTCTTCAGCCAATTGCACCTCGATTATGAATGGGCCGGTTGGTTACATCCACTGGTTGAATGTAACTACTATCGCATCCTGAGCGAAGGCCGAGGTGTCTACCCCGGCGGATTCGGACAAGGCGATGCCCTGCTCGACTGGTCGGTACCGGGAACGATCAATTCCGATCTCGTCACCATTGCAGCAGGCTTCCGAGCCAAGTGCAATCGAAGTCTCGAAATTGGCGTTGTCTACGAACGCCCGCTTACGGAAACCCCCAGGCTCCTGGAACACCGCATCGTTGCAGAGTTGACGTTGAGGTATTAAAGTACCCATCTCGCTCCGCGAGAAGCGAGGGAAGAAGTCGGCGAGGCAGGTATTGTCTCACAATCGTGATCGTTCACTTGTTGTGAAGAAGTTACTACTTGGCGAGGCATTTCATCGAGCATTTCGCGGAGCGAGATGGGTACTATCCTGACGGTATCGCTCTTCCATGCGGATCGGCTTGGGGTTGGTCGAGATCCTTGGCCAGGTCTTCCATGAGATCAGGCCCAACATAGTGTTCCATCTGGTGAGCCGGGGCATGCAGGTGATCGCTTGGCAAAGCTACGTTCTTATCCAGGAACGTTTCCCACAGTCGATGGGCACGGACGAGCTTCTGTGCGTGGGCACTTCCTTGTGGCGTCAGAAGAAGAGTGTCGCCTATTGCTTCCACATACTGCATGGAGATTAACTGCCTCAGGCTGATCTGTGGTTTGAAGCCAACGATGGATGTGATCGAAGTGCGAGGTACTGCTTCCTCACCTTGCTCATGCAAGCGATAAAGCTCACCAAGGATATCTTCCCTGCCGATGCGAAGGGCGAGTCGCAGTTGCTTGAGAACCTTGGCCACGATGCCCTGCTGAGGTGCGAGGAGGAATGCCAGCAGGAACACGGCACCAGTGGCCACAGCCATCATGCCCGACACGCTGGTGTTCCAGTGAACCGCCAAAGCATAACCTGAGACCGAAGCTAAACTTCCGAGGAGTGATGCCACCACGAGCATGGTCGAGAGTCGATGAGTCAGTAGCTGAGCTGTGGCAGCGGGTACAATCAGCATGGCCACCACCAGAATGGAACCAACAGAGCGGAAGGCAGCTACGGTCATCCCTGCGGTAATGGCCATCAGTATGTAATGGAGCAGATTAGCCCTGAACCCCAGTGCCGTGGCCAGTTCAGGATCGAAGGAAGCCAACTTCCATTCTTTCCACAAAGCAATGATGATAACGAGCACTACGATCAACATTCCTGACAACTGAATGACTGGTTCTGGAATGTTTATGCCCAGGAACGGGACCTTTTGCAGATCGGTGTACTGTATCTCTCCATAGAGCACACAGCCCGGATCGAGATCGACCTGCTGATGCATGAGCACCACACCGAGTGCGAACAGCGAAGTGAAGACAACTCCCAGGCTCGCATCCTCAGTTACTTTTACTGCCCGACTGAGCGTTTGCGTGAGGTAGGCTGTCAGCATGCCGGTCGCGAGTGCACCCACGAAGATACCTGCCCCGTGGATGCTGCCACTGAAGATGAACCCTACCGCAATGCCAGGTAACACCGCATGGCTGATGGCATCGCCGAGCAGGCTCATCCGACGGAGGACTAGGAAGCAACCCACCAGGCTGCAGCCCACGCTGGCGAGAATCCCGACCAGTATTACCCAAAGCGACAGTGAGCCCATTAGTTGGTGAACTCCCTATCGAGTAACGATGTATCAATTACGTTCACTTGCCGCCAGCGGGCAATCAATCCTCTTCGCGGGGCAACAATGGCAGAGATCAGGAAGAATGTCGCACCAACTAGCACAATCGTGGGGCCTGCTTTCAAGCTGGCATAGTGTGCGGAGAAAGCTGTACCCACAGCACCAATGACAAAGCCTATCATCGCACCCAGCCAGAGCATGGTGGAGAACCGTTCGGTCCAGAACCGTGCGGTGATGCCCGGCAGGATCAAGAGGGCTGCCATCATGATGACACCTACTGCGGGAAGCCCCATTACCACCAGTAAGCCGATTAAACCAATGATCGCAATATCCAGCCGTTTGATGGGCCAGCCTTGTGCCAGGGCAAAGTCAGCATCGAAGGTGATGGACAGGAACTCTTTGTAGAGGAGCATCATCGCGAACAAGCACAGCAGCGCTGAGATTCCTATCAAATAGACATCCTGTGCGATGATGCCTGCGGTCTTGCCGAGAATGTACGAATCGATACCTGCCTTGTTACCAGTAGACATGTGCTGAATGATGCTGCTGAGCACGATTCCTAAGCCGAAGAAGGTGCTGAGGACAATACCCAGTGCTGCATCCTGTTTGATCTGGGAGAAGCGAGTGATGGCTGAAACCAGCAGCAGCCCAATCACCCCGCTGATGAACCCGCCAGTGAGTAACGCTACCAGGCTGCGTTCTCCCACCAGTATAAATGCCAGGCATAATCCCGGCAGAGCTGCATGAGCAAAGACATCGCCGACGAGCGATTGTCGACGAAGGATGGCCAGCGAACCGACGAGACCGCTGGCAGCACCCAGTAAACTGGTGCCAGCCAGCACGAGCAACGTGTTGTAGGTGAGTACCTCGCTCATGCAGTCGGCGCCTTGTCTCGGATCGCTGCACCCGCCTTTTCGAGGGGAAGCAGCCTGCCACCATAGGTTCGCTGCAGATATTCGTTCTGGAACACCTGGGCAGTTGGGCCAGCAGCTACCAGTCTGGTATTCAGCAGGATCAGTTGATCGAAATACTGTGGCGCAGAGCGGATATCATGATGGACCACGATCACCATCTTCCCCGCTTGTTTGAGCTTCTGTAGCAACTGGAAGACAGCCTGTTCGGTGGCTGCATCCACGCCCGCCATTGGTTCATCCATGAAGTAGAGGTCAGCCTTTTGTGCCAAGGCTCGTGCCAGGAAGGCTCGTTGTTGCTGTCCGCCTGAAAGCTGGCCGATTTGTCGGTCTGCCAGATCGTTGATGCCTAGATCGCTCATACACTGTATGGCCCAGTCACGTTCCGTTGTACCGGGACGACGGAACCAACCGAGTTGGCCGTAGGTTCCCATGAGTACGAGATCAAGGACGTTGATGGGAAAGTCCCAATCCACACTCTCCCGCTGAGGCACATAACCAATGCGACTTTTGACCTTGGCGATGGGTTGTCCAAAGACTTTGACATCGCCACTGGCCCTTGGAACCAGGCCAAGGATAGCCTTGATGAGCGTACTCTTCCCTGCACCGTTCGGGCCCATCACTCCAACGAGGCTCGGGCTGTTCAGGGTGATATCGATGTTCCACAACACAGGCTTGTGGTGATATGCGACCGGCATGTCGTGAACATCAAGTATGGCTGGGTTGGCACTCATCGAAGCGCCTTCACAATGGTATCGACGTTGTGTTTCACCATGCCAACGTAACTGGCTTCGGGGGTTCCATCAAGCCCAGGGGCATCGGAGAAGAGCTCGCCACCAATGCTCACCTGATGATTCTTGGCTCCGCAACCTTCGAGGAGAGCTTTCATGTTCTTCTCGGAGACGCTGCTTTCG
>WBZX01000198.1_pt2 | contig 22503 bp, 22 predicted proteins | sample 5204211 | NCBI WGS metagenome assembly WBZX01 (sample SAMN12344362, study PRJNA552823) | activated sludge metagenome | biome: Activated sludge suspended growth; feature: Nitrification reactor; material: Wastewater; isolation source: activated sludge from nitrification reactor of wastewater... | reverse complement strand
CCCGGTCTCCTTGGTGAGTGGTCGGAGGTCGACGACGCACTCGTGAGCCACCAGGCCTCCCCGTCCGGTGTAGAGCACAGGGAAGTGTGGCTGTAGTCGTTGGGCGATGTAGTTGGCGTTGAGGATCGCCACCTGGGTGGCCCTGGTCAGCCCATCTCCGCCCATCAGTCGGATGTAGGCCCAAGGAATGGGCAGGATGCCCGCCGACCCCCATGGGGCCGCCGAGATCGGACCGGGACCGGTGGCCGGGCCCGCCTCGGCCGCCAACGGGTGGTTGGGTAGGTGGGGGATCAGGTGCGCTCCGACCGCCACCGGGCCGATTCCGGGACCACCACCGCCGTGGGGGATGCAGAACGTCTTGTGGAGGTTGAGGTGGGAGACATCGGCACCGAAACGGCCGGGACGGGCCAGACCAACCATGGCGTTGAGGTTGGCGCCATCGAGGTACACCTGGCCACCGGCATCGTGCACCGCGGCGCAGATCTCGCCGATGGTCTCCTCGAACACGCCATGGGTCGAGGGATAGGTGATCATCAAGGCGGCCAGGTTGTCGGCGTTGTCGGCGATTCGAGCCCTCAGGTCGGTCACGTCCACGTTGCCGAACTCGTCGCAGGCCACGACCACCACGCTCATCCCAGCCATCACCGCGCTCGCGGCATTGGTACCGTGCGCCGACGAGGGGATGAGGCAGACGTCCCGGTGGGCCGCGCCGTTGGCCCGGTGGAAGCCACGGATGGCCAGGAGCCCAGCCAGCTCGCCCTGGGAACCGGCGTTGGGCTGAAGGCTCACGGCGGCGTAGCCGGTGATCTCCACCAACCATCGCTCCAGATCGCCGATCAGTTCCCGGTATCCGACCGACTGGTCGGCGGGGGCGAAGGGATGGATCTTGGCGAACTCGGGCCAGGTGATCGCCTCCATCTCAGAGGTGGCATTGAGCTTCATGGTGCACGAGCCCAGCGGGATCATGGCCCGGTCCAAAGCCAGGTCGCGATCGGCCAACCGCCGCAGGTACCGCAACATGGCTGTCTCAGAGCGGTGCTGGTGGAACACCGGGTGGGTGAGGAACGGTCCTTGCCGCACCAGGGTCGCTGGCACGGCATCGGGGGTTTCGACATCCAGCGTCGACCAGTCGACAGGGGAGAGGTCGAAGGCTGCTAGCACGGCATCGAGGTCCGAGCGGGTCGTGGTTTCATCACATGAGATCCCAACGGTGTCTGAATCGGTGAGCCGGAGGTTGACACCGCGGTCTAGGGCCTTCGCCACCACCTCCGCGGCGGCGCCAACGACCGTCGCCGTCACCGTGTCGAAGAAGTCAGTGTGAGCCACCGAGATGCCGCCGTCACGCAGGGCTCGGGCCAGCAGCGCCGCGTACCGGTGAGTCCGTCGTGCGATTGCCGCCAGGCCTTCAGGTCCGTGGTAGACGGCGTACATCGATGCCACCACGGCCAAGAGCACTTGGGCGGTACAGATGTTGGAGGTGGCCTTCTCCCGTCGGATGTGCTGTTCACGGGTTTGGAGGGCCAAGCGATAGGCCCGATTGCCATCGGCGTCCACTGACACGCCGACCAGGCGCCCGGGAATGGATCGCTGAAGTCCGTCGCGCACCGCCATGTAGCCAGCGTGGGGGCCGCCGAAGCCGAGGGGAACGCCGAAGCGTTGGGCTACGCCCACCACCACATCAGCGCCGAGGTCACCGGGCGACCGCAACAGGCACAAGGACAAGATGTCGGCGTCTACGGTGACCACGGCGCCGGCGGCGTGAGCCGATTCGATGACCGAGGTCCAGTCGACCACACGGCCCGACGAGCCCGGGTAGCTGAGAAGGACGCCGAAAGCGTCCCGGTCGGTCGGGTAGCCGGCGCTCAGGTCGGCGACGACGACCTCCAAGCCGATGGGCTCGGCCCGGGTGCGGACCACCTCGATGGTCTGGGGATGGCAGTCCGAATCCACCAAGAACACGGCGTCTTGGCCCACACCCTTGGCGACCCGGCGCGACAGCGTCATAGCCTCGGCGGCGGCTGTGGCCTCGTCGAGCAGGGAAGCGTTGGCCAGAGCCATGCCGGTGAGGTCGGCGATCATGGTCTGGAAGTTGAGGAGCGCTTCCAGACGGCCTTGGGAGATCTCGGGTTGGTAGGGCGTGTAGGCGGTGTACCACGCAGGTGACTCGACCACGTTGCGCAGGATCACCCCTGGAGTGTGGGTGTTGTGGTACCCGAGCCCGATCATGGAGGTGACGACCTGGTTGCGGTCGGCCAGCGCCCGCAGTTCAGCCAGCACTTCGGCTTCGCTGGCTGCATCTGGCAGGCCCAGGCTCCCCTCCATGCGGATGGTACCGGGCACGGCGGCGTCGACCAGCTCGTCCAGTGAGTGGTATCCGAGCGCGGCGAGCATCTTGGCCTGATCCTCGGCCGACGGACCGATGTGACGCCGTTCGAAGCGATCGGCTTCGAGGTCGGCGAGTGGGGGGGTGGGGGACATGTTGGACACGGGGGCTCCTCGACAGCGCGGCGTTAGGTGCCTCCCCCGCTGTCATGGAACCTGAGAGCTTCACCCGGTCGGGCTTTCCCCTTCGGTGAGACGCTTCGCTGCGTCTGCTTTCCAGCGTTGCCTCGCTCGAACGGTCCTGGGGCCTGAGAGATTCCGGGGAGGGATTGCTCCTTCGGCGTGCCCGAGGGCACTCTCCCGTCCGAGCTCGACGGCGGGCGAAGGTTACCAGTACCGGCCGGCTCGTGGATGGTCCTGTGATTGCAGCTATCCAGAGGATAGTTTCGTCACGTGACGAAACTATCGGTGACGGAGAGGTGTCGGTGGTGCGGCAGGCAACTGCCTGAGCGGGCCCGCACCGGTCGACCTCGTCGCTACTGCCGGGCTGGCTGTCGCCAACAAGCCCACCTGGCCCGGAAGCTGGCGGCATCCCATGGCTTGGGCGATGACGACGTGATCATCGATCGGATTCGACTCGAAGACCTACAAGGCGCCCTGTACTGCCTCCAGGCCGCCGTTGAGGACGTGGACCGAGACCTCGCCGAGACGACAGACCCAAGGGAGATTCGCGAGGCCCTTGACTGGCTCCTGTCAAACGCTCGACCACTGGTGGACCAATGGATCGAGCCCCGCACGGAATCCGACTCGGGCTTAGGACCGAACGGATAGGTCCAGTCGTCGTCGCTGCGAGGGTGATCAGACCGAGGCCTCGCCTCGGTTTCAACCATGCCGTGCCTATGGTCGGTCCGCCTGTCGGCGCACCGCTTTAACATCCTGTGCGGGACCGTGAAGGATCCCTACTTTACATAACGTAGATTATGGGCGAATTGGACGACTCCCACTTTCGGCAGATCCAGGATTGGCCCGTCCGGTCGGGAACGGACTGACTAGCCCCCACCGCGGACCGAGTAGGTTGTCATCCCTATGTCCCGCAGGATCGACATCGAGCTCACCAGTTCACGAGAAGACGGCACCTGGACTTGGCGTGCCGCCGGCGCCAAGCAGCCGAAGGGAGTGGTGTCGTCCACCCTCCTGCCCTCAGGGGTGGCGGTGGGTGAGGTGCTGCGAGCCGACGTTGAGTCAGGCCTGGACGGTACCGAGGTCATCTCGGTCTCAGCCCCCAAGGGCCGACGGGAGCTCTCCGGCGAGCGCATCGAACTGATCGGCCGCACCATCTCAGATGATCAGCTGGTGACCACCGTCCTGGCCGGCCGGGGTGGGCGCCGAGATCGGGGAGATCGACGCGACCGAGGGGATCGACGTGACCGAGGGGACCGACGTGACCGCGGCGAGCAGGGCGAAGGCCGCGGCGATCGTCGGCCGCGCTCGGAGGGTGACCGTTCCGGCGGAGACCGTCGGTCCCGTCCTCCCCGCGACGGTCAAGGCGAACGTCCCGACCGGCCACGACGCGACCGCCCCGCTGCCCCAGTACGCCCGAAGGCCAAGCGCTTGCGCCCGGGTCGCACCCACCGCAAGGCGGCCCTCGACAATCTGGCCCCCGAGGAACAGGTAATCGCCGAGCAACTCCTCCGCGGTGGCATTCCAGCGGTCCGCCAGGCGGTCGAGAAGCAGAACGAGGCGGCCAAAGCCGAAGGCCGACCGCTTGTCCAAGCCCAGGCTCTCTTGGCTGTAGCCGAGAAGCTCCTACCAGCATTGCGTGTGGCCGAATGGCGAGACCGGGCCGAAGCCGCCGTCGCCGACATTGACGAGCTCGACCTCCGGGACCTGCGGTCGGTGATTGTGGCGGCCGACAATGGCGCCAAGGACGAGGAGACCCGCGCCCTTGCCGACCAGCTTCGCAACGGGCTCACCCGTCGGGTCGAAGCCGAGCAGCAGTCTTGGTTGTCGGAGATCTCCGAGACCCTCACCGAGGGTCGTGTCGTGCGGGCTCTGCGTCTGAGCTCCCGCCCGCCCAAGGCCGGGGCCCCCCTGCCTGCCGAGCTAGCCGCCAAGCTCACCGAGGCCGCCTCTGCCGCTCTAACCGCCGACACCTACCCCGACCGCTGGTCGACAGTTCTGGATGCATTGTCGTTCTCCCCGATCCGAACCCAGGTCGTACCCGCGAGCAAGCCCGAGTCGCCGAACGAAGAACTCCTGAAGGTGATCACCACCTTTGCTGGTCGACTTCCCCAGATCGCAGAGGCTTTCGGTATCACTCCCCCTCCGCCCAGCGCTGGACGCCGCCGTGGCCGAGGTGGGCCTCCCGGCAAGCCGAAGCCGCCCGCTCCCCCAGCGGCGGATACAGCCAACAGCGGCTCCACCGACAGCGGCCCCGAAGACACTCCGTCTGCTCCGTCGGTGCTGGACCAGGCACAGACCCGAAACGATACGGCCGCCGAGGCCGCTTCGGATTCCGTCGTCGAGGTGGCGGACTCCGGTGCCCTCGACGGTGAGGACTCCGAGGCACCGGCTACGCCTGAGGTCGAACAGACGCCAGACGGCGACGCGGCCATCACCAGCGAGCCAACCTGACCGTTCGGTCAAGTGCGGGCTAGCGTGTCCGCCCATGACCGTCGACTACGAACTTCACGGCCACGTCGCCGTACTCACCATCAACCGCCCCACGGCCCGCAACGCTGTCAACACCGACGTCGCCCAGGGCCTAGAAGCCGGCATAGACCGACTCGAAGAAGATCCGGATGCCTGGGTCGGGATCATCACCGGCGCTCAGACCGAGAAGGGCTGGATCTTCTGTGCCGGAGCCGATCTCAAGCAGATGGGCGTTGATCCCGCTGGCATGATGACAGCGCGGGGCGGTTTCGCTGGGTTCGTGCAGCGTGAACGCACCAAACCGGTTATCGCGGCCGTCGACGGCCCCGCCCTGGCCGGTGGAACCGAGATCGTTCTGGCCTGCGACCTCGTGGTCGCTTCTGAAACTGCCGTCTTCGGTATTCCCGAGGTGAAGCGCAACCTCGTCGCCGGGGCCGGCGGACTGTTCCGCCTCCCCCGCAAGGTACCGCGCAACATTGCCATGGAACTGGCCCTGACCGGTCGCCTCGACTTTCCGGCCGAGCGGGCCCACCACTTCGGCCTGGTGAACCGGATCTGCGCCGAAGGGGCCGCCCTGTCGACGGCCATGGAGCTTGCTGGCGAGATCGCCCAGGCCGCTCCCCTAGCCGTCCGTGAGAGCCGGTCGATCATTCTGGCCGCCACCGATCAGCCCGACCAGGTCGGCTGGCAGTTGTCCGGCGAGGGCATGGGCAAGATGTTCAGCACCGAGGACTTCGGTGAAGGCCTGACCGCCTTCATCGAGAAGCGTGACCCGGTATGGAAGGGTCGCTGATCTGAGGTCCCCGGGTGATCGCCATCAGGTGATGGTGGCGATCACCCCGTGATCGTGAAGGAACTCGGCCAGACCTGGGGCCAGCCGGTACTCGGCGACATCGCCGAGATCCACCCAACGGGCCTCGGCGGCGTCGTCGGCCGCTGCTGGCTCTGTGGACTCCAGGATCGACAGCTCGAACGCCAGCACCACCAAATGGGGTCCGTCGGAGGTGTCCAACAGCTCGCTCACTCCGATGAGCGAACCGCACACACCTTCGATACCGGTCTCTTCCCGCAACTCACGGGTGACCGCTTCCGCCAGGGTCTCCCCCACCTTCACCCTGCCGCCGGGTACGGCCCACGTCCCACCGGCAGGGCCGTGACCCCGGCGCACCAACAAGAGACGGTCGTCATCTACCACCACGGCGCTAACCGCCAGGACGGGTCGACTCATGGCACGTGTCCGTCGGTGGCCTCACTCCCGACGAGCGACTTGTGCACCACGATCGCCCGTGCTGTGAGCCCGAAGCGCTCGAAGAAGTTCTTGGTTCCGCGATCACCGGGGAGGGCGATCGAGTCGATCCCCTCAGCTCCCGCCTGGCGGGCTCCGGCCACGACGGCGTCCATCAAGGCCTCACCCACGCCTACCCCGCGTGCCTCCGGTGTCACGTAGATGTCGGTGACCACCCAAAGCAGCGACCGGTCGTGGAGATGCTCGGGCCGGACCATGGCATAGCCCACCACCACGTCATCGAGCATGCCCACTGCCACTCGACGACCCTCGGCTCCGGCCAACGCCTCGACCAATTCGGCCTCGTAGGGCTCGGGTCGGGCTTCGCGCCGAAACCACATCGGACCGCCCCGCTGTGCCTGCATGGAGTAGGCAGCTTCACGGGCCAGGTCCAACACCTCGGGCAGATCAGCAGGATCGGCCCATCGGGCCGCTTCCATCGTCATCCGCCCTGAATCTGAGCGATCCGGCCCAGGATCGTCTTGCGGGCACGGTGAGCGCTCTCATAGGCCCGCACGGCTTCCAGTTCGTCGGGTCCGAGTCCGTTCAGCCGAGGGATCAGTTGAGAGGCGGCCAGGGTGTCATAACCGGCGATGGCCAAGTTGGCTGACGCCGCGCTGGCTTGGGGCGCCCCGACAACGGCCGATGCCTCGGTACCAGCGCTGGCCGCTGCGGTAGATCCCAGGTGTCCACCGGAATGGGACGAAACCTCGGGCTGGGCGCCAACCAGGCCGAGGTCGGTGAGGATTGCAGATGCCTGGCGCTGGGCTTGGCTTTGCACCTGGCCGAGACGCTTCGAGGCCTCGGTCTGGCCCTGCCCCACTGCGAACTTGCCGATGACCCTTGCCATCTGAACCTGCTGACGTCCTCGATCCACGAATGTAGGCAGGAGTCTGCGAGCCTCCAGCGCGAACCCGATTGGGGCATAGAGGATCACTTCGATCGCCTGCTCAGCGTGCGTCTTCGACTCGGTCACACCCCAATGGTGGCCGACCGGAGGGTACCGAGCCAATGCCGACCGAGCGTGAATGGCGCAGCCCTCGAATGGGGTACGACGTGGGAGCAGTGACGACCAGAGCTATCCGTTAGGAGCCTTAGGCAAACGTGGCCTTCATCGGGCAGTCGTCGCCGTCGAAACCACCAGGGCAGTCGGTCCGCTTGGAGCTGAACTGGCTTCTGCGCACCAACAAGAAGCATGCCGGGCAAGAGTGCTCCTCGGCAGCCCGCGGCGCGACACGGTCGCCCGCCTCGGTTCGATCGTCGACTGGGGCTTCCTCGTCCTCGTCTTCCTCGTCTGTTCCAGCGGTGATGCGGTCACGCAGGATCGTGTCGAGATCCTCTTCCACATCGTCGGGATCGGCCTCCTCGTCGTCGTCGTCATCATCATCTGACGAACGCCGATCTCTCACCGGCGCGGGGCCATCATCTTCGCTTTCGAGGTCGTCACCGAGGTCGTCGTCTTCGATGACGTCATCGTCGACCTCGAAGACCTCCTCGTCGTCGCCATCCATGGCGTCGTCGTCGAGATCTGCGTCGTCGACGTCTACTTCGTCGTCGTCCAAGATTTCGTCGTCGATGACTTCGTCGTCAGCCATGGTGTCCTTCGAGCTTTGCTGTGTTCATTGTGGTGGCGGCCCACTGAGGCCGCGGCGGATCATATGCGAGAGGCAACCAGAAGTGGCACCTCGGACTGGAATCAGGCGTTGGAGCCACCTGAACGACGTGCTTCGGCACGTCGTTCAGCATCGAGCCTTTCCAGTGCCGGCTCTGGTGAATGGTCGACGTAGCTCATCATCGCCGCCACTGCGTGGTGTCCGGCCTGGTCGGCCACCAAACGATGCATCTCTTGGGCTACAACCCGGTAGGAGGGGTGTCCTTGAGGCCCGCTACGAAGCTCGAGGACGTGCATCGCTTCCCGGGCGTTCATCTGCATGACGAAGCGAACCTTGTAGGCCAGGGCCACCGCATAGGGAGCCTGAGCGGGGAACTTGGGTTCCAACAGGTCGTGAAGGGCGGCAGAGCGTTCCATCGCCTCGTCGAAAGCCGGTCGCTCCCCGGCCAGATCTACCGCCTCTGGCCGGACGAACCCGTGACGAGGGCTCAAGGCCTGCCACTCCACCGTCAGCATCCGGTGGCGCTGAAGATCCCGGAAGGCGCCGTAATCGGCCAGGACGTCGAAGCGGTAGTCGATCCGCTCCAATGCCCGTCCCGGACGGTGACGACGATTGGACCTCTCCCCCACGTAGGCGTTGACAACGTCGAGACGGTCCTGGGCCGACATATCACGGACCCGGGCTTCGACCTGCGCTTCGGGCAGGTGGGTGTGGGAGTAGAGCATGGCTGCGACCATCTTGATCTCGGCGTCGGGATCGAAGTCGGTGAGCGTCACCGTGGGAGCCTGGTCTGGGATCGCGTCAGTTCCCAGCAGCCGAGCGGCCACCTCGTCGACGGCAGAGTGGTTGGTGGCCAGGTAGTTGCTCCATGCCACTCCCCGGTCCTCGAGGTCCACCCGCTTGAGGAACGACGGAATCACCTTGCGAAGTTCGTGAAGGATCAGGTCCGCGTAGGTACGGGCTTCGGGCAGTGGGTGGGATCGCATCCGCAAAAGGAGCGCCTCGTAGGCCTGGCCGGTCCCATAGATCCCGACGTTCGACAGCGACGCTGCTGGCAACAACCCGCGGAGGGCATCGAAGGCCTTGGCCCGCACGGCCTGGCGGTAGACGAAATCTGAGTCCTTCGGGTCCTTCGGGAACTGCTCACGATAGAAGTCGGTGAGCTTGGGCAGCAGATCCGCATAGGTGTCGAACATGCGATCCATCTCGCCCACGTAACGGGTTCCGAGCGGCGAGCTGAGGATCGACGGGTCCCGATGGAAGCGGTAACGACCACCTATACGGGCGTCGTATGCGATGTAGCGGGTCGACTGTTCGAGGTACGACATGAGTCGACCCCACTCGAGGATCTTGGTGAGCAGGTTCGACGCCTGTTCACATGCCAAGTGGATACCACCGAGCTGAGCTACAGAGTCGTCGCCGTACTCGAAGAAGACTCGGTCGTAGAGCTCCTCGGCCCGACGTAGTCCGATGGTGGCATCGATCGACTGGTCGCCAGAGATGTCCAGCTCCCCCACGAACTCGTCGAGGAAGAGGCGACGGAGGCTCTTGGCCGAGCGTGAATAGCGGGCAAAAAGCGCCCCTTTGACCACCTCTGGCAGGTTGACCAGTGCGAACACCGGGCTGTCGAGGTTGGTGAAGTAGCGCCGCAGAACGTCTGCCTCGTCGGGTGTGAACTCTTCGGCCACGTACACGGTCACGGTTCCGGAGGCTAGAGGGTGTAGCACCCGCGATCGGTGATCATCGGAGCGCTATGGGCATCCTCAGACCGTGGGTCTACCGGTCACGACCCCGGCGGCCTTCTGGTCCTCGAATTCGCGGCGTACCTCGTCTAGCAAGCCGGGCTGGGCCCACAGGTCGATGACGGTAGCGGCCATGGTTCGCGCCCCGTCGAGGACGGCACGGTCGCCTGACTCCGAGCCGGCGAACCGCGCGAACTCAGTGGTGTGGATCGGCACCCCCGGCGTCGACACGGCGATCATCGGGTGGATCGATGGAACCAGATGGCTGATGTTTCCCATGTCGGTGCTGCCCACCACCGCTTCGTCGGGCCGAGGCTCGATCACTGCTCTACCGCTGCGAGTCGAGTTGAGCCGATACCGCTCCAAGATGGCCTCGTTGTCGACCATGTTGGCGTAGGCGGGATCGACCCAGGTGTGCTCCATGGTGCAGCCGGTGGCCGATGCTCCCGACTCGAGGGCAGCAAGCACCCTCTGCTTGAGCTCGGTCAGCCCATCTACCGTTGGCGACCGCACATACCAGTGCATCGCGGCCCGAGCCGGCACCACGTTGGGAGCCTCGCCTCCGTCGGTGAAGATCCCGTGCACCCGCTCGTCGGGGCGGATGTGCTGACGCAGCGCTGCCACCGCTTGATATCCGAGGACAGCAGCATCGAGGGCGTTCCTTCCGACGTGGGGCGCCGCGGCCGCATGTGCGGCTCGTCCGTGATAGGTCACGTGGACCTGCTGGATTGCGATGGCGGTGATACGGGCCAGGTCGAGTCCGGCGGGATGCACCATCAAGGCCGCGTCCACGTCATCGAACGCACCGGCAACGGCCAATCCCACCTTTCCGCCGCCACCTTCCTCGGCCGGAGTCCCCAGGACGAGCACCCGCCCGCCCGCCTCGTCGGCCACCGCTGCTGCCGCGATCGCGGCGCCAACGCCCGCGGCCCCGATCACGTTGTGGCCACAGGCGTGACCGATTCCGGGAAGGGCGTCGTATTCGCAAAGAACGGCCACGGTCGGTCCGGACGAACCAGCGCGCCCCGCAAACGCAGTCGGGATCCCACAAGTTCCCCGTTCCACTTCCAGACCCGAGCGTTCGAGAATGTCGGCGAGCAGATCGTGGGCTCGGTGCTCGGCGAAGGCAAGCTCTGGATGGGAGTGGAGCGCCCTCGATACCGCCACCAGCTCCTCTGATCTGGCGGTGACCACCTCATCGGCGCGGACCTTGAGCACATCGATGTCGACCATGGGCTCAGGTTAGGAGGCGAACGAAAAGGCGAGACGCCCCCTAGTCACGGCATGGTTGAACCGAGGCTGGCAGATGGGTCGCAATTTCGTCCTGGTCACGGTTGGGTCGCCCCAACGAGTCGGTCAGACCAGCGAAAGCGGCTTGTAGCTCTTTCCGACAACGTCGGCCGAGTCGAGTCCCAGCACCCCTTCGGCCAGTCCACCCAGAACCGATCTGAAGTCCATGGTCGTGGCCAGGTCACCGTCATCGAGGCGATTCAGCATCGAGGGATCACCGTGGTGGCCGCCCTTCACCTGTCCAGCGACCAGCATGACCGACGCCTTGCCATGGTCGGTGCCTTCGCTGGCGTTGGCAGCTACCCGCCGCCCGAACTCGCTCCACACGGCCACCGTCACCGGCCTGTTCCCGATTAGGTCCAGGAATCGAGCAAGGGCACTGTCCAACTCACCAAGTAGGGCTGCGTGGGTAGCGAGCTGGCTGGCGTGGGTGTCGAAGCCACCGAGCTGAACCGTGAACACCCTCGTTCCCAGATCGGCCGCAATCAGGGCGGCAACAGTCTCGAGCTTGGCGGTAAGCGAGTGTCCGGTCCCAACCTGTTCGTCACCATCGAGATGACTCAGAACCGGGGCCACCATCTCGCCAACACCCATCAGGTCACCGATGGATGCCGCCACCGCCGCCTCCAGTTCGGTCTGTGACCGATGGGTTTTCCCCATTCTGTTGAGAGCGGAGCTCAGCGCCGCCTCATCGGGCAGAGTGAACGGCGCAGGCGGTACGACCGCTCCACTGCGCAGGTCTCCCCGTAGCACCAACGGCAAGAGCCTGTCGACGGCCACTGCGGCCATTGCGTCGTGTTCGGTGGAGTCCAGCCAACGTCCAACCCAGCCGTTGGTGGGTCTGTCGTTTGCGGCTTGCCATACGTCTCGACAGTGGAAGTGGCTCCGATCGAGGCCCGAGAACCCGACACCATGGACGATTGCCAGGTCTCCGCGGTCCCAGATCTGTTTGGTCCGAGACAGTGCGGGATGCAGTCCAAAGCCTTCGGACAGCGGGTGGGTTGCATTGGGGTCCAACGCCAGTGCGCCGCGGGCCGAACGGTACCGGCCGTCCTCGGACGGACACACGGTGTTCAAGCCGTCGTTACCTCCGTCAAGGTTGACCAGAACCAGGATTCCGTCATCGCCGCCACCGAGGGAAGGTGGCGAGGTGGAGGTCGTGGCCGCGCCTGCCCGCGGACCGGATTCGGTGCTGCATCCAACCAAGGCTGCGCCGCTGACGGCCGCCGCACCACCCAGGAAATGACGCCTACTGATGGGCATGCTCGCGCTCATGGCGGTTCTCCTCTCCAAGCTCAGGCAACGAGGTACTCGGGTGACACGAGGGCAAGCGTCAGGAGCCGGGCTGGGTCGTCTCGATGGGAGGTCAAGGCGGCAAGGCTCGATGGCTTCCATGCCACCACTCCGAGCCATCTGGCCACCATCTCCAGGCGATCCGCGGGCTTCGCCTGATCCAGATCGGTGAGATCGGCGAGGCCGCTCACCGCCGAGGCGGCGGCCAGCCGTGCTTGGGCCGACGCCGTGGACAACCAGGCCCGGTTAGACGGCCAACCCGATACATCGGGCGGGGCGAAAGGGACCTGGCCAAGCGTCACCAGCAACCGTTCAGCACCCTCTGGGAGTGAGAGTCGCAATGCACGCAGGGTTCCGACCACCCATTCCACCGGCGTTTTCACCAAAGCCGCCTTCGTCTCCCTGGAACGGAAGGCGTCGTGGAGGAACATCCGACGAAGAAGCCCGGCGGTGTCAAGATCTTTCGCGAAAGGTCCGGCCAACTCTGTCACCACCGGGTCATCGGGGCCGGCCGGGGCTCCGAGTCGACTCCAGAGGCGTGACACAACGTGGGGGGCACAGGCGGCGTTCGACGTGGTGAGCCTCACGACGTCGTCGAGCCCGAAACGACCGGTGCTGCCCAAGATGGTCTTTGAGCCAGCGTCATGGCGGGTGGGACGGAAGACGCCCTCCCCAGTCCCGCGATCGATCTGCCAGCCGGTGAGAGCTCGGGCCACCTCGGCCACATCAAGTTCGGTGTAGGGAGCGGCACTGTGATCGGGGTGGGTGCCAGCTCCCGGGGCAGTGTGCCCCAGCGTGAACAACTCCATCAGCTCCCGGGCGTAGTTCTCGTTGGGTGCCCCGACGCGGCTCTGGTGACCGTCCAGCCACAAGAGCATGGCTCCATCACGGCTCAGAGCGTGCACCAGGTCATCGAATCGACCCGACCCCAGACGTTGGATGGTGGAGTGCTGGATCCACATCAACTCAGGTAGCGGCACTTTGGTCAGGCTGGTGGCGAAGTGGTCGTGCCACAGGAAGGTGATCTTCTCTCGCCACGGCTCCCGAGCCACCACCATGCGTTCCAACCACCAACGAACCAGGTCACGACGTTGCTGACTCTCGGACCTGCGGGCTGCGTCCCGAATGGACTCGTCTTGGCTGTCTCGGGCCAAGATGATCAGGGCCGAGTCGAACTGCGGAGTCGGCACGCTGTCGGCCGGAAGGTCTGGACCGGCCAGGCCGGTGATCACCCGTTCCACAGCGGCCTCGTAACCCTCGGCTGCCAGCGCGTCGACGTCGTCGACGTTCAGCCCGAATCCTGCCCGCCGCGCCAGGTGGGCCACGTCTGATCTCACTTGGGTGGAGGTATCGCTGATCGACATCGTGCCCCTCCTCGATCGGTTCGGCCTACCTCCCCCAGCCTGGCAGCCAAACCTGGGAGTCACCTGTGAACAACCGGTGAGATCGAAGACAGGGACCCGGTCCGGTCACACCTCTCAGCGGTGGTGGAGGACGATCTTGCCCATCTGCTCACCGGTGCCCAGTCGCTCTAGGGCGTCGGGATAGTCAGCAAGGGGCATTTCGACGTCGACCACGACGTCGAGATCCTGGTCGACCAGGGAGACCACGTCGTTGAACTCGCCGTAGCCGCCCATCGTCGAGCCGATCACCTCGTACTGTTTGAAGAACAAGCGGGGAAGGTTGAGCTCGACCACCGGACCCGAGGTCCCGCCGCAGACCACCAGTCGGCCCCCCGGTTTGAGCGCCCTCATGGACGATTCCCACGTTGCCGGGCCGACGCTCTCGATCACGACGTCGCACGACACCGGAAACGGTCCCGCGGAGTCGAAGGCATCAGCAGCACCGAGCTCAACCGCCTTCTTGCGCTTGGCAGCATCCCGTGACGTCACGTATGGAACGGCTCCCATCTTCTTGGCCAGGGCCAGGGCGGCCATGGACACCCCGCCACCGACGCCCACAATCAGAACGCTCTCCCCCGCCTGCAACCGACCGCGTCTCAACATGCGATATGCGGTCAGAGCCGCCAGCGGAAAGGCCGCCGATTCGGCCCACGATCGACCTGAGGGTCGGAGCACCACGTTCCGAGCCGGCACCACCAGGAGGCCTCCGTGTCCTCCCCATCGCTGTTCGCCCACGATCTGGAGACCGGGGTACATGGGCGCATCATCGCCGTGGGCCACGACAGTGGCGATCGGACAGACCGACGGGTTCACCACAACCTCCTGGCCCACCTCGAACCCTTTGACGTCGGACCCCACCGCCTCGATGACACCGGCCACGTCACAGCCAGGCACGTGAGGAAGGTGAGGACGAGGGAGGCCACGGGTGAGCCACAGGTCCATGTGGTTGAGTGCTGACGTGACTGGTTCGACCCTCACATCTCCAGGACCGAGCGGCGGGTCGGCGATCTCCTCGAACCGGTAATGACCGGGCGATTCCCGGAGCGTCCATGCCTGCATGCCGGCTGACCGTAACCTCAAACCACGCAGGTGAGGGCGTCGGGCTCGACTGTGATCTGGAGGTGCTGACCCCGACTGACCCGGTCGCCGTCGAGGTGGACGTCGACCCGGCGACCTAGGTCGACCTCGATGGTGCCTACTCGACTCTGGCGGATCTCGGGGTGCGGCACGTGGGTTCCGGTCAGCAACCGACTCCGAGCCTTCCATCGATCGTCGAGCGTGGGGTCGCCGTCGAACACGTCCAGCAGGCCGTCGTTGGGGTGAGACCGAGGAGCAACATCCCAGCGGCCGATCCATTGTGCGTTCATGATCGCCACCACTCGACCGATCCACCAGCCCCGACGGGCGACGAGGTGGGCGACGAACCAGTGCGTTTCATCGTCGATTGCCACTTGGGCGACGTCGATGGAAAGCCGTATGGCCTCTGAGGACGAGAGGCGTGAACGGTCACCACGTCCTCCCACCGTCCGACATAGATCCCCGCCCAGGAGGCCGACCTCGGGAATGGGTTCACCGGCCCTTCGGGCCGCCTCCACCACAGCTCGGAGCTCTGAATTGCTGGCCACGATCACCCCGTGGCTGGCGAGCGGACCAGGGTGACCCCACGGCTCGTCTTTGCGGATCGTCATCGACTCGACCTGAATCCGCCCGGGCCTCCCCCAAACTGGATTTGGAGGATGGGGCGGGGGTTCGGGGGCATAGCCCTTCGTGGCGGAACCCCTGAACCTGCGGAGATCGCCTTAGCCGGTCGTAGTAGCGAAGACGTAGGCCAGCACGCCGGCAACCCAACTCCACCGGAAGGCTCTGCATCTCGGTCGCCGATCGGCGCACCTCCTAAAGACCCGAGCGGATAGGTCCCAGTCGTCGTCGCTGTGAGGTTGATCAGACCGAGGCTTCGCCTCGGTTTAGCCATGCCGTATTCATGGGTCGGCTCGCCTATTCGCTCGCCTCCTAAGTGTCTGACTGACGGGTCACATCTCATCGGGCCCTCGATCCGACGAAGCCTCCCCCAGCTTGCCCTGAGGGTCGAGGACCTGACCTGGAGCGAGGTCTGTGGATGCGGCCACCACACCGTGGTGGAGATGATCAGCGGCTTTGGTCGCGGCCGTTGCCGTGGCGCGGTCAGGCGCGACCGTCGATATCTGCCGTAGGAGATCGACCAGGGTCTTCACGTTCCTCACGAAGTCGCCGGCCGACAACTGATCGTCACTCAGGATGTTCCGCAGCGAATCACCGTGGGCCCAGGCGTACATCAACGGGGCGATGGTGGGGTCGGGCGGTGGGCTCTCGGGCACTCCAGCCCGGCGCTGGTCCTCACCCAGTCGGCGGCCCAGGGCCTCAATACGGCTCACCCGGTCGCGCATCACCGTGGTGGGAAACCATGGCCGGGCAGGGACGTCCTTGGACCGGTGCTCGTAGGTGAATGCTGACACCACGCCGGCCAACTCAGCGGAGTCCAGCCCGTCGAGCAGTCCCTCGGCGATTGACAGCGCCACCAACAGATCAGCCTCGTGGAAGATACCGCTGAGGATCCGGCCACCGGCGCTCAACTCCCAGCCGTCGACCATCGCCCACCGCTCGAGGAGCCCGTGGATCTGGTTGAACTGGCGCACCAGGCTTCCCGACCGCGCAGCCAATCGTCGATCGTCGTCTGCGACCTGAGCCCTCAGCCGGTCGGCCTCGGCAGCCGCGCTCAGATGAGTCTGGAGGTCGGGGCAGGCAGCCACCGTCATGTCGGCTGCCCGTTCACCCGACGGGGGCTCCTCATCTCCCGCGGCAGCGCCAATCGAGCCGTGGGTCATGCGTACTTTGCGAAGATCAGCAGTAATACGACGCTGCACGGTCCGGTCCCGGGGATCGAAAGGCTCGGGAAGTCCGAGCACGGCCCGGGACTCCGGTGGAACATCGAAGTCGTCTTCATCCAAGATCTCGACTCGAGCCTCGGTGTCGATGACCCTTACCCGTACGCCACCCTTGCGGTGGGACACCGATAGCACCGCCAGTCGATGGCCGCGGAGGTGTAGTACGTCGCCGGGAGCCAGATCCGACAGTGCCGCCGCTATCCGTGCCGATAGGCCTTCTCGATCGCGCCGCGCCGCGGACCGTTCCTCGCTTCGACGAGACCGGTACTCGGCGATGTCACCAAGCTCACAGGTCGCCTTCGCTTCGGCCTCGAGAAGGAGCGCCGCCCTGCGAGCCTTGCGGTGGGTCAGGCGAGCAATTGTGCGGTCGGCCTGAAACTGGGCGAACGAGCGGCCGAGCAGTTCCTCGGACTGTCGACGGTCGTGACGACGAATCAGGTTCACGACCATGTTCGGGGAGGGTCGGAATGCCGATCGGAGAACGAACTCGCGACTCGACGCCAGAGCCGCCACCTTGTCGAAGCCCGACCACGGGGACCACAACACGATTGCGTGACCGACCGGATCAAGGCCCCTTCGGCCGGCCCGCCCTGTCAACTGGGTGTACTGGGAAGGGGTGAGGTCTTCGTGGTGATCGCCGGTGAACTTCGAGAGCGATTCGATGACCACCGATCGGGCCGGCATGTTGATTCCGAGAGCCAGGGTCTCGGTGGCGAACACGACCTTAACGAGACCCTCGGCGAAACAAGACTCGACTGCTTCCTTGAACGGCGGGATCATTCCTGCGTGGTGAGCGGCGACCCCCGCTTCCAGGGCGGCATTCCACCGATCGAAGCCCAACACGTCGAGGTCATGGCGGTCGAGGTGCTGGATGTGCGAGGTGACGATCTCACGGATCCTTCGAGCCTCTTGTGGGGTAGTTAGGCGGCGTCGGGAGTCGATGACGGACCTCACTGCGTCGTCGCATGCGGCCCGGCTGAAGATGAAGTAGATCGCTGGCAACATCGCACTTCCGGCGAGGTGTTCGACCACCTGGACCCGACGCGGCGAAGACCACCGTTGTCGGCCCCGTTCTCGATAACGCAGGTGCCGCGGGAGGTCGGTCCCAGGTGAGTCGAAACGGCCACCCTCGAGGTTGGGGCGACCATCGACGAGGGTTGGCAGTCGCACCAGCTCGTCGGAGGATCGGTCGGCCACGAGGTAGTGGTTGACGAGTTCCACCGGACGCTCGTGTTCGACGACAGTTGCCGTCGGACCACGGGCCGAGGCTATCCACCCGGCTAGCTCCTCGGCGTTGGAAACGGTGGCCGAGAGGCACACGAATCGAACGTCTGGCGGGGTGTGGATCACCACCTCCTCCCACACTGGACCTCGGTAGGAATCCTGCAAGTAGTGGACCTCGTCCAATACCACCCAGGTCAAGCTCTGGAGGGCCGGCGAGCCGGAGTAGACCATGTTGCGAAGAACCTCGGTGGTCATGACCACCACCGAGGCATCGGGGTTCACGGCGTTGTCGCCGGTCAGGATTCCGACCCGCTCGGAGCCATATCGACGCACCAGGTCTGTGTACTTCTGGTTGGAGAGTGCCTTGATCGGAGTGGTGTAGAAGGCGCGTCCCCCGTCGTTCAGCGCTCGTTGCACCGCGTGTTCGGCGACCACCGTCTTGCCTGCACCGGTGGGGGCCGCCACCAGCACGTTGTCACCTCTGTCGATGGCGTCGATGGCCTCGACCTGGAAGGCGTCGAGGGTGAACGTCCGCTCCCCCACCGGCGTATCCGGCTCAGGCAGCGGACCGTCTCCGTCGGCGGCCGATGAGCCTGCCGATCAGTATGGAGATCTCATAGAAGAGCACCATTGGCAATGCGAGAGCGACGAGGCTGATCGGATCAGCGCTGGGGGTGATCACCGCGGCCACGGCGAAGATGATCACCACCGCGAACCGCCGGAATTTCGAAAGTTGCTGGGGCTCTACCAGGCCGATCAGTTGGAGGAACACGACCACGATCGGGAACTGGAACCCCACACCGAAGGCCAACATCATGTACAGGATCAGCATGATGTAGTTCTCTGTCGTGTACTGGTATTGGACGTCGTCGCCGCCCACCGACTGCAAGAACCCCAGGGCCTGAGGCAGCGTGAAGTAGGCGATCGTCGCACCCAGGGCGAAGAGCACGGTCGCCGACCCCACGAAAGCACCGGCGTAGCGGCGCTCGTTCTGGTACAGCCCAGGAGCGATGAACGCCCAGATCTGCCACAACAGGAACGGCATGGCTAGGGCGATGCCGAGGTAGGTGGACATCTTGATCCTGAGCATGAACTGCTCGAGCGGATCGAAGGAGATGAACTTGTCCGAGACGTTCGGGTCATCGGCGAGATCGCGCAACGGGTCCATGAGCAGCGACAGGACCGGTTTGTACAGCAGCCATCCGGCCAGAGCACCCACGGCGATGGCTATGAAGCACTTGATGAGGCGACTCCGCAGCTCCACCAGGTGCTCCATGAGCGACATGCGCCCGCCAAGTTCGGTTTCAGTCACTGCTTCGACCATCTCTGTGACGTGTCAGCCCGCAGCTCGATCAGCCGAGGACGGCCCCGAGGTCGTCTGGCCTGGAGATGGGGATCCGGGCGTTGCAGGACCGGTCGATGCGCCGGGTCCACCGGCCGAGGCTGAGGCTCCAGCCGAATCGTTACCCTGGCCGGACACTGACGAAGGCGCCGTGGATCCCGATGTCGACGTACTCGGAGTGGCCGTGATGTCTATGGCGTTCATGGCGCTGCGCATCTCGTCTTGGAACCCGTTGGACAGCTTGCGCACCTGGGCCATCACGTTTCCGAACGTGCGCATGGCCTTGGGTAGCTGCTCGGGACCGAGCACCACAAGCGCCACCAACAGGACGACCATGATCTCGGGGCCGCCCACATTGAACATGGGGCGATCCTACCGGCGGTCGAACCGGTCCAAGGACTCCCGGGTTCTGCGGGTCTCCACCCTTACCGGGATCAGCGCCTGCTCGAGGCGGTTGAAGCGGCGCTGGGACCCAGCCAGGTCGTCATCGGCCTCGACGATACGGCGCAGGTAGACCATGGCCGCCACCGCACCAACGGCAAGGACGATCAACGGTGCGAACCAGGCGGCAGTCATGCAGCGATCCTATCGACCCCTCCCCGCCAGCGCGGGTCAGCCGGCCGACCCTCCGGTGAGAGCCTCGAGCTGGGACATCCAGTCCTCTGTGTCCAGTAGCGCATGGAAGTCCAAGAGGTCATCGTGGGTGATGGGGCCGCCGTAGTGGGCCTCGCTGAGCTCAGCCGGCAGCGACCAGGTCACCAGCCGGACGCCCGACGTCACCAGCAGTTCGACGACGCGAGGCTCGGCGTCACGCACGCCGCGTTCGTGGCACAGGGGGCAGGCGAAACAGTAGGTACCGGAACCATCGTTCCGGCACACCCGAACGGTCAGATCACGAGAGGTCATCTCGATGTCACCGCAGCGATCGCAGCTGGCACGGATTGTCGCCATTGGAGCCTCCTGAAACAGGTCTGGAAGCGTCATCGGCGCGTTTCGGCTACGGGTTGAGCAGGTATTTTGGCCCATAATGACGAATCACCACGGAGCGTGGTAATCGGGCATGATTGAGACCGTGGGACCCCAAATTCCGTCACGCCGAGTGCCCCCCATCACTTTCGCCCATCGCGGTGCCAGGGCCCACGCTCCCGAGAACACCCTGGAAGCCTTCTCGTTGGCCCTTCGGTTGGGTGCCAGCGGGCTCGAGAGCGACGTGTGGCTCACCGCCGACGGCGTTCCGGTCCTAGACCATGATGGTGTCGTTGGCCGGATTCGCCGCCGACCGATCTCATCGATAGATCGCTCCGAACTCCCCGATCACATACCGACGTTGGCTGACCTCTTCGATGTTGCTGGTACCGCCTTCGAGTTGTCGCTTGACGTAAAAGACCCCGCCGCCGGTAACCCATCGATCGAGGTGGCTCTTGCCGCCGATCCGACCATGGCCGAACGGCTGTGGCTCTGTCACCACGATCTCGACCACCTCACGTCGTGGCGGTCCGGTTCAGGGTCGGTTCGTCTCGTCGTGTCGACACGGTTGGGTCGACTGAAACCGGGACCTGAGCGCCTGGCGGCCCAGATGCGCGAACAGGAGATCGATGCCGTCAACTTCCATCACAGTGACTGGTCCGGAGGGCTGACCACCTTGTTCCACCGATTTGGCCGATTGGCATTCGGTTGGGATGCTCAGTTCGATCGGGTGCTGAATGGCTTGTTCAGAATGGGTATTGATGGCATCTACAGCGATCATGTCGATCGCATGACCGACGCGCTGAACCGCCACCTGAGCCGAACCGCGGGCGAAGGTCCAGTGTCACACGCCGGTGAAGACTGACCTAGACCGGTTCTGGATCGGAGTCACACGGCGGCGGGGACGTCCCAAGTGGGACGGCTACGCAAAAGGTCGTTCAGGTCGCCGGGGCCGGACTTCTCCACGGTGGCCGCCAGTTGGGCATCGGCTTGGGTGCCGTAGTCGGGCCTGTCCACCGCACGGAACACCCCGATGGGTGTGGGTTCATGTGGTCCCGATGACAGCCGAGACAACATGAAGGCCAGCCCGGGCTCTGGTCGGGCTTCATCGTGGACAAGGATTGCGTCCTCACCTACCTCGGCCACGGCCACGATCCTGGCCCGACCCTGCTGATCGATCATCACCCCCTTCTCGCGCTCAGTACCGAAGCGGACCTGCTCGCCGTGGATCAGCGGGATCAACATGTCGTCCCGCGCCGCCCGATTGGTGATCGCCTCGAACGCGCCGTTGTTGAAGACGTTGCAGTTCTGGAAGATCTCCACGAAGGAAGCACCACGGTGTTCCTTGGCCCGCCGAAATGTCTCCATCATGTGGGCCCGGTCCATGTCATGGGTTCGAGCCACAAAGCTCGCCTCCGCCCCCAACGCCACGCTGATCGGGTTGAAGGGATGGTCGAGCGAGCCGAACGGTGTCGACTTGGTGACCTTGCCGACCTCACTGGTCGGTGAGTACTGGCCTTTGGTGAGCCCGTAGATCTGGTTGTTGAACATCAGGATCGTGAGGTTGATGTTGCGCCGTAGGGCGTGGATCAGGTGGTTCCCACCGATGGACAACATGTCTCCATCGCCCCCCACCACCCAGACGTCGAGGTCGCCGCGGGCCATGGCCAGGCCGGTGGCGATGGCCGGTGCCCGACCGTGGATGCTGTGCATGCCGTAGGTGTTCATGTAGTACGGGAAGCGGGCCGCGCACCCGATCCCCGACACGAACACAGTGTTCTCCGGGGTACCTCCCAGCTCAGGCATGAGCATCTGAACGGCCTTGAGGATCGAGTAGTCGCCGCAACCGGGACACCAGCGAACCTCCTGGTCGCTAGCCCAGTCCTTGGGCGTGGTGATAGTGGTGCTCATGCTCCCAGCTCCTTGAGGAAGGCGACCTCTAGTTCGCCGGCGGTGAAAGGAACGCCCTGGACCTTGGTGATGGAATGGGCGTCGACCAGGTATTCGGCTCGGAGCAACTTGGAGAGCTGACCCAAGTTGAGCTCGGGTACGACCACCCGTGGGTAGCGGGCGAGGATCTCTCCCAGGTTGGGTGGGAACGGGTTCAGGTGGGTCACGTGGGCGTGAACAACCTTGTGGCCTCGGGCCCTCACCCGGTTGGCGGCCCCGTCGATGGCCCCCCATGTGGATCCCCACCCGACCACCAACAGCTCGGCATCGTCGACGTCGCCCACCAGCTCGACCGGCGCGATGTCGTTGGCGATTCCTGCCACCTTCTGAGCGCGGAGGTGAATCATGCGCTCGTGGTTGGCTGGGTCATAGGAGATGTTTCCGGTGCCGTCAGCCTTCTCGATCCCGCCGATGCGGTGTTCCAGCCCAGGGGTTCCGGGAATCGCCCACGGTCGGGCCAAGGTGATCGGATCACGCAGATAGGGCCAGAACACCGGGTT
>WBZX01001014.1_pt1 | contig 22532 bp, 24 predicted proteins | sample 5204211 | NCBI WGS metagenome assembly WBZX01 (sample SAMN12344362, study PRJNA552823) | activated sludge metagenome | biome: Activated sludge suspended growth; feature: Nitrification reactor; material: Wastewater; isolation source: activated sludge from nitrification reactor of wastewater... | reverse complement strand
ACGCTCGATGTGCAACTGGTGCCGGTGGTCATCCTGTGGGGGCGCAGCCCGGCCAAACAGGAGTCGATCCTCAAGGCGCTGCTCGCCGAAACCTGGCGCTCGTCGGGCTGGCTGCGCCAGTTCTTCGCGATCCTGCTGCACGGGCGCCAGACCCTGGTGCGCTTCAACCCGCCGCTGTCGCTGCGCGAACTGGTGCATGGCGGTGCGGCGCCGCTCGGCGAGGCGGCGGCCCTGCGCAAGGTGTCGCGCGTGCTGCGCGTGCATTTCCGGCGACAGCGGGAAATGGCCATCGGCCCCGATCTTTCCCACCGCAATACGCAGGTCGAGGTCTTGCTGGCGAGCGATCCGGTGCGCGCGGCGATCGCTGCCGAGGCTGCCCGGCTGGGCATTTCCAGCGGCGAGGCGCATGGCCGGGCGCAGAAATTCGCGCTCGAGATCGCCTCCGATTACTCCTACGGCACGGTGCGGGCGATGGAGCTGTTCCTCAGCTGGCTCTGGGAACACCTCTACGACGGCATCGAGATGCACAATTTCGATGTCGTGACGCGCATCGCACCGGGCCAGGGCATCGTCTATGTGCCGTGCCACCGCAGTCATATCGACTACCTGCTGCTCTCCTACCTGATCTACCGCAACGGCCTGACGCCGCCGCACATCGCCGCCGGCGACAACCTCGACATGCCGCTGGTCGGCGCGCTGCTGCGCCGCGGCGGCGCCTTCTTCCTGCGCCGCAGCTTCAAGGGCGAACCGCTCTACGCGACGGTCTTCGACGAATACCTCAACCTGATGCTGGCGCGCGGCTTCCCGGTCGAATATTTCATCGAGGGCGGGCGCAGCCGCACCGGCCGCACGCTGACGCCGAAGGCCGGCATCCTCGGCATGACCATCCGCAGCTTCGTGCGCAGCGACAGCCGGCCGCTGGTCTTCGTGCCGGTCTACATCGGCTACGAGCGTGTCATCGAAGGGCAGACCTACGTCAGCGAGCTGGCCGGCCGCCCGAAGCAGCGCGAATCGCTGTGGCAGCTGGTCAAGAGCATCCGCAACATCCGCCGCGTCTTCGGCAAGGTGCATGTAAATTTCGGCGAGCCGCTGCCGCTGGCCGGCTTCCTCGACCGGCACGATGCCGACTGGCGGGTGCTGCCGGCCGACGGCCCGTGGCTGCGTGCGACGACGCGCGACGCCGCCGGCGAACTGGCGACGCGGATCAACGCGGCGGCCGTCATCAACCCGGTCAGCCTGGTCGCCCTCGGCCTGCTGGCAACGCCCGAATGCACCGCCGACGAGTACGGCCTGCGCCGGATGATCGCCCACTACCAGGCGCTCGATGCGGCGGCGCCGTATTCGCCGCAGCGCATCGCCTGCAGCATCGACCCGGTCCAGGTCATCGCCCATGCCGCGCGCCTGGGCATCGTCGAGGAGATCGCACATCCCTTCGGCAACCTGGTGCGCGTGGTCGATGCCCAGCTCGAAGTGCTGCCCTATTTCCGCAACAACGTCCTGCACCTGTTCGCGGTGCCGGCGCTGGTCGCCTGCCTGCTCGGCAACAATCGCAGCCTCGACACCCGGCGCCTGGGCGACGCGGTAGTCGGCATCTACCGCCTGATGCGTTCGGAACTGTTCCTGCGCTGGTCGGAGGAAGAATTACTGGACGAGGTCGGGCGCAGCATCGCCATCTTCGCCGAGCGCGGCCTGCTGATCCGCGCCGAACCCAGCGGCTGGCTGCGGACGCCGGAAACCAACAGCCTCGAATACCCCGAGCTGCTGCAGATCGGCGAAACCCTGCGACCGATGCTCGGGCGCCATTTCCTTGTCCTGGCGTTGCTCCAGCAGCGCGGTTCGGGCGCCCTGACAAGGCGCGTGCTGGAGGAGGACTGCCAGCTGCTGACCCAGCGCCTGACCCTGCTGCACGGCTACAGCGCCGCCGAAATTGCCGACAAGTCGGTGTTCGCCGGCTTCGTCGCCAACCTGCTCGACAGCGAACTGCTGCGCGAGGACGACGAAGGCTTGCTGCATTTCGACGAGCACCTGCTGGGGCCGCTGGCCTACGCCGAACTGGTGCTGCCGGCCGATGCGCGGCAGGCGATCCGCCGGATCGCGGTGCACCAGGCTACATAGTGGTCTGCTTCGCAATTAACGCGACACGAAAGCTTGTCTTTGCGCCGCTGGCGTTGTTGCTCATCCTCGCGATAGCGAAGCTATCGCTGCGGTTCGCGCCTAGCCAGCGGCGCAAATCCGGCGCTTTCGTCCTGTCACGCCAATTACGAAGCAGACCACAGGCCTGGTGCGGTCGACCCGCGAATCAGGGCAAAAACCGCAGGGCCAGCCCGAGCAGGGCGCAGGCGGCGATGACGTGAATCACGTTCATCCGGAAACGGAACAGCGCCAGCGTGGCGCCCAGCGCGATGGCGGCGGCGACGAAATCGAAGCTGCCGGTTTGTCCCGCTGGCCACAGCACGTGCCAGGCGAAGAAGACGGCCAGGTTGACGATGACGCCGACGACGGCGGCGGTGATCGCGGTCAGCGGCGCCGTGAATTTGAGGTCGCCGTGTGTGCTTTCGACCAGCGGCCCGCCGCCGAGAATGAACAGGAAGGACGGCAGGAAGGTGAACCAGGTGACCAGTACCGCCGCCAGCGCGCCGGCCGCGAACAGCGCATCGGGGCCGAACGGCGCGTGGTTCCAGGCACCGACGAAACCGACGAAGGCGACGACCATGATCAGCGGTCCCGGTGTCGTTTCGCCGAGCGCCAGGCCATCGATCATCTGCGCTGCGCTCAGCCAGGCGAAATGTTCGACGGCGCCCTGGTACACGTAGGGCAGCACGGCGTAGGCGCCGCCGAAGGTGAGCAGGGCGGCCTTGGTGAAGAACCAGCTCATCTGCGTCAGCGTGTGTTGCCAGCCGAGCGACAGGCTCAGCAGGCCCATCGGCAGCGCCCACACGGCAGCGCCGACGGCGGCGATGCGTAGCCGCCGGTGGCGAACCTGGATGGTGCCAGGCGGCCGCCGATGACGCCGAGTAGCGCCGCGCCGAGGACGATGGCGGGGAAGGGCACGTTGAAGGCGAAGAGGGCGACGAAGGCGGCGGCGGCGATAGCCCACAGCGCCCCGTTCTTCAGCGCGCGGCTGCCGATGCGCCAGGCGGCATGGACGACGATGGCGGTCACCGCCGGCTTGATCCCGTAGAACAGCCCGGCGACCAGCGGCGTCTGGCCGAAGGCCATGTACAGCCACGACAGCGCGATCAAGAGCAGCAGCGAGGGCAGGACGAACAGGGCGCCGGCGAGAATGCCGCCGGTGGTACGGTGCAGCAGCCAGCCGAGATAGGTCGCCAGTTGCTGCGCTTCGGGGCCGGGCAGCAGCATGCAGTAATTGAGGGCGTGCAGGAAACGGCGCTCGGAAATCCAGCGGCGTTTTTCAACCAGTTCCTGATGCATCAGCGCGATCTGCCCGGCCGGGCCGCCGAAGCTGATGCAGCCGAGCTTCAGCCAGAAGCGCAGGGCTGCGCCCAGCGAGGGGGCGACGGGCCGCTCCATCGCCTGTCAGCCGAGCAGCTTGCGCTGGTCGAGGAATTTTTCGAGGATTTCCAGGCGCGAGAGCGGGTCTTCGAGTTCCAGCAGCTTCTGCTTGGCCAAGTTCTGCACCGGCAGGATTTCGGTGATGCGATAACCGACCCATTCGGCGTCGTCGTAGCGATGCGGTTCGGGGAAGCGCGCCGGACCGATGTCGCTGGCGACCCGGCGCAGCAGCGGCAGCAGGCGCTGGCGCTCGGGCGGCAAGGGCAGCGGGCCGTTGTCCGCGATGATTTCCACCGTGGCATGCAGCAGATGCTCCCTGTCCGCACTTTTTTCGACGATGCGGAAGCGTTTGCCGCCGCGTACGGTGACCATCAGGATGCCAAGCTGTTCCATTTCCCAGTCGGCGATTTCCGCCAGCGTGCCGACGGCATGCGGTTCGGCGACGCCGCCGACTTCCTTGCCGGTGGCGATCAGGCAGATGCCGAACGACTGCTTTTCCTTCATGCACGCCGCCGCCATGTCGAGATAGCGTTGCTCGAAAATCTTCAGCGGCAGTACGCCGCCGGGAAAGAGGACGGTGTCGAGCGGAAAGAGCGGAATTTCCAGCCGCACCGGGGCCGGTTGCTCAGGCGGCTGCGGGCGCGAGAGACCGAACCAGCCCATCATGCCCCCCAGCGCTGCATCAGCGCGTGCGGCACGGCGAGTTGGTCGAGAATGCGCGCGACGACGAAGTCGACGAGGTCGGCGACACTCTGCGGGTGGTGATAGAAGCCGGGGCTGGGCGGCACGATGACGGCGCCGGCGCGCGCCAGGCGCAGCATGTTTTCGAGGTGGATGGCCGAGAATGGCGTTTCACGTGGAACCAGCACCAGCTTGCGCCCTTCCTTGAGCACGACGTCGGCGGCGCGCTCGATCAGGTTGTCGGCCAGCCCCTGGGCGATGGCGGCCAGCGTGCCCATCGAGCACGGGCAGACGACCATGGCGTCGGGCGGGTTGGAGCCCGAAGCGACCGGCGCGAACCATTCCTCGCGGCCGAAAACGGCCAGTTTTTCCGGGTCGACCGCAACCAGGCGGGCGAGCAGGGCGGTTTTGGCATCGGCCGGGCGCGATGGCAGTTCGAAATCCATTTCCTGGCGGGCGACGACCTGCGCCGCTTGCGAATACAGCAACTGCACGTTGCAGCCGGCGGCCAGCAGGCATTCGAGCAGGCGCAGGCCGTAGGGCATGCCGGAAGCGCCGGTCAGGGCGAGGCAAATGGTTCGGTTCATTTGGTCGTGGTCATTTCGCGGGGTCAGCAGCGGGTGTCTCGGCCAGCAGTTTAGCCGCGATCAGGCCGTTGATGGTGCCGAAAACCAGCGCTGCGGCGGCGAAGACCGGGGTCAGCATGAAAACGCCGTTGTGCGGGATCAGCCACGCGCGCGCCAGCAGCAGCTGGCCGCCGATGTGGGCGAAGGCGGCGAGGATGCTGAGGCTGACCGGGCCGAACCAGCGCGCCGGCAGATGGCGGGCGAGGCCGAGCGTCGCCAGGCTGAGCGTCGTGCCGGTCAGCGACAGGAAGAAGCCGGGAGCGAGGAAGTAGCCAAGCAACAGGCTGCCGGCCAGCACGCGCAGGCCGCTGACCCAGACTGCCGTGGCCCAGCCGTAGCGCGTCAGGACGACCAGCGTGACGATGTTGGCCAACCCGGGCTTGACCCCGGGCAGCGGGCTGGGAATCGCCGCATCGACCAGCGACAGGCCGACTGCCGCGGTGGCCAGCCAGGCGACGCGGCGGTCCTCGGCGGTGACGGTGAGTTCAGTAACTGAGGCTGTCATAGGCGCGCGTCCGTCCGGCGATCTGCAGGCTGACGCGGTTGGGGGCGCAGATGGCGATTTCGCCGGGGCGCGCCAGCCATCCCTGGCGCACACAATACTGGCGCGGCCCGGGGTCGGCGACGACGCGGGCGCGGCCCGGTTCGACGGCGATCCGTGTTGTCCCGAGCGGCCCCGGCACCTCGAAATCGCGATGGCTGCGCAGGTCGGCTTCGGCGAAAACCTGGCCGTTCTGGCGGATGATGGCGCGTTCGGCGAAGCCGCCCTGCCAGAGCAGCGGCAGGCTGATCCCGACCAGCGCCGCGCCGCCGGCCATCACCAGCCAGTCGCCCGGCCGCAGCAGGGCCGCCCAGCGCATCAGCCGCCGGCCAGCGTGCGGTGGCGGATCAACACGCGCGCCTGGCCAGCGAAGGCGCGGCCCAGCCACTCGGCGAGGTAGACCGAGCGGTGCTGGCCGCCGGTGCAGCCGATCGCTACCGTCAGGTAGTTGCGGTTGTCGCGGATGTAGGCCGGTAGCCAGGTGGCGACGAAGCGCTGGATGTCGTCGCGCATGCGGACGACTTCAGCTTCCGCTTCGAGGAAATCGATGACAGGCCGGTCCTTGCCGGTCAGCGGCCGCAGCTCGGGGTCGTAGTGCGGGTTGGGCAGGCAGCGCACGTCGAAGACGAGATCGGCGTCGAGCGGCAGGCCATGCTTGAAGCCGAAGGATTCGAACATCAGCGTCAGGCCCTGGGCGGGATCGGCCTCGATGAACTGGCGGATCCATTCGCGCAGGGCGTTGGCCTTGAGGCCGCTGGTGTCGATGCGGTGGCCGAGGGTGGAAATCGGTTCGAGCAACTGGCGCTCGGCGCGGATCGCTTCCTCCAGCGATTGTCCCTCGGTGGCCAGCGGATGGCGCCGGCGCGATTCCGAATAGCGCTTGAGCAGGGTTTCGTCGTTGGCCTGCAGGAACAGGAAATTGTGCCGGGTGCCTTCTTCCGAGAGCAGGCGCAGGCGCTCTGGCAGGAGATCGATGCCGTGGCCGGAGCGGGCATCGATCGCCACCGCCACCTTGCTGATGCCTTCCTCGCGCAGCATGCGCACGAGAAAGGTGAGCATTACCACCGGCAGGTTGTCTACGCAGTAATACCCGGCGTCTTCGAGAAGATGCAGGGCGACCGATTTGCCCGAGCCGGAGAGGCCGCTAATGAGAACGAGTTCCATCCCCCGGAGCATAATGAAGGCGGCGCGCACAAGCAACCCGCGGCATAATAGGATCAAACGAGGAGACGCCCATGCCCCCGACCATTCCCCTGCTTGAACTGGATTTTCAGTCCGAACTGACCGCCTTCCGCCGCGACATCCATGCCCACCCGGAACTGGCCTTCAACGAGAACCGCACTGCCGAAATGGTCGCCGGCGAACTCGAGCGCTACGGGCTGGAAGTTCATCGCGGCATCGCCAGGACCGGCGTCGTCGGCGTCCTGCGCGCCGGCACCTCGCAGCGCATGATCGGCCTGCGCGCCGACATGGATGCCCTGCCGCTCGCCGAACTGAACGAATTTCCGCACCATTCCCGGCATCTGGGCAGGATGCACGCCTGCGGCCACGACGGCCATACCGCGCTGCTGCTCGGCGCGGCGCGCTACCTGGCGGCGCATCCCGAGTTCGACGGCATCGCCGTCTTCATCTTCCAGCCAGCCGAGGAGTCGGAAGGCGGGGCGGCGGTGATGATCGAGGACGGCCTCTTCGAGCGCTTTCCGGTCGAGGCCGTGTTCGGCCTGCACAACTGGCCGGGCATCCCGGTCGGCGAGATGGCGGTGATGCCGGGGCCGGTGATGGCCGGCACCTGCGCCTTCGAGATCACCGTGCGCGGCCACGGCTGCCACGCGGCGATGCCGCATCAGGGGGTCGATTCCATCGTCGCCGGGGCGCAGCTGGTGCAGGCGCTGCAGACGGTGGTCAGCCGCACGCTGCATCCCTGCGAATCGGCGGTGGTCAGCGTCACCCAGTTCCATGCCGGCGAGGCGTGGAACATCATCCCGGAAGAAGTCGTTTTGCGCGGCACCATCCGCAGTTTCAAACCGGAGGTGCAGGAGGCCATCGAGCGTGCCGTCGAGCGCCTGTGCAGCGGCATTGCCGCCGCCAACGGGGCTCAGATCAGCGTCCATTTCGACCATCGCTACCCGCCTACGGTCAACAGTGCTGCCGAGGCCAAATTCTGTCGCGAGGTGGCTGCCGAGGTGCTTGGAAGTGAGCGCGTACTCACTGACATCCTGCCGTCGATGGGCGCCGAGGACTTCGCCTACATGCTGCGCGAGAAGCCGGGCTGCTACGTCTGGCTCGGCAACGGTCCCGGCACCGGTGGCTGCACGCTGCACAATCCGCATTACGATTTCAACGACGAAATCCTGGTTCCAGGCGTCAGCTACTGGGTGCGCCTGGTGCAGCGAGCCTTGCCGAAAGCCTGAGAATTCAGGCGGCGCTGGCGGCGACGACGGTCAGCGGCGGACGTTCGCCGGCGCCCTTCTTGAGCGACAGGTAGCGCAGGCAGGAAACGCGCAGGAAAGAGGCGAAGTTGTCGATTTCGCCGCGGTATTCCAGCAGTTCGTCGTACAGCTTGGCGATCAGCGAATTGGTCGTGTAACCATCGCTGGCCGCGATTTCGGCGAGGATGTCCCAGAACAGATTTTCCAGCCGGATCTTGGTCACGCAGCCGTGGATGCGCAACGACCGGGAACGCGACTCGTAGAGGATGGGGTCGGCCTTGACGTAGATTTCGCACATGCAGCGTTCCTTTCCGGGAAAAGGGGCGGCGGTAATGCCGCCCCGGTCGGACCTCAGGCTTCGATGCGCGTTCCCAGCACCTGCAGGAACTTGGCCAGCCAGTCAGGGTGCGCCGGCCAGGCGGGCGCGGTGACCAGATTGCCGTCGACATGCGCCTGGTCGACCGAAATGTCGGCAAAATTGCCGCCCGCCGCCTTCACTTCCGGGCCGCAGGCCGGATAGGCGCTGCAGCTGCGGCCAGCGATGACGCCTGCCGCCGCCAGCAGCTGGGCGCCGTGGCAGATGGCGGCGATCGGCTTGTTGGCCTGGGCGAAGTGCTGGACGGCGGCGATCACCCGGGGGTTGAGGCGCAGATATTCCGGCGCGCGGCCGCCGGGGATGACCAGGGCGTCGTAGCTCGCCGGATCGATGTCGTCGAAGCTCGCATTCAGCGTGAAATTGTGGCCGGGCTTTTCCGAATAGGTCTGGTCGCCCTCGAAGTCGTGTACCGCCGTCCGCACCTGCTCACCGGCCTTCTTGCCGGGGCAGACGGCGTGCACCGTGTGGCCGACCATCAGCAGCGCCTGGAAGGGCACCATGGTTTCGTAGTCTTCGGTGAAGTCACCGGTCAGCATCAGTATCTTTTTCGCAGCCATGTTTGTCTCCTCTTGGTTGGTGTGGTGGAAACATTGTGCGCAAAACCGACGCCGCGCGGGTAGCAGCGGGATGCTACCCGGCTACCAGGAAGCCATCCTCGCGGCGCAGGGCATTGACCAGCAGCAACTCGCGTTCGATGCGCGCGGCCAGTTGGTCCTCGGAGAGGCCGACGTAGCGGCGATTGACATCGACGGCGAACGGCAGCCCGAGCAGGAAGGCGGGAAATTCGGCGGCCGGCAGGCGGCGCTTTTCGAGCATGGCGAACGAGACGATGACCTTGATGGCATGCCAGGCCAGCTTGTCGATGTCGGCAGAAAAGCTGTCGACGCGCCGAAAAGCACGCTCGAAAACGGCGTCGACCGCAGCGAACGGGGCGCCGTGGCCGGGAATGACGACGTCGATCGGCAAGCGGGCCAGCATTTCCAGCGTCGCCCGCGTGCTGGCCAGGCCGTCGGCCTCGCCCAGCAGTTCCGGGAAGACGACGCCGAAACCGTTTTCCCAGAGCGCGTCGCCGGAGATCAGGATGCGTTTCTCCGGGTTGTAGTAGGCCAGCGCCTCCATGTCGTGGCCGGGCACGGCCAGCGCCTGCCAGACGAGGCCGCCCAGTTCGAGCTCGCTGCCGGCGCCGATCAGGCTGTCGTGCTGAAAGCGGGCTGCCTGCTGGCCAAGTGGCGAGAGCAGCAGGGCGTCTTCGTCCCATTCGGCGATGGTGGCATGGAGACCGGCCGGAACGAAGATTTCGCAGTCGAAGGCCGCCTGCAATGCGGCGTTGCCGCCGATGTGGTCGGAGTGCGAGTGGGTATTTATGAGCCTTTGGAGGCGTCGACCGCACAAGGCATGGCCGACCAGGTCGACGGTCTGCGCGGCATGCGTGACATAGCCGCTATCGACCAGCGTTGCTTGGTCGCCGTCGAAGAACAGGATGTTGTTGGCCGACAGCCAGCCGCGCTCGAGGACGAGCAGCGACTCGGGAAGCGCGATGCTCATTCCGGGTTGTCCGGGTCGCTGGTTTTTGGTTTCTCGTTCGGGTAGTGGCTGACCGCCTCGGCGACGATGTCCGGCGCCTCCAGCGGTGGCCGCCCGCAGCCCAGGCAGTAGCCGGAATCGGGATCGGCCATGCAGATGCCGACGCAGATGTACTGGTCTTCGCTATCCATGTTGATCGCAGTCACGGTGCAAATTCCCTTCACACGGGTCGTGTGCCTGGCGGCGGCGGGCGACGGCGGCGAGGATCTCCAGCCGGCAGGCGTCGTCGCTGCGCGACCAGACGGTGATTTCGTCGATGGTGCGGAAGCAGCCGACGCACAGGCCGCTCGGGGCGTCCATCTTGCAGACGTTGATGCAGGGCGAGGCAACCATCAGATGAGCATGAAGCGGCGTTGCTGGTCACGGACGACATCGACCGCCGCCTGGGCTTCGTCGCGCCGGATGCGGGCCAGCATCACCATGTATTGACGCTGGTCACGGCCCTTGAGTTCGGGGAAATTGAGGGTGTGCACATTGATGTCGTCGGCCGGCTGGTCGCTGACGACGCCGAGGCGGTCGACCGTGATGCTGATCGGCGCCAGGCGCAGCGATGCTTCGGGTGCCTGCAGGAAATCGCAGAGCGCGCGCAGCAGCTGGTCGGGCATCAGCGATTCGGCCGTTTCGCGCAGCTTGGCGTCGAGGTCGGCCAGGTGCCGCGTGTGAACCTGGTACTCGGATCCATCCGTCTTGCCGCGCAGCACGGTCAGGTGGGCGCGCTCGACCGAGGCATCGGCGCGCAGTCCGGCGCGTTCGCTGCGCAGCGCTTCGAGGTGCTCGTGGAAGGTGCGCAGCAGGCTGGCCAGCGCGTTGCCGCGCAGGTTTTCCAGCATCGCCTGCTGGTTGCAGTTCGGTTCGACCAGCGTATGGTCCTGGAAATAGACGACGGTCTGCGGTACGTCGCTCTGGATCACGTCGCCCTGCTGCGCCATGCCCAGCTGCTTCTTCTGCTGGCGGCGGGCGGCGAACAGGGCATGGAAATATTCGTCCTCCCAGGACTGCGGCTCGGCCAGGAAATCGCGGATGGCCTGGCTGCGCCCAAGCATCTGGTCGATGTCTTCAGCCGTGGCGAACAGCGCGTGCACCAGCGGGTCGCTGGAGAAAGAGTGACGATTGATGTCGATCGGGCCGGGCAGGGCAGCAACCAGACCTTCGCAGTAACCCAGCGCATGTTCGACGGGAAGCGTCAGGTGACGCTCGAAACCGGAGGCCGATTTGAGCAGCGGATCGACCAATTCGGTGATGCGATCGAGCGCCTTCAGCACTTGCGGACTGGGCGGCGGCGCCGGCTTGAGAAAATCGGCAACGGCAGAAAACAGGCTCACGTGATGGCTTTGGCGCAAAGTGCCCGGCCGGCCTTGGCGCCGTTCGGGCGGTTGAGGGCACTGGAAATCCAGTCGCCGATAATTGCCAGTTTAACCAGATCGGTACCGGTTTCAATGCCCAGGCCGTGCAGCAGATAGACGACATCCTCGGTCGCCACGTTGCCGGATGCGCCCCGGGCATACGGACAGCCGCCGAGCCCGGCGATCGAACTGTCGAAAACCGCCATCCCCAGCTGCAGCGAAGCGTAGATATTGGCGATCGCCATGCCGTAGGTGTCGTGGTAATGGCCGGCCAGCTTCGTTATGGGTACGGCCCTGGCGCAGGCCTCGATCATGCGCTGGATCGTCGCCGGATTGCCGACGCCGATGGTGTCACCGAGCGAAACCTCGTAGCAGCCCATGTCGAACAGCGTCTTCGCCACGGCGGCTGCTTGCTCCGGCGCGATGGCGCCTTCGTAGGGGCAGCCGACGACACAGGAGACATAGCCGCGGACCGGGATTTCCAGCGCCGAGGCGGCCGAGACCACCGGCTCGAAGCGCTTGAGGCTCTCGGCGATTGAGCAGTTGATGTTCTTGCGCGAGAACGACTCCGAGGCGGCGCCGAAAATGGCGACTTCGGTCGCCCCGGCCTGCACCGCTGCGTCGAAGCCCTGCAAATTGGGGGTCAAAACCGGGTAGACCGCAGCAGGATGACGCTTGATGCCCTGCATCACCGCGCTGTTGTCGCCCATCTGCGGCACCCACTTGGGCGAGACGAAGGAGGTCGCCTCGATGGCGCGCAGACCGGCATCGGCCAGGCGTTCGATCAGTTCGATCTTGGTCGCGGTCGGGACGACTTCCTTCTCGTTCTGCAACCCGTCGCGCGGGCCGACTTCGACGATTTTTACCTTGCCCGGCAACATCAGGCATCTCCCTCGAACTCGACCAGCGCCGCGCCGTCGGCGACCTGCTCGCCGGCCGCGTAGCAGAAGGCCTTGACGGCGCCGGCGGCGGGGGCGGTGATGGTGTGTTCCATCTTCATCGCTTCGAGGATCAGCAGCGGCGTGCCTTTGTCGACCTTCTGGCCGGGCTGGGCGAGCAGGGCGACGACCTTGCCGGGCATCGGCGCGGTCAGGCCGCCACCCTGGGCGCCGCCGGCTTCGACCAGGTGCAGCGGGTCGTCGCGCAGCAGCGTGTAGGTGGCGCCCTGCAAAAAGATGCTGCGCTTGTCGTCGACCGCAACCAGGCCGGCGATCAGCCGGCGGTCGTCGAGTTCGACGGCAAAGCGGTCGCCTTCCAGCCTTTTGCCGCGCGCCAGCGTGCTCTGGCCGTTGATGGTGATCTGCCATTGGTCGCGCTGGTAGCGGACCTGCGTCTCGATCAGGCTGTCGCCGTCGCGGAAACCGATCATGCGGGCGGCCGAGAGGTTCATCCGCCAGCCGTCGCGGGCATGCCAGGGCGAATGCGGGTCACCGCTGGCTTTCGCCGTGGCCTTGGCCTCGTGCTGTTCCCACAGCAGTTCGCCGACCGTGGCGACCAGCAGCGCGTCGCGCGGCACGGCCTGGGCGGCGGGAAAGAGGAAATCCTTCTGGCGTTCGATCAGGCCGGTGTCGAGATCGGCGCCGGCAAAGGCCGGGCAGGCGACGAGGCGGGACAGGAAATCGATGTTGGTGGTGACGCCGGCCACCTGATAGTCGGCCAGCGCCTTGCGCATGCGGGCCAGCGCGGCGTCGCGGTGCTCGTCCCAGACGATCAGCTTGGCGATCATCGGGTCGTAGAAGGGTGTGATTTCATCGCCTTCCTCGACGCCGGTATCGACGCGGACGTTGAGGCTTTCGGCCGGCGGCGACAGGCGGACGAGCCGGCCGGTCGAGGGCAGGAAACCCTTGCTGGCATCTTCGGCGTAGATGCGCGCTTCGAGGGCGTGGCCGCGAATCTGCAACTGTTCCTGGGCGAGCGGCAGCGGCTGGCCGGCGGCAACACGCAGTTGCCATTCGACGAGATCCTGGCCGGTGATCATTTCGGTGACCGGATGTTCGACCTGCAGGCGGGTGTTCATTTCCATGAAATAGAACGAGCCGTCCTGATTGGCGATGAACTCGACCGTGCCGGCGCCGACATAACCGACGGCCTTGGCGGCGGCGACGGCAGCTGCGCCCATCTGGCGGCGGCGTTCCGGCCTCATGCCGGGGGCGGGGGCTTCTTCCAGCACCTTCTGGTGGCGGCGCTGGACCGAGCAGTCGCGCTCGAACAGATAGACGCAGTTGCCCTGCGTGTCGGCGAAAACCTGGATTTCGATATGGCGCGGCCGGGTGATGTATTTCTCGATCAGCACATGCTCGTTGCCGAAGCTCGACACCGCCTCGCGCTTGCAGGAAGCGAGCGCGTCGGGGAAATCCGCGCTCTTCTCGACCAGGCGCATGCCCTTGCCGCCGCCGCCGGCCGCGGCCTTGATCAGCACGGGGTAGCCGATGGCGTCGGCTTCCTTGTGGAGCAGGGCCGGCGTCTGATCGTCGCCGTGGTAGCCCGGCGTCAGCGGCACGTTGGCGCTGCCCATCAGCTTCTTGGCTTCCGATTTCGAACCCATGGCGCGGATCGCGGCAGCCGGCGGGCCGATGAAGGCGATGCTGTTGGCGGCCAGCGCGTCGGCGAAATCGGCGTTCTCGGACAGGAAGCCGTAGCCGGGATGGACGGCCTGGGCGCCAGTGCGTTTGCAGGCATCGACGATCCTGTCGGCGACGAGGTAGGACTCGCGGGCGGCGGCCGGGCCGAGCAGCACGGCCTCGTCGGCCAGCCGGACGTGGCGGGCGTTGGCGTCGGCCTCGGAATAGACGGCGACAGTGCGGATACCCATGCGGCGGGCGGTTTTAATCACCCGGCAGGCGATCTCGCCGCGGTTGGCGATCAGAATCTTGTTGAACATGGCTTATTCCCCAATCCAGTTGGGCTGACGTTTATCGAGGAAGGCGACGATGCCTTCGCGGGCTTCCGGCGTGGCGCGCAGGTGGGCGATGCGGTGGGCGGTATCCTCGACCACGTTGTCGTTGATCGGCTGGTTATTGACAGCGCGGATCAGCTCCTTGGCCGCCGCCTGCGAAAGCGGGCCGCCCTGCAGCAGGGCGCTGATGATTTCCTGCACCTTGGCATCCAGTTGTTCCGGTTCCACGGCTTCATGGACGAGGCCAATTTCGCGGGCGTGGTCGGCGGAGATGCGTTCGGCGCTCTGGAAGTAGCGGTAGGCCTGACGGGCGCCGATGGCACGCAGCACGTAGGGGGAAATGGCCGAGGGGATGATGCCGAACCTGACCTCGGACGTGGCGAAAACGGCCTTGGTCGAGGCCACCGCAATGTCGCAGGCCGCGGCCAGCCCCATGCCGCCACCAAGCGCGGCGCCCTGGACGCGGGCGATGGTCGGCTTGCTCATCTCGGCCAGTGTGCGCAGCATGTGGGCGAGCGCACGGGCGTCGTTCAGGTTGTCGTCGATGCCGTTGTTGGCGGCGCGCCGCATCCAGTTGAGATCGGCGCCGGCCGAGAAGCTGTTGCCGCGGCCGGCGAGGACAACGACGCGCACGTCGGCATCGTCGTCGAGGGCGATGCAGGCGGCGGTCAGCTCGGCGATCAGCGTTTCGTCGAAGGCGTTGTGCAGGTCGGGCCGGTTCATCCAGATGGTGGCGACCGGGCCGTTCAGTTCGATTTCCAGGGTCATGAACATGGTCGCTCCTTACATCCGGAAAATGCCGAACTTCGTCTCTTCGGCCGGCGCGTTCATCGCCGCCGACAGCCCCAGGCCCAGCACGCGCCGGGTGTCGGCCGGGTCGATGATGCCGTCGTCCCACAGCCGCGCCGAGGCGTAATACGGATGGCCCTGTGTCTCGTACTGTTCGCGGATCGGTGCCTTGAACGCTGCTTCCTCCTCGGCGCTCCAGGTCTTGCCGGCCGTCTCGATGCCATCGCGCTTGACGGTGGCCAGCACGCCGGCCGCCTGTTCGCCGCCCATGACCGAAATGCGGGCGTTCGGCCACATCCACAGGAAGCGCGGCGAGTAGGCGCGGCCGCACATGCCGTAGTTGCCGGCGCCGAAGATGACGACGGTGAATTTCGGCACCTTGGCGGTGGCGACGGCGGTGACCATCTTGGCGCCGTCGCGGGCGATGCCGCCGTTTTCGTATTTGCGGCCGACCATGAAGCCGGTGATGTTCTGCAAAAAGACGAGCGGGATGCCGCGCTGGGCGCAGAGTTCGATGAAATGGGCGCCTTTCAGCGCCGATTCGGAGAACAGGATGCCGTTGTTGGCGACGATGCCGACTGGGTAGCCGTAGATACGCGCGAAGCCGCAGACCAGCGTCGTGCCGTAGCGCGCCTTGAATTCGTCGAAATCGGAGCCGTCGACGATGCGGGCGATGATCTCGCGCACGTCGAAGGGCTTTTTCGAATCAGTCGGGATGACACCGTACAGCTCTTCCGCCGCGAAGAGTGGCGCGACGGTTGCGGTCAACGCTACCGAAGGGGCCTTTTTCCAGTTCAGATCCTTGATGATGCGGCGGGCGATGGCCAGCGCGTGGGCATCGTTCTCGGCGAGATGGTCGACGACACCGGAAATCCGGGTATGCACGTCGGCGCCGCCGAGGTCTTCGGCCGAGACGACTTCGCCCGTGGCGGCCTTCACCAGCGGCGGGCCGCCGAGAAAGATCGTGCCCTGATTCTTGACGATGATCGACTCGTCGCACATCGCCGGCACGTAGGCGCCGCCTGCCGTGCATGAGCCCATAACGGCGGCGATCTGCGGAATGCCTTGTGCCGACAGGTTGGCCTGGTTGAAGAAGATGCGGCCGAAATGTTCCTTGTCCGGGAAGACCTCGTCCTGCATCGGCAAAAAGGCGCCGCCGGAATCGACGAGATAGACGCATGGCAGCCGGTTTTCCAGGGCGATTTCCTGCGCCCGCAGGTGTTTCTTGACGGTCAGCGGGTAGTAGGTGCCGCCCTTCACGGTCGCGTCGTTGGCGACGACCATGCATTCGACGCCGTTCACGCGGCCGATGCCGGCGATCACCGAGGCCGCTGGCACATCACCACCGTACATGCCGTAGGCCGCGAACTGGCCGATTTCGAGGAAGGGCGTGCCCGGGTCGAGCAGGCCGTTGACCCGTTCGCGCGGCAGCAGCTTGCCGCGCGCCAGGTGCTTCTGGCGCGCCGCCTCGGGGCCGCCGAGGGCGATCTTCTCGACTTTTTCATGCAGGTCGGCGACGACGGTCTGCATGGCCGCCGCGTTGGCCTGAAAATCGGCCGAGCGCGGGTTGAGCTGGGTTTTAAGTTGGGTCATGTCTCCTCGCTTTTGCTGTCGTTTGTGGTTTCCCAACGGATCATGCGAAATGTCGCGTCATAGCTGCCGTTCCTCCTTCAGCCATTTGCTGACCGGCTCGGCCCGGTAGGCGGCCATCGCATCGAGCAGGCGCCCGATATCGGTGTCGGCCAGCGCCATGGCCCGGTTCTGCGCGCGCAGGAAGCCTTCGCGCACGGCTTGGTCGAACAGGGCGAGCAGCGGGTCGTAGAAGCCGCCGACATTGAGCAGCCCCATCGGTTTCACGTGGAACCCGAGCTGGCCCCAGGTCAGGATTTCGCAGAATTCCTCGAAGGTGCCGAAGCCGCCGGGCAGGGCGATGAAGCCGTCGGCCAGTTCGGCCATGCGCGCCTTGCGCGTGTGCATCGAATCGACGACTTCCAGCCGGGTCAGCGCCCGGTGATCGACGTGGCGGCCGGCGACTTCCTTGCCGAGCAGGGCTTCGGGGATGACCCCGGTGACGATGCCGCCGGCCGCCAGGCAGGCATCGGCGACGGCGCCCATCAGGCCGACGTTGCCGCCGCCGTAGACCAGTTCGATGTCGCGGCTTGCCAGCAGGTGGCCCAGCGCTTCCGCCGCGGCGCGATAGCGCGGGTCGTGGCCGGCGTTGGAGCCGCAGAAGACACAGATGCGTTTCATGTCTGCCTCAGAAGCCGCCGGTTGCCAGCCACTTCTCGATCTGCGGCAGGCGGTCGGCGCCGAAGAAGGGCTCGCCGTCGATGATCACGTGCGGCGAGCCGAAGACGCCGGCTTGCATGGCGCCATCGACCTCGTTCTTGAGGCGCGCCTTGATGTCCGGGCTTTGCAGCGCCGTGGCCAGGCTGTTGCGGTCGACGCCCAGATCGGTGGCAATTTCGACCACGGTGTCCGGCGCCGAAATGTCGCGGTCGTCGACGAACAGGGCGCGATAGACGGCATGGGCAAAGCGGCGGGCCAACGCGCAGTCCTGGCCGTGCAGCCAGTAGAAGGCGCGGGCGGCGTTCTGCGTCGGCAACGGAAAGTGCGTCGGGTGCCGGTAGGGAACGCCCATGAAGCGCGCCGAGCGCTCGAAGTCGACCAGCCAGTAGGCGGCCCGGGCCGGGGACTGCAGGGTCAGCGGCGCGCTGCCGGTGCTCTGGAAGACGACGCCGAGCAGGATCGGGTGCCAGCGCACCTTGCGGCCGAAACGTGCGGCGACCTCGTCGATGCGCTCGCTCAGCAGGTAGCCGTAGGGGCTGGAAAAATCGAACCAGAAATCGATCGGAGCCTTGTCGGTTTCGCTCATGTTTGTCTCCTTGTTGATGCGGCCGCCGGGCATTTTTGGTCTTTTTGCCCGTCGACCGTAGCGCCCGGCTTATTCGGCCGCGATCGTCCGGCCGATGACCAGCCGCTGGATGTCGTTGGCGCCTTCGTAGATCTGGCTGATGCGCACGTCGCGGTAGATGCGTTCGACCGGAAAGTCGCTGGTGTAGCCGACGCCGCCGTGGATCTGGATGGCGTCGGAGGCGATCTTCTCGGCGGCTTCCGAGGCGAACATCTTGGCCATCGAGGCTTCCTTCAGGCAGGGCTTGCCGGCGTCCTTCAACTGGGCGGCGCGCCACACCATCAGGCGGGCGGCGTCGAGCAGGGTGTTCATGTCGGCGAGGCGGAAATTGACCGCCTGGTGCTCGATGATGGGCACGCCGAAGGTGACGCGCTCCTTGGCGTAGCGCACGGCGGCTTCGAAGGCGGCGCGGGCCATGCCGATGCTCTGGGCGGCGATGCCGATGCGGCCGGCTTCGAGGTTGGAGAGGGCGATCTTGTAGCCTTCGCCTTCCTTGCCGAGCAGCGCCGAAGCCGGGACGCGGCAGTTTTCGAGGATGATCTGCACGGTATCGGAGGCGTGCTGACCCATCTTGTCTTCGGTGCGGCCGACGATGAAGCCCGGTGTGGCGGTCGGGATCAGGAAGCAGGAAATGCCCTTCTTGCCTGCTGCCTTGTCGGTCACCGCGAAAACGATGGCCATGTGGGCGTGCTTGCCGGTGGTAATGAACTGCTTGACGCCGTTGAGCACGAAGGAGTCACCGTCGCGGTCGGCACGGGTGGTGATCGCCGCCGCATCGGAGCCGGTGTGCGGCTCGGTCAGACAGAAACAGCCCCACTTCTCGCCGCGCGCCAGCGGCTTGAGCCATTCTTCCTTCTGCGCGTCGGTACCGTATTTCTGGGTGATGCCGCAGGCCAGCGAGTTCTGCACCGAGACGATGGTCGAGGTGGCGCCGTCGCCGGCGGCGATTTCCTCCAGCGTCAGCACCAGCGACATGTAGTCCATGCCGGCGCCGTCCCATTCTTCCGGCACGACCATGCCCATGGCGCCGAGTTCGCCGAGTTCCTTCAGCGCTTCGGCCGGGAAGGTGTGATGCTTGTCCCATTCGGCGGCGAAGGGGGCGAGGCGCTCCTGCGCGAAGGCGCGCATGGTGTCGCGGATCATTTCCTGTTCTTGGGTGAGGATCATTGGCTTCTCTCCAGAGAAATTTTTTGTTGCGTGGTCAGCCAGACGCCGGAAATCACCAGCAGGCCGCCGAACAGCACCGGCAGGCCGAGCCGCTCGTCGAGCAGGAGGGCCGCCTGCAGCACGGCGAAAACCGGTACCAGGTTGATGAATACCGAGGCATGGCCGGCGCCGAGCTGATGCACGGCTTCGGTGAACCAGGTGTAGGCGATGGCGGTACCGAAAATGGCGAGGAACAGCATGCTCGCCCATACCCGCCACGACCATGATGCCGGGTCGATGTCGCCCTGGACCAGCGCGGCAAGGGCGAGCAGCAGGGCGCCGGCCAGGCTGGCGTGCAGGGTGGTGGCCAGCGGCGACAGCGTCTTCGTCGCCTGGCGGCCGATGAAGGTGTAGGCCGTCCAGCTGACGACGCAGCCGACGATCAGCCACTCGCCGAGGCCGACCGTGCCGTGCAGCAGCGCCAGCGGGTCGCCGTTGCCGATCACCGTCAGGCAGCCGGCCAGCGCGATGGTGCTGCCCAGCGCCTTGCGCAGGTTCATCCGCTCCTGGCCGAACAGCCAGGCGGCGATGACGACCATGACCGGGTTGAGCGCCACGACCAGCGCGCCGCGGCCGGCCGGGATGCGCTGCAGGCCGAAGAAGAAGCACAGGCCGTATAGGAAGATGCCGAAAAAGCCCAGCCCCCACACGACGCCCCATTCGCGGCCGGTTTGCGGCAAGGGAATGCCGTCGCCGGCGAGCAGCGCCACGCCGGCCAGCGCCAGCCCGGCGACGACGAAGCGGATGGCGGCGACCGCCAGCGGCGCCGACAGCTCCTGCGCGATGACGCGGCCGGCGATCCAGGTGCCTCCCCACATGAACATGGCGGCGACGAGCTTGGCGTAGGTGAGCGAACGGGCCGGTTGCGGCAATTACAGCATTTCCACCGCGAGCGCCGTCGCTTCGCCGCCGCCGATGCACAGCGAGGCGACGCCGCGCTTGAGGCCGTATTTCTTCAGCGCGCCGAGCAGGGTGACGACGATGCGGGCGCCGGAAGCGCCGATCGGGTGGCCGAGCGCACAGGCGCCGCCGTGGATGTTGACCTTGGCCGGATCGAGCTTGAGGTCGTGCAGCGCCGCCATGGTGACGACGGCGAAGGCTTCGTTGATTTCGTAGAGATCGACGTCGGCTGCGGTCCACCCGGTTTTCGCGAACAATTTCTGCATGGCGCCGACCGGGGCCGACGGGAACAGGGCCGGCACGCCGGCGTTGGTCGTGTGGCCGACGATGCGGGCGACCGGCTGCAGACCGAGGGCGGCGGCCTGCGAGGCGCGCATCAGCACCATGGCGGCGGCACCGTCGGAAATCGACGAGGAATTGGCCGGGGTGACGGTGCCATCCTTCCTGAATGCCGGCTTCAAAGTCGGGATCTTGTCGATGTTGACCGCGAACGGGCCTTCATCCTTGTCGATGACGACATCACCCTTCCTGCAGGCGACGGTAGTCGGGGCGATTTCCCAGGCGAAGCTGCCGTCGTCGCTGGCCTGCTTGGCGCGGGTCGTCGAGCGGATGGCGAACTCGTCCTGCGCCTCGCGGCTGAAGCCGTAAGTACTCGCACACTCCTCGGCGAAGGTGCCCATCAGGCGACCGCGGTTTTCCTTGGAGTAGGCGTCTTCGAGGCCGTCCATGAACATGTGGTCGATGATCTGGCCGTGGCCGAGGCGGTAGCCGCCGCGCGCCTTGGGCAGCAGGTAGGGGGCGTTGGTCATCGACTCCATGCCGCCGACGACGGCGACGCCATACGAGCCGGCGAGAATGCCGTCGTGGCCAAGCATGGTCGCCTTCATCGCCGAACCGCAGACCTTGTGGATGGTGGCGCAGCCGGCGGTGATCGGCAGGCCGGCCTGCAAAGCCGCCTGGCGCGCCGGGGCCTGGCCCTGGCCGGCCTGCAGCACACAGCCCATCAGCACTTCATCGACCAGGTTGGCGTCGATGCCGGCGCGCTCGACGGCGGCCTTGATGGCAACGGCGCCGAGGTTGGCGGCGGTCAGGCCGGCGAAGCCGCCCTGGAATGAGCCCATGGCGGTGCGGGCGGCGGAAACGATGACGATCGGGTCATTCATGCTGATTTCTCCTTGATGGTTGTTGTAACTAGGCGTCCAGCGCCTTGAGTGCGGCGTCGTAACGGGTATTCAGATCCTGCGGGCAGTCGACGGTGATGCCGAGATCGTGTACCAGGCCGTCCTTCAGGCCATAAATCCAGCCGTGGATGGTCAGCGGCTGGCCGCGCGCCCAGGCATCCTTGACCACCGGCGTGTTGCACAGGCTGACCACCTGCTCCAGCACGTTCAGTTCGCACAGGCGGCCGTGGCGCTGCTCTTCCGGCAGGCTGTTGACCAGGGCCAGATGTTTGTCATGCACGCGCTTGACGTTGTCCAGCCAGAAGTCGACCAGGCCGACGCGCGCCTTCTGCAGCGCGGCCAGCACGCCGCCGCAGCCATAGTGGCCGACGACCATGACGTGCTTCACCTTCAGGACGTCCACGGCGTACTGGATGACCGACAGACAGTTGAGGTCGGTGTGCAGCACCAGGTTGGCGACGTTGCGATGGACGAAGACCTCGCCCGGCAGCAGGCCGACAATTTCGTTGGCCGGCACGCGCGAATCGGAACAGCCGATCCACAGCAGTTCCGGCGTTTGCAGCTTGGCCAGCCGGTTGAAATAGTCGGCATCGACTTCCCGCATCTTGCGTGCCCAGGCGCGGTTGAAATCGAACAGGTGCGACAGGTTTTCGCTACGGACTTCTTCCTCCGACCAGTTTTCGAGGTCAAGGGTGAGAAACATCGTGCCTTCGATCGGTGTCTGATAATAGGCCGGTGCTTCGGTGAAACCCAGTTCGCGGTAGAGCTTCACGGCCATGCGCATGTTGGGCAGCGTGTCGAGCATCAGCTTCTTGTAGCCGATTTCCTTGGCCGCCTTGATTGCGGCCATCGCCAGCGCGGCGCCGACGCCCTGACCGCGCGCTTCCGGAGAAACGTAAAGGCGTTTCATTTCACAGAGACCATCGCTTTCCGGCAGCGGACGGACGCCGACGCAGCCTGCCGGGCAGCCATCGACTTCGGCGAAGAACAGCCGCCCCTGCGGTGCCGAATAGGCGCCGGGCAGCAGGGCCATTTCCTGCTCGAAGTTCTGGTACGACAGGTCGACGCCCAGCCAGGCCGCGTAATTGCGGAAATACTGGCGGACCTGTTCGATGGCTTCGCTGTCGTCGGCGGTGAGGGTGCGTAGGGTGACGGTCATGCTGTAGGGCTCCTGGTTGCGGCGCTCCTGTCCGGAGCGCCGGCAGGAGCGAGTTATGCGGTTTCGGCGAAGAGTTCGCGACCAATCAGCATTCTACGGATTTCGGAGGTGCCTGCCCCGATCTCGTAGAGCTTGGCATCGCGCCACAGGCGGCCGGTGGCGTACTCGTTGGTGTAGCCGACGCCGCCCAGGGCCTGGATCGCCTCGCCGGCCATCCAGGTCGCCTTTTCGGCGGAGTAGAGGATGGCGCCGGCCGCATCCTTGCGCAGCGTCCGGGCATGGTCGTTGTTGTCGCAGGCGCGGCCCAGCGCATAGACGTAGGCGCGGTTGGCCATCCAGGTCGAGTACATGTCGGCGACCTTGCCCTGCATCAGCTGGAATTCGCCGATCGCCT
>WBZX01001013.1_pt1 | contig 22533 bp, 19 predicted proteins | sample 5204211 | NCBI WGS metagenome assembly WBZX01 (sample SAMN12344362, study PRJNA552823) | activated sludge metagenome | biome: Activated sludge suspended growth; feature: Nitrification reactor; material: Wastewater; isolation source: activated sludge from nitrification reactor of wastewater... | reverse complement strand
TGAAACCAGAGGACTTTGCGCACATCATTCCAGAGTTCGGCAGGACTGGTTTCGAGCTGTCTCAGTTCGGCGTGAGTTTGAACCAGGGTATCCGCAATATACTTTGACTCGTCAAACTCCTTGGCCATATAGCAGAAGGCCTGGAGGGACTCCGGTTGCACCCCAACACTCCCATGACGTTGACGCGCCGCCGCGCAAATGATCGCGGTGGAATCAAGCCCTCCGGAGAGACACACTCCCACAGGCACATCACTTCGCATACGGATTCGGACAGAATCTTCAAAAAGGTCTGCAAACGCCGCGGCGGGATCGGTAGTGACGGTTTGTGGCAACGCATCAAGCGACCAGAATGACCATTGATGCCAGGCGCCGTCTAATCCAACCTCAAATCCACTGCCCGGAGGCACTTGCTCAATCCCCTCGTAGAAGGTCTCGTGATGGCTGTCCAGACGGCCTTCCAACAAAAATCTTGAAGCCATGCGCCAGTTGATCCCTGCGCGCTGGTACCCGGATGCGCGCAGGGCCTTGATCTCCGAGGCAAATTGTATCACCGTGTTGTCACGGCTGTAGAATAGCGGTTTGACGCCAAATCGATCGCGTGACCCGAACAGGCGGCGCTGTCTGCGATCATAAATCACAAATGCCCACATGCCATTGAGTTTCGGGAGGCAGTCTCGGCCCCATTCTCGGTACGCCGCGAGCAGCACTTCGCTATCTCCGCTCGATCGAAACTGATAACCCAGCTGGCGGAGTTCATCGCGAAGTTCGACATAGTTGAAGATTTCGCCGTTGAACACCAGGACATACTGTCCATCCTGACTGATCATGGGCTGATGGCCGGCTTCGGATAAATCGAGAATTGAGAGCCGACGAAACCCCATTCCAACGGCGCCGTCGACATAAATGCCACCGTCGTCTGGACCTCGATGAAGCAAGCTCTTGGCCATCCGCTCCACCGCCGCCCGCTCAACCGGACGTCCATGCAACCCTATGGCAACTGCGATTCCACACATCGAAGTGGTCCGTCTCCTTACCGCTCGTCGCGAGTCGATTGCTACGCGTGAATCACTTCGCTACAACCTGACGAAAATACTCCGTCGCTTTTCTGATACCATCCTCAAGCTCAACCTTGGGCTCCCAGCCCAAAAGACTTTTGGCTCTCGTGATATCTGGTCGCCGGACTTTGGGATCGTCGGCGGGAAGCGGACGCTCTTCGATCACGCTTTTTGAACCGGTCAATTTGAGAATAATTTCTGCGATTCCACGGACCGTTAGCTCTCGCGGGTTCCCGATATTCACCGGGTCGTGAATACTATCGAATATGGCGTCCGGCTTCTGGGTGAGAAATTTGGTCCGATCGGTGCGTTCTGCGACGGATTTATCTGATTTCACCATCAACAATGCCACGATACCACGAACCAAATCATCGACATAGCAAAAGCTCCGTGTCTGGGATCCGTCACCAAACACCGTCAATGGCTTTCCCTGCAGTGCCTGCACGATAAAATTCGAGACCACACGACCATCTTTAGGCCGCATTCTTGGCCCGTAGGTATTAAATATTCGTACAATTCTCGTGTCGACTCCGTGGTACCGGTGATACGCCATTGTCATCGCCTCGGCAAATCGCTTGGCTTCGTCATACACGCCGCGCGCACCAATAGGATTGACGTTCCCCCAGTAGGTTTCAGGCTGGGGATTGAGTAACGGGTCACCGTATACCTCCGATGTACTCGCCAAGAGAAAACGAGCCCCTTTGGCTTTCGCCAACCCGAGGGCCTTGTGCGTGCCCAGCGCACCGACTTTTAAGGTCGCAATTGGCATCTCGAGGTAATCTTGCGGACTGGCCGGGGAGGCAAAATGCATGACGGCATCTAGTTGGCCATCCACATGCAGATAGTCACAGACATTGTATTTCACAAAGCTGAACTTTGGATTGCCAATCAGGTGCGCGATGTTCTCGGCGCGCCCCGTGATCAAATTATCCAGGGCAATGACCTCGTGCCCCTGCCCGACCAAAAGCTCAGATAGATGACTACCTAAAAACCCCGCGCCGCCGGTGATCAGAATTCTCATGAATCGCTCCTCCTTCATATTCCCAGTCTATGGCTAATCGAGTTCAAACTCTTTCTTCCAATCTGAATCACCCTCCAGCGGTTTTTGATCCGCTTTCAATAGTACGCAATTCTCAAGGACCAACACATCCATTTCCGTTCGCATGAAGCACCGGTACGCATCCTCCGGTGTGCTGACAATGGGTTCGCCTCGCACGTTGAAAGACGTATTCACCAGCACACCATGCCCCGTCTTTGCTTCAAACGCCTTCAGTAGCGCGTAGTAGCGGGGATTTGTGTCTTGATGCACAGTCTGGACTCTAGCCGAGTAGTCGAGATGTGTGACGGCAGGAATGTCTGAGCGTGGAATATTTAACAGCTCAATGCCCCACAACCCGTTTTGCGCTGAGCTAACCGGAAGACGTCGTTTTTCGACCACGGGAGCCACGAGCAACATGTACGGGCTATCCGAATCCAGGACAAAATAGTCGGAGACGCGTTCGCGCAACACTGACGGCGCAAATGGACGAAACGATTCGCGATACTTAATCTTCAGATTCATCACCGACTGCATTTCCCTATTGCGGGCATCTCCGAGAATGCTGCGGCCTCCCAACGCACGAGGACCGAATTCCATCCGGCCTTGCAACCAGCCGACCACCTTGCCTGCTGCCAGCTCCTCCGCTACCCGTGCGTACAGGTGATCGTCATCAAGCCTGACATACGGCGCAGCGGCCACCTTTAAATAGGCTTCTATTTCTTCATTGGTATGTGACGGCCCCAGATACGACCCCTTAATGCTATCTTTCCCCGGAACCACGTTGCGGGGTTGCTGTTCATACTGGTACCAGGTTGTCAATGCAGCGCCCAACGCACCGCCGGCATCACCTGCCGCCGGTTGTATCCAAAGTCCCTTGAACGGCCCTTCGCGAAGAATGCGTCCATTTCCGACACAGTTCAGCGCTACTCCACCAGCCATGCACATATAGTCCGCACCGGTCTCTCGATGGAGAGTACGCGACAATCGCAACATCACCTCTTCGGTCACTTCCTGCACTGAGCGCGCCAGGTCCATCTCACGCTGAGTGAGTTTCGATTCTGGTTTGCGGGGCGGTCCTCCAAAGACCTTATCAAACTTGTTACCGGTCATCGTGAGACCGGTACAATAATTGAAATACTCCATATTCAGGCGAAATGTCCCATCTGGCTTTACATCCACAAGATGCTCGTATATCGCCTTCACATACTTCGGTTCCCCATAGGGAGCGAGCCCCATCACCTTGTACTCACCAGAGTTGACCTTGAAGCCTGTGTAGTAGGTGAAGGCGGAATAGAGAAGTCCAATAGAATGGGGGAAGGGAATTTCCCAAAGTGGCGTCAGGGAATTTCCCTGCCCAAGCCAAGCCGACGTGGTCGCCCATTCACCCACTCCGTCCATACATAACACGACAGCTTTTTCATACGGGGATGGGAAAAAAGCCGATGCGGCGTGGGACTCATGGTGTTCAGAGAATAAGATCTGCGGCAACGATGCGGTGCTCATCTCAGGCGCGTGAACGAGAAATTCCTTTTGGAGCAGACTTTTGAGCAGCAGCTTTTCTTTCAACCACACCGGCATAGCAGCCACGAACGACTGTACGCCGCGAGGGGCAAATGCGAGATAGGTTTCTAGCAGGCGTTCAAACTTCACCAGCGGCTTATCATAAAACACGAGGTGACGAACATCCTTCAGGCCAATATTCCCTGCCTGAAGACAATATTCGACCGCCTTATGGGGAAACCCTGGATCGTGCTTCTTCCGTGTAAAACGCTCCTCCTGAGCCGCTGCAATGATTTCCCCATCGCGCACTAAGCATGCGGCACTATCGTGATAGAACGCCGAAATACCCAGGATGTTCATGCCTGTCCCCGCCGGTCAAAGGAAAGATTGCACACAATCAGTCTAGCACCTGAATTGCCCTGCACCGCACCGAAAAGTTGAAATCACTCCATATTTCTATGAGATAGATATGGGACCCGGGATTATGAGGCGCTCCGACATTCGTGAATATAGGTCAGATATCGAGAGGCAATCCCCTCCCAGTTATACTCACGACAGGCCCATTCTTTCCCACGCATAGCAAGCGTTTCTCGAAGCACGGAATCCGTGCACAACCGAATCAGGCCAGATGCCAACGCTTCCGGATTTTCGGGAGGGACGAGAATACCGGTGGTACCGTCTTGCACAATTTCAGGCACCCCATCAACGTTGCTCGCGATGACGGCTTTTCCACAGGCCATGGCTTCTGCAATGACCAACGGCATGCCTTCGGCCCGCGAGGCCAATACAAAGACCTGACATGACTTCATGAGTCGGAGCACCTGTTCGTGAGTTTGATTACCCAAAAATGTGACTTGGCCAGCTACCCCGAGGTCACGCGATTGACGCAGCAAGTCTTCGCGCTCAGGCCCGTCGCCGGCCACAACGAGATGAAGACATACCCCTCGTTGATTGGCTTCCCGCAATGAGGCAATGACAATATCAATCCCTTTTCTGTGAATCAGATGGCCGGCGGTCAACAGATAATTTTCTGGCAGGGATGGGTCTATGGATCCACCCTCGACAGCCTCTATGACGTCTAATGGCGCACCATTCGGCAACAGCTGTCTTCGGTTCCACTGAAAACCTTTGAATGCCGATTCGACTTTAGCCAACAACGTCCGCGAAACGCCCAGCACCATATCGGCTTTCTCCAGCAGGGACCGGACTAACCGTTGTTCCCGCGGATTCCACGAGGACAGATCATGCGCATCGTTCCCCTGATAGGTTACGAACAGAATGCCCCCCCACAGTCGCTTCACGATTCCAAAATAATGCATCGCCGGCAAGGGATACTGAATCAAAATAGCATCTAACCGAGTCCTGCGCGCCAACCACAACAACTGTATCACTGTCAGGGGAAACCATACGTAATACATGACAACCGCCCGAATCGGATGATCGGTCGACACGGGCGAACGTAGGTACATGCCATATACCGGCGTATCATTGAGTGTCTCCATTCGACCAAGACAATTCTCACGGTCAGCGACAAAGATCGTGACGCTATGCCCTTTTTTTTTGAATTCCCCGGTGAGCCGAGCCACTACTGTACTGATTCCGCCGGTTAAAGACGGCCGCCAAGGAGTAACCAGGAGAATATTCATAACGTAAGGAGCATCCAGCGCCGCGGTTGTTTCACCCAATAGCAGCTACATCAGGACGGATTTACCGGCATTTGCTGTGCACGATTCCACATATAAGATTTGGCTAGGTCCAGGTAGAGTTCAAGACGAAACGGCCACTGTTGAACCAGCCGCCGAAGGCGACGACGAGCTACCGCGCCCGAACATTCCAGCCGCTCTAGATAGGCGAGCTGGCGCTGGTTTGTATACAGTTGCGTGTCGATCAGTCGCCGTACCTCACTTCCATGCACGTCTTCAAGTCGATCTTCAGCGAGGAGAATTTCATAAATCTTGGTAAAATCACCCAGCAATCGGCGTTGACTGGACATCAGACTCCCCGCCCTCCACCGATACTGGCCTAAGGGTTCGGGCAAATACCCGACCTCATATCCTTGCAGCGCAACCTGAATCCAATGCAAATAGTCTTGGGCAACCGGAAGTCGCAGGTCGAACTCCCCTGCGCGGTCAAATGCACTCCGTCGCTCGAGAACCGTCAAGGTCTGGATGTGAGAGCGTTGCAGTATGTCTCGTAGGCACTTTCCTTGCGGAACGGTTCTTCCGGTTTCCTTATTAAAGCGGGCATACAGCACACTATCCTGCTCGTCGATCACTGCCACTTCGGTGTGAACAAAACCGCAGGAGGGATAGGCATCAAGATACTCGACCTGATGCGCCAGCTTTTCAGGATGCCATAAATCATCGGCGTCGAGATACGCGATATACTCCCCTGTCGCACGGCTGAGAGCCGCGTTCCGCGCTGCGGAAGCCCCTTGGTTCGCCTGCTTTATGTAATGAAGCGCTTCACCATACTCTGCGAGCACTGCCTGCGTGCCATCGGTCGATCCATCATCGACGACGATAATTTCGAAATCCCGATAGGTCTGCCTTAGCGCCGAACCGACGGTCCGCCCAATGAACCGCTCGCAATTGAAAGTCGGAATGACGACTGATACACGAGGCATCGGGGATGCTTACCCAAACAAACGACCTACGTCACCCTGGCCGACAGCCGGGGTCGCAAAGCTGTCAGCGTCTTCTCCGTCGCCGTTTCCCATGAAAACCACTCGGCCGCAAGTTTCAACGCACCGGCACGAAGACGGTCACGCAAGGCCGTATCGTCCATCACACTCAATAACAACCGAGCCACGGCTTGATGATCCTTAGGTTCACACGTCAGAACATTTTCCCCATGAATAAACGCCTGATCCATCAAGGGACCTCGCGTCACAATGATGGGGAGACCATGTGCAACCATCGATGCGAAGGAACTATTGTTTAATTGGACGCCTTCCAAGAAGGGCAGGACGCACACATCAGAAGCATGTAGTAAGAGCGAGGCCTCCTCCTCATGAGACTTAAACGCCCCCGTCCATGTCGTCCGTCCATCTATCTGTAACGTCTTCGCAAGGGTCTGCATCTCATCAAAATATGATGCCCCTCCCTGCACATCCAGATCAACTTTCCCTCCGATAAAGAGGAGCTTGGCCTCAGGTCGCTGTGCAGAAACGGCTGCGAATGCTCGCAAGAGCGTTTCAATTCCTTTGATCGGATAGAGATACCCGAAAAACGTCACGACGAAATCCGTCGGTCCAACACCTAATCGTTTTCGTCCACGCTGGCGGGCCTCATCTCCGTCGTTTGAGGCGATAAATAGATTCGGAGGGGGCGGTATCAACGAAACTTTTTTTCCTACCGGAGGCCACTCTTCGATCAACATCGCACGATGACGTTCGCACAACGCGATGACGGAATCGCTATCGCGCAGCAATGTCCCTGAACTATAGGCCACATCTTTGACACCGGCCCACCGCACCATTAGCTTCCGAAACACCCGTGAGAGAAATCCTGTCTTCGAAGGATCGGCTCCGACAAATGCACTCTCATAGCGTGTGACAAACGGCACATTCGGAAAGAGCTTTTTACAGAGGGTGGGAAGGAAGGTTACCATCGGGTGACACTTGTACATCAACCCAATGTACATGAGAAACACCGCATCCGGCACACAGCTCTTGAGAAATGTTCGGGCGCGGAACAACTCCGTCCAGCCCCAATTCTGCATAATTGGATGCACGTGAATGTGAGCATCAGCGGTTCCGACATTGCCGACTGAGGTGAGCACATGTACCTCAATTCCGCGCTCGACCAATTGTTTGCACAAATGGTAGGCATTGGTGGCCTCCCCTGCATGCATCGGCGGATATGCCCCTGAAATGACTAGGACCTTCATAAAAGTTGGATGTTTCTCATTGTCATCGACGTCGTAGGACTAGTGACTGACATTCACCGTAGCGGCTCGCCGTAGCCAAGACTGGTGGATCTCTTCAAAAATGTGCTTCAAGGTTTTTGTAATTCCCCACGTGGGATAGTGCGCAGTCATCTTCTGTAAATTGCTGATATAGCAAATGTGATCGCCTTCCCGATTCTTGTCGACATACTCGGATACCATCTTTTTCCCCGAAACCGCTTCAATCATCTCGAACGCTTCTAAAATCGAGCAACTGTTGCCACGTCCGCCGCCCAAATTGTAAACCTCGCCGCTTCGCGGGTTCTCGATAAATGCATGAATGAATCGGGCGACATCCAAGGAATGAATATTATCTCTGACCTGTTTTCCCTTATAGCCGAAGATGCTGTACTTCTTCCCCTCGAGGTTGCATTTGACGAGATAGCTGAGGAAACCGTGCAGTTCCACTCCGGAATGATTGGGCCCCGTAAGGCAGCCGCCTCGCAGACAGCAGGTTTTCATTCCAAAATAGCGGCCATATTCCTGCACCATAATATCTGCCGCCACTTTTGAGGCACCAAAAAGAGAGTGCTTCGACTGATCGATACGCATGTGCTCAGCTATTCCACCAAAATCATTGGGAGAAGCGTAATCCCAGCGCTTGGCTTGCTCGACGAGGGACAATTCATTCGGAGCATCTCCGTACACCTTATTGGTCGACATATGTACGAATACTGTCTCGGGAGTATGCAGCCTTGTCGCCTCAAGTAAATTGAGCGTGCCCACCGCATTTGTATCAAAATCATCAAATGGAATCTTCGCGGCTAAATCATGTGATGGCTGTGCCGCCGTATGGACAATGACATTCGGTCTGAGTTCCTGGATAAGCGCCAAGGCTCCCTGACGATCGCGAATGTCTAACTCGTGATGCCGAAAGTTCGTCAAATCAGCCTGCAAGCGACGTTGATTCCAGCGGGTATCACCTTGCGGGCCGAAGAACGTCGCCCGAGTGTTATTGTCTACGCCGTGGATCATCCAACCTTGACCATGAAAATAGGCACATACCTCAGACCCGATGAGGCCAGATGAACCCGTGACGAGCATTTGTTTCATGATGTAGTCACTCCTCCTGTTCTCAACACTCTACCGGAACAGTCACCGACCTAAGTTTAGGCCGCATTCTTGTGATTCCACCGAACACCAACTCCGGCGTGGGATACGGATCAAATTTTTAGCATGCCGCTGGACGGAGTCAGGTGCCAAGTCAGATCATCACTGGAACTCAGCCACTTTTTTATCATTCTTTGTGCGACACGCTGGCTGCATTGGCTGTAATGTATCGGATCCACTCAAGATCATTCTCATTTGTCTGCACTCTCTCCGACACCATCCATGGTCCGACTAGGCAGCAAGCAGGTGGGGTTCCCAGAATTTTCGATCATATCGAGGCCAGGCGTGGCAACCGAATGGCAACTGACGGTGATTCATGTCATAACACAGCTCCGGCGCCACTTCGAACGCAAAGCGCAGGCCGACTTCCACTGAGGCGACTTTAAAGTCCGGCACATAGTGCCTCGCTCGATCGGACCAAAAATGATCTTCGTTTTTCGTCCCGTCAGGCCTGAGATGCCACCGATCCATCTCAAGGCGGGCGTTATTAAAGTAAGAGAGCCGCTTCATCAGACGTTTAGGGAAGTGTAGCCATCTGAGATGCAGCGGCATGCCTTCGTATTTGTCCCGCCAATATTCTTCCGGATCTATCCAATACTCATCCGACTGAAAGACCTTCAGAAAACTTTCGATCTTGCGCAGTGACAAACCACCATTGCCTACTCGCGCCTCCTTCACCCAGGGGCTGTCGGCGCAAGGTATCCACGGTGGGCCGATGTAGTCCAGCCCGAGGTCACACCAAGCAGTTAGTTGATCGGAAAAGACCAGCGCGTCGAGATGATAGATCAGAATGTATTGATATTCGCTGAAGGAGCGATAAAAGTGTTCCGATAGAAGCAGACGTGTATTCGCAATCGCACTGCCAAAATACTCCGATCCAAATCGCTTTAAACCGCATCCTGGCAAGCTGACCTGAAGACTCTCCGGCACCACGAGGTACTTGTCATACGATGCCAAGTAGCGCGTGAGATGCCTGAAAGAAATTTCCTCGTCTACTGTCAGGGTGCTTCGATTATGCATCGGAACAACCACGGCTACTTTCTTCTGCGACACATCCACCCTCTCACTTATAATTTTGCCAACTGACGAATCACTTCTTCCCCGACCACCTTATGACCGGCATCGTTATAGTGTGCGTAGCGACGGAATGGAAACAACGCCAAGGGATCCGGGTGCGCGCTAAAGACCGAATGCATATCGATTAACGGCAGATGGAGTCGATCGACAATCTTGAGCACCTTATCACGATCTTGGCTAGCCGTCTCAGGGATGCGATACCGTTCCCAAGTCGGCAAATACACAAACACCACCTGTCCATGCCACGCACTCGCCGTAGACTGTGCCTCAGCAAGAATATTCCCGAATAGCTGGAGGTCTTCCTGCGCAGCCGGCTCCCCGGTATGACGCAAGTATTCCAGCAATTCGGCGGGCAACCCTTGTTCGGTCCCGCGCCGCTCATAGAATATTTGCACCGCCTGACGAAGGTGTTGCAGTTTCAAAATTTTCTCAAAAGAAACGGGTGCCGCCGCTTTCGCCATCGCGGCATCAAGGAATGTTCTCAAACTCTGGTCAATTTCAGGCTGTCGCGCGAATAACTCCTGCGAAAACGAAGAGGTCAGATATTTCCGCAATAGCGGCGAGTTCTTTTCCCACCCATCGAGGTCTCGCAGATCATTACCCTCATAGTAAAACCACAATACGAGTTTAGGCTTAAGAATCGGTCCATATTCTTTCAATGTGGCCAAACTCGTCAACGGACCATGCCCATTGACGCCTAGATTTATGGTATCGGGATGCTGCGACCGAACGACGGCCACAAACCCTTTATCTGAGGGCACACAGACTCCATGCGTATACGAATCTCCGAGCGCAACTATTTCAGCTGACTGTTTCGCCCAAATACCCCGCGGATTGTGAAATCCGTGTTCGTCGCTCTCATACACCACATACTCGCCGCTCTCATTGCAAAACACCGTCGTGGTCATAGCCATTCCGGCGACGGGCAAAAACTCTTCCCCGTTACTGGTCAGCGATGACTGAATAGAAACGCCGGATCCTGCTTGAAAAAGGACCATTGGGAACACGTCGGGAAATGCATTGATACCCCGTGCTCGCAGGTCTTGAATCACTTGCAATCTCGAACGAGTGTCGAAATGTTGTTGGGTCTCTTGAACTGCCTTCATCCGTTCGGCGGCAACCCTGGGATTTGCATCTTGAGGAAAACTCAACCATGCCTGTGCGCCTAAGGCGGCGATCGCCGATCCGGAATATGCCAGCACCAATTCGACGCCATAGATCGCAATGGCAAGGGACATCCCACAGAGCACAGTATTGATCTTGAAGGATTCCGGCAGACGAAGCCCAAGCGCGAACACTAAGGCGAGCACGAGAAATACCGCGTAGTGCAAAGACATGCCGTGACGCCATACCATACCCGCGAACAAAAGCAGGCATATCGCCGCCCCCATGAGCAGCACCATACTTGCGACACGAGCCAACCGTTGCCCAATACTACCCATTCGATGTCATCCCAGCCTGACTGACAAAAGATCCCTCTATCAATCTAAACAGCAGTCCGATCATACGACACATCCGCAGCACAGACACTCAAATTTGCTCTACCGTCTGCCGTGCTTCGCCAATATCATCTCCATGGTCTCACGATAGGCGCGCTCGAACTTTTCCGGCGTATGATTAGAATGTGCTGCCTCCCAAGCTTTTTGGGCCCTTCGCCCTAGCTCCTCTGCGGGCATGGCGGCGATCTCCCTTACCTGACGAATAATGGTTTCGATTGAGGCATCCGCTAAGAGCACTCCAAAGTTCTCGACATCAATAGACGCTTCATACGTCACCACGGGAATGACTCCGGCAGCCATGGTCTCTATCACTGCAGCAGCTCCTGCTTCAGAGCATGATGGAAACACGTGGGCTACTGATTGTTCCAGAATAATCCGAAACTCGTCGCTGGCCTTATCGAGCCACCCCATACATTTAATATTCGATGTGTGAAATAACTCTTTGCGATAGACGTTCACAAACTCGGACTCGTCATGCACCGGCCCGACAATCGTAAGCTGGCACTCGGGTATTTGGGCGAAGGCTTCTAACACCAGGTCCAGCCCCTTATGAACCATCCCGCGACTTCCAAACCAGAGGAATCGATGCCGCGATGCCTTAAAGTCTTTTGTCTCCGGCCACGGCCACATTTTTTGAGCAAGCATGGGCAGCCGGAATATGGGTTTTCCCGAATACGCGAAGGTATTCATCGTAAACTCATTGCCGCACGTCGTGAGATAGTCAGCCTGCTCAACACCTAAATGCGGAACTTCCAGACGGTTCAACGGAAGAGTCACGCCTCTCCGCGCCTGAAAGGCTAGTACGCGAGTCATCTCGGCCACATTCTGGTAGACCAACTGCGCCGTATCACAGTGTAGTATCTTGATACAATTCGAAGGCAGATAGGCCGCTAGCCGTTGTAAGTTGAACCGCGTATCGACGACTACGTCATATGACTTCCAAGGAACAAACTTCTGATTCTCGCAGTGAACCACGTCGACATCGTAGCCAATTTCGACAAAGGTCTGGGCCATCACCATGGTCTTGTAATACTGCGGATGGCTGGTCGGAATCGGCTGCCCTCGCAACTTGCTCAACAATCCGCCATTGTCATAGGAGACGAGGACATTACCGCGTGAAGTTCCGGCAGCATGTAACGAGATGACACCACCGTGAAACTGACGTTGAACACCGCGGACAGCAGGCACAAGTTCTCGCATCCAGAGATACCACTGATAGCGCTGCAAGTATCGTCGCATCCGTTTTAACACGATGCTCGCGCCCATCCTTCCGGGACCAACCATCCGACCGGTCGCCACCCATCCACCGCAGCGATCCACCTATTCTCGTCGAGACGATGCGGATCGATATGGTGCATCCCTCCTTGCGTCCAGTGTCTCCACCCGGCGCCGAATAGCGGGCGCGGCGACAAGGAACATTCCCGGTAGCTTGTTGTCGTAAGATCCGTGATCTCAAACCCTCTAACCGAGCTCCCATAGACGGGAAAGCAATCCTGCGCAAATCGCATCAGTCGACCGGAAAACAAACCTGCTCGTCCCGCAGGCCGGGCGATGTGGGGGTTTTCTTTAACAATGGGCGAAGACGGATGTTCACGCCATGGGCCTGACAACACATCTGCATAATACAGCCGTAAGGTGTCATGCAGGAGCGCAGAGTTGGTTTCACTGAACATCCACCAGTGGTCGCCATGATGGAATAGTGAATTGTCATTGAAGCACTCCCCGGACAGCAGTACATCAGTGCAAACCCAGTCCGTGGGGAACCGTTTCGCTTCATACAAGCGCACACTCTTCGCTTGGTGGGTTTCTGGCACCATGTAAAACCGATTTTGCGATTCAAACACATAAGGATACGACAGGTGGAACGGCTCCTTTAGCACAATCCGCTGGTAGGTCCATGCAAGACCGTCCTGACTGGTTGCCCAACCGATCTCTCCTCGATCCGCATCGTAATTATAGACCTCAAACAACATATGCCACGTCTCCCCTACTTGGATCATAAAGGGATCCGCGACAAATAGCGCACGCACATCCGTCACATGTTCACGGGTCAAAACGGGATTCTTAATAGCGCCGGTATGTTGAAGATGGGTTGGAGAGGAGCCAGAGACAATGCCGATCGACCAGAGATGATAGGCCGGGGTTTCCTTGCCTAGTAGCCATTGACTCACCAGGCCAGGTGAGTATCTCCGGATCAGCCGTTTTGCATACCACTTTAAGGCCTTGTTCACCATGAGCCTTACCGAAGGCTCCCCGCCGGCATGTGCTTAGTATACCATTGGATAGTCTGCTGCAATCCTTCAGACAGAGATGTCGTGGGTGCCCATCCTAATATCCTTTTTGTCTCCAGCGTGTCGGCAACCCGAACAGGCTCTCGCGGGCGGTCGGGAATCGCTCCAAAAACAGGTTTGATTTGGGTTTCCATGAGCGCAGCAATTTTTTCGACTATCTCTCGAATCGCCAACTTTGTCCCCGAACCCAATTCGAGTGTAGTGCCTTCAATCCCTGGAACGATTCCCGCATCGAGAAATCCTTGAATGACATCGCCGACATAAATCCAATCGGCCTCCCAAAGACCACTGGATAATTTGGGAACTTCACCCCTTAGTACATTTAGAATTACAGATGGCACCAACTTGTCTGGATTCTGCCCTGGCCCAAATGTCATGAAAGGAAGAGCTACCACTACAGGAGCCTGGTAGAGCGCATGAAACATACGCCCGTATGCACTAGCCGCCCATTTAGCTGCCGCATAGGGAGAACTCGGTACGGCATGGAGAGCAGGAGGGCCGGGCTCAGTCAGTGACCCGCTCAATACAATGCGTTTGCATCCGAATTCAGTCGCCCCAATCAGAATATGGATGGTGCTGGCCAGTAAACTTTCAAAGGTGGGCAATACAAGGGAGAGATCGGGCTTCGCCCCCACAGACCCCGCCAGATGATAGACCACGGAAGGCCGGATCTCAGCAAGGAGCGACCGCACTTCTTCAGCAGAAGAAAGGTTCGTTCTCCACCAACGCGGAGATTCTGACCCGGAAACGTGATGGTGGCGGGAGGTTACATGAACCTCTGCTCCAGCCTCAAGCAGGCGCCGACATAAATGGGAGGCCAGAAAGCCGGTCCCACCCGTGACCAATACTCTCTGCCCACGCCATGCCTGGAGATCTGTGGTGAGACAGACCTCATCGGTTTGGGTCATTACAATCCTTTTGGAGCGTAGATCAATTCTCCAGACCGCCCCGTTTCATCATCGTATAACGCGACAATCTCATCAGGGATATGGGAGAGATCTGCTCCTCGGAGATAGTCCCGCATCGTGGTCCCCGTGCAGGCTTCATCGACTCGAGGAGCACCGCGCCTGGCTACAGCATCATCGGTATTGACGCACCGGAAATCGATGCTGAACCTCGTTCTTCCCGACGTATTGGGCACGCTGGAATGCATTTGAGCGGCAGAGAAGAGAATGATGCCTCCTGCTGGAACAATTAATCGCACTTGAGGATTCAGTTCCAAAGCTTCGGAAGGTCGTGGTAAGGGCCGAGGATCTTGTTTGAGGAATTGGGACACATGCCCGCCACGATGCTGCTGATTCCATAAGTAGTAGTTGTATCCATTTGATGTATTGGAAACAGGCACGTTCCAATAGCGAGGGTGGAATGCCATGGCGTTATCAGATTGAATGTCATAAATGGGCATCCACCAGTTTATTTGGAACATCGGCGCGGAATACCACGTGTCGCGGTGCGGGTGCCACGCATAGGCTATGCCGGTCGTCAAATAGTTATCACTCGTCGAGCTCCGCATTTTAGGCACATCAAAGTACGTCTTCTGAAGGTCGCATCCCAAATCTTGCAAGAGCATCTGAAGATAGCGTTTGGATTCGGGGTGATGAATAAACTGCGGCTTTAACTTTCCTAACACCTCGGCATACGATTCGACCGACATATGATATTGGGCTGTTTCCGGATCGTGCGGAGCAAATGCTTCTTTGATCAAGGTCTTTGCAAACTCCACGAGTGCCACCGACGACGGCCGAGGTGAGTATACAAACAGCTGACCATCAAATAGCCGCTGCCGGCGAACCTCATCACTAACTTGGGCATCATAATAGACTGTGTTCATACCCCTTCTCCTCCATGCCGCTGAGTCAAGGGCCCCTGCGATTCCTCTAGTAAGTGGCAATTCTTCAATGCCTGGGCGGCTGCGTAAATGACGTCAAACGGCGTATCTGCGCGTTCGGCAATATCTAACAAGGTGTGATGTCCATCGGATAAGTTCAGGACCCAGAGCAGAGCCATTTCCCTTTGTGCGCCTTCTTTCTGTCCCGCAATGGCTCGATATAGCCCCCGCTTACCAAGTTGCGGCTCACAACAGGGGTTTGTACTGAGTGGGACGGAATTATTATCGAGGAGGTACATTCCCTGCAGTAGGATTTCTAACGATTCATGGAGAGCGTTGGGCCTAACAAAATCAAGATTGTCTGCTGAAGTATGGTACTCCGCATATTCCCCATGGGATGTCCGCATAAAGCATCCAACAGGAAGATTGAAGCCCGGCGAACAGTATTGGCGTTCATCATACCCGTAAGGGGAAAAATCTACCACTCGATGCGAGTTCCCGCGATGCTTTAATATGTGAATCATGGCTCGATCCACGTCGGCAGTCCCCTGCCGGCTTCGCTTATACGTCACATGCCCTGAATCCCCGATACCTGTCAGAACAACCCCCTGACGAATACGATTTGTTCGCTCCCGGTTTCGAGCCAACCATGTGATCGAACCAATAGTGCCTGGAATAAACACGAAGCGATAGGAGAATTTTCGAGGCATCCCTTGCAGAGCTTTGGCCAAAAACGTCGCCACTGCAATACCTGATAAATTATCATTACACAGGGACGGGTGGCATATGTGGCATGAGATGAGAATCTCTTCTTCGGTAGAACCAGGGAGCAACAGCTCCCCATAGCTCAAATGACCAGGGAGAAGAGACGAATCGATACACACCTCATACTCCGGCTCGTTGAGTTCGGCTAAGCGGCGATGTGGAAGACAAAACCCCCAGTTCTCCTTGTAATAGGACGTTCTATAGGGAATCCAATCAGGCCGGTCCGGTAAAGAATGAAGATGGCCGTCAAGATCTTCGCGTTTAAATCTGCCCTTCACTGGGACACTGTAACTCACGACATGGAGGTTGTTTTCACGAAAATCGATGATTTTTTCGCCTCTCGTCGTGGCAAGATACGCATCTCGAATATTCCACTCCAGCGGAACAACCCAATCAAATACCTGGGTTCCGCTCGGCACCTCATGAATGTCTAGCGGAATATGCTGTTGAAGATGCCGCAGTGTTTCACGAACTCCTTCTCCGGTGATGCTCCGGCAAATCGGGAACAGCACTTTTATCAAATCGTGAAGTGCCCGCCCCTCATCAGTCACAACCAATGCGTCTTTAATGTTCTGAACGTCCATCGCGTTTCTAGCCTACAAAATCCGGATAGTCTCGGTCTTTCGCAGAAATGATTCTGACTTGATCAGGCCAGGAAATGGCAAAGGTCGCATCATCCCATCGAAACCCTCTTGCACACGCAGGAACATGGTATTCGGACATCTGATAGAAAACTTCTGCATCATCCGTCAGAGTGAGGAACCCGTGCGCAAAGTACGGCGGAATATACAGCATACGTCGATTCTCAGCCGAGAGAATCACTGAAAATGTTCGTTTGTATGTTGGAGACTCAGGACGAAGATCGGCGATCACATCGTGGATAGCGCCCTGTGTACACCGCACAACTTTTACCTCAGCAGCAGGAGCAACCTGATAATGCATGCCCCTCAGCGTACCTCGTAACGTATTGAAGGACACATTACACTGTACAAGCCTTGTTTCCAGACCATTGGCCTCGAACTCTTTGACACACCAGCTCCGCGCAAAGAATCCCCTCTCATCCGCCACCGGATCCAAGTCAATGGTAAACGCCCCCTTGAGTGTCGTCTCTCGAAACGTCACGACAGAATCTTCACCTCCGGAATAGGCACAACAAACTTTCCACCCCATTCCCTGATATACGACATTTGTTGCATCACCTCGTCGCGGATATTCCAAGGGAGGATGAGTACATAGTCTGGTTTGGTTGCCCTGATTTTATCTGGGTGAAAAATGGGGATGCGAACGCCGGGAAGTAAATGCTCTTGTTTATATGGGCTACGGTCAACCGTATAGTCGAGAAAATCGGTGCGAACTCCGCAATAATTCAGGAGCGTGTTCCCTTTGGCTGGAGCACCGTACCCGACCACTGCTTTCCCCTTTTCTTTGGCTTCAATGAGAAACGTGAGCAACTTCCGCTTTGTCGTTTCAACCTGAGACGCAAAATTGAGATAGTGCTGCAGTGTGTCAAACCCCGCCTGTGCTTCTCTGTCTCGCAACTCAGTAATTCGAGAACCCACAGGCTTAGAAACGTCCTTACTGTGTCGCGCATAGATCCGCAGTGAACCGCCATGCGTGGGGAGTTCCTCTACATCAAACAAGGTCAGCCCATGCTTGGCAAAAACTCGTTCCACGGCAAGCAACGACAGATAAGAAAAGTGTTCATGATAGATGGTGTCAAACTGGTTTTCTGCCATGAGCCGCATGAGGTGAGGGAACTCCATGGTAATGACGCCCTTAGGCTTGAGAAGGATCTTCAAACCTCCGACAAAATCATTGATATTAGGGACATGCGCCAACACATTGTTACCAATCACCAAATCTGCTCGCTTTTTCTTCTTCGCCAACTCGCGCGCGGTCTTGACTCCAAAGAATTTCACAACAGAGGGAATTCCCTTTTGCTTTGCCACCGCCGCCACATTTCCGGCCGGTTCAACCCCTAACACGGGTACGCCACGTTGAACGAAATATTGCAAAAGATAGCCGTCATTACTGGCGATCTCCACGACATGATGCCGTGACCCAAGGCCAAAACGATCGCTAACTTTTTCGACATAACGTTTTGCATGGTCCAACCAACTCTCCGAATAGGAGGAGAAATATGCATAGTCCCCAAAAATGCTCTGCGGACTTGTGAATTCCTCGAGTTGCACAAGGAGGCATTCGCTGCAGACGTAGACATGCAAGGGATAAAAAGGCTCCATTCGATTGGCCTCATCCGCTTTGATATAGGAATTGGCCAATGGCGACATACCCAAATCGATAAATGTCTTATCGAGAGGAGCTCCACAAAACCGGCAAGCAGAGCCAGGGCGAACATTGACAGATCGGGGTTTTTTAGCTGCAGGTCTTTTGCTCGCCTTCGATCGAGTCGTGCGCTTCATCACTATCGCCTCCCTCCCCTTACCTTCCAGGTTCGCTGATGCCGTGGGTTCATCAATCAATGCGCCACGAACGGACATTGAGCACAACGCCTATCGCATGAAATCTCAACTATTGGGAACCCACCGAAGATCTTCCGATAGACATCCCTGCGACTTAAGCTCCTTCAGCATATTGAGCCGAATAAGATGGGAGTTTCGAAATTCTCGATCCGCAAATCCCATCCTCTCGAGACCAGTCTTTAAATCCAGAATTGCAGCAGCTAAATCCATCTCGGGTTGGTACTGAGGGGCCAAGCGACGAAACTTCTCAAAGCTCACGCGGTAGGACCGTTTGTCGGGCTGTGCGTTTTGATTGATAGAAATTTCTATATTCGGGATGGCTTTCGACACGGCCGTCGCCAAATCTCGCACCTGATAATTCCACCCATCGCTGCCGACATTTACTGATACAAATTCTCCACCGTTCGCAGACTTTCGCTGCACACCCCAATCAATCGCTCGGGCCATGTCCCGAATGTGAATCAACGGACGCCAGGGCGTACCATCGCTGAGAATGGTGATTTTCTTAGCCGTTACGGCGCTGGCAACAAAGTCGTTGAGCACTAAGTCCAGACGCAACCGTTCACTCATTCCGCATGCGGTCGCAAATCTTAGGCATGTGACTGTAAAGTTTGGGTTGGCAAGCGCCGCAAGATCTTTTTCCGCACCCACTTTTGATTTTGCGTAGGCGGTAAGAGGATTCACTTCGGATTCTTCTGTCTTTGCCCCACCTTCCGCAAACCCGTACACGCTACAGCTTGAGGCGAAAACAAAACTCTTAGCGCCTGCTGCTCGGACCTGTTCAGCGAGTGCAATTGCCGCACGATGATTCACGTCCAATGTGATCGCCTCGAAGGAGGCGCCCATAGGATCATTGGAGATGGCGGCCAAATACACGACAGCATCCACGCCACTCAGAAGCTCTTTGTCTACAGACCGTACATCCGCAAACATTTGAGTGTGCACTCTGCACTCAGGAAGGTAGCGACTGGCCGTCAAGCATGTCGCGAAATAACCCATATCCAGTCCTATGAGTGTTGCGTCTGGATAAGAGACCTTTAAGCGCTTCACAACGGTTGGGCCGATATACCCCATATTACCCGTGATCAAAATCTTCATCGGTTATCTCTCACTTTAATGTGGCTGTAATTTGCTGACAGACGTATTCCGAAAACGGAAGCGAACAGGTAAAAGCTGGCGACACGGCATTGAGGACATGCATTGAATGCTTATCACCTTCCAAAACAAAATCCATTTCGAGCTTCCGCTTCTTGATATCGACAAGTTGTGCCCGAATCCCAGGTTTACCCCAGGTGTGATAGTGCTCAGGCCTAATGCCTTCGGCCAACTGGCTCGCCAGTGACACCATCGTGGCCTTTGAGTATTTAGTGATTTCGCGCATTGCCAGCGTCTTAAAATCAAAATTCGATGTCACTAAAAGCCCCATCCCCCTGAGCGCCACTTCGACTAATTCATTCCAGCTAAAATTCGCCATTCCACCGTAATGCTCCCGCCAGAGGCCCGGTATCGCCGTAGGCCCGATCTTAATTTTTCCACTGGCAGCCACAGTGAAGTGCACACCCAAGAATGGATTTTTCAGATCTGGGACAGGGTAGATATTTGTCCGAATCGCTTTGGGAGATTCACTGGAATAGAGATACAGGCCCTTAAACGGAAGGATTCGGTACTGTTCTGAGAATCCGAATTCGCGCGCAATACGGTCGGCATAGAGCCCTGCAGCATTGACTACATAGCCCACGTCAAATACTTCCGCCGTCGTCTCCACACGATTCTTAGATGATTTCTGATACCGAACTCCGCAGTGAATCTGTACGCCTTCCTCGAGCGCATCCTTCTTCATCGCTTCCATCACCAGCGTAGGATCCACCGTCGATGTCGCTGGAGAGAACAACGCTCGCTCATACGTCTTTACTCTGGGCTCGATCATTTTGGCCTCTGCCTCAGAAATCGATTCCAGTGGAATGCCATTCAGCTTTCCCCTACGGGCAAGTTCATCAAGGCCGGCAAGATCCGTCTGATCTTTGGCCACGACAAGCTTTCCGCATTTATTGAGAGGAATTCCCTTCGACTCGCAATACTCTGTCAGCAGACGATTGCCCTGCCATGTAAATTTTGCCTTGAGACTATCCGGGGAATAGTAAAATCCCGCATGCAAGACCCCGCTATTGCGGCCGCTGGCATGTAATCCACAATCAGCTTCTTTCTCTAATAGATGTACGGACGATCCGGGATAAAGCCGCCGTAGATGGCGCGCGATATTCAGACCGATAACCCCCCCGCCGATGATGAGAAAATCAGCTAACACTTGTGGTTACCACACTTTCCAAGGGGCTTTTCCGGAGTTCCACAGTTCTTCAAGATACGTTTTTTCCTTAAGCGTATCCATGCAAGACCAGAATCCATAGTGCTTAAAACCCATCATTTCTCCGGCATGGGCCAACCGTTCAACGGGTTCGCGTTCCCACACTGTGTCATCACCGTCGATAAAGTCCAGTACCTTGCTGCTGAGCACAAAAAATCCTCCATTGATCCAACCTTCACCTGATTCCGGTTTCTCAAAAAATTCGGTCACGCGCTCGCCCTCAAAGCCAATGCGTCCAAACCGGGCAGGAGAGCGAACCGATGTCATTGTGGCTAGCTTACCGTGCGAGCGATGAAATTTCAGCAACTTGCTCATATCAATGTCGGCGACACCATCGCCATAGGTCAACAGAAAGGAATCATCCCCGCGAAGCCATTTCTGCAATCGCTTCACCCGCCCACCGGTCATGGTTGTCTGTCCGGTATCAGCAAGGTGAACAACCCACTTCGGTTGATTCCCGTCATGAATAGTTGTCGCTCCTGTCGAAAGATCCACCGACAAGTCATTGTTGATCGCAAAGAAGTTTAAAAAATACTCTTTGATTATTTCGCCCTTGTACCCCAACGCCACCACGAATTCGGTGATTCCATGAGCCGCGTGTATCTGCATGATGTGCCACAGAATCGGCTTGCCACCTATTTCTACCATCGGTTTTGGGCGAAGAACGGTTTCTTCAGACAATCGAGTTCCCAATCCGCCAGCTAAAATCACCGCCTTCATGTGCATACCTCCAACAATCATGGTCCATGGCTAATCCGGCTCATCACACTGCGCTGCGCCAAATCGAAATTACTTCCTCACTACTGAATAGAGGCCCTTGCTGTTTTCCCAAGTTATCTCGCTGCGCCAGCATACCCATGCGAGACACGCTCAACTTCATAGACGTAATTCTGCTACAAAGGCGCATGGTCGGTGGTCCATTTCAATAACGGCCTGATTACGCCCTCCCAACGTCCCGTGACATCCCCTCGGGCCGTATCACCGGTTCCAGGGTCGACCACCCGAAAACCCACAACCCGCGGCACATCGCAATACTCACGCCAAGGATCTTCAGAGAAAATCCCCCCCCCAACAACCATCGTGCCCTCAGAGAGAAAATTTCCCGGAATCCAGGCGGTACTTACATATCGACCCACCGGACGAGGACGCCTATACCACTGTGGATCGCGGTCGTTGACGATAAATGCGATCACGTCTTCTTCCGTATTGAAACCAAATTGTGCCACAAGCGTCTGCCCTGGCTTGAGGATGTCATACTCAATCTCTACTCTGACAGGACTCCGGATATCGATGACATCCGCAATTTGTCCTGTTTCAGATTTCACTCGAACGGCTCGCAAGCGAACCGCATCATTGCCTGGGGCCTTGGCCGGATCCGGCCATTCGGCACAGGGTTGGATGTGTCCGGCATGCAGATAGTGATTCACCACCTCATGCGCCGGCCCGGCCTCCACTACCGTGCCCTTGTTCAGGAGAATGGCCCGTGAACACATGCGCGTAATCGCCGGCATATCGTGCGAGACGAGGATCACGGTTCGCCCATGCTGGCCCACATCTTCCATCTTGCCCATGCACT
>WBZX01001011.1_pt1 | contig 22546 bp, 16 predicted proteins | sample 5204211 | NCBI WGS metagenome assembly WBZX01 (sample SAMN12344362, study PRJNA552823) | activated sludge metagenome | biome: Activated sludge suspended growth; feature: Nitrification reactor; material: Wastewater; isolation source: activated sludge from nitrification reactor of wastewater... | reverse complement strand
CGCACCACAACGCCGGGACGCAAATGGACGAACGGTCCCAGATGCGAATCATCCTCTACCTGCGACTCGCGAAAAATGCAGTGATCCAAAATCTCGACCCGGTTTCCGATGGTGCAGTCGGTGATGCGCGCGCCCGAGTGCACAACCGTATTCTCGCCGATCGCCGTCCGGCCCTCGAGCGTTACGTTCGGGTACAAGAGCGTGTCGCGCCCGATCGTCACCTCGGCATCGATCCACGTGGACGCCGGATCTCTCATGGTTACGCCGGCCTCCAACCAACGCTCCCGAATCCGCCGGCGAATGACCTGCTCCGCCTCCGCCAACTGCACGCGGCTGTTGATCCCGAGTCCTTCGTCGAGATTCCGCAGGCGTAACGCCGAGACGGCGCGCCCTTGCTGCACCGCCATCTGCACGATGTCGGTAAGATAGTATTCGCCTTGCGCATTACGCGGATCGAGCTTGTCGAGGGCGGGAAAGAGGAACTCCCCGTCGACGACATAAGTCCCCACGTTGATTTCGCGTACGCTCCGCTCCGCGGGAGACGCATCCTTGTCTTCGACGATGCTTTGCACCCGGTTGTCCGCGGCGCCCTGCAGCCATTCTTCACGGCGGTGGCGAATGACGCGCCCGTAGCCGGAAGCATCGTCGAGCACCGCGGTCAACAGCGTGACGGCGGCGCCTTGCGCATCGTGCATCGCAAGGAGTTCCCGCACCGTCGCTTCGGTCAACAACGGCGTGTCGCCGTTCAGAATCAGATAGCGAGTCGGCCGGCGGTTCTGAGGGTCGCCGAACACCGGTCGCGCTTGCAGCACCGCATGGCCTGTTCCCAATTGCTTCGTCTGCTCTGCAACAGACACCTGCCCGCCAACCGCTTCAACCACCTTGCGCACATCGGCGCCCTGGTGCCCCACAACGACCGCCACGCCTTGCTCTGCCAGGCCGCAGGCAATATCCAATACGTACAACACCATCGGTCGTCCCGCGACCGGATGGAGCACTTTGGCCAACGCCGATTTCATACGTTTGCCGAGCCCCGCCGCCATGATGATGACGCCGAGTCCGGGAATGGAGGAAGCCGAGACCTTATCGCGCAATACGTCCGTCATGGATGTCTCACCATACGTCTTCGACACAGGGTTCGTCCGGCGATGTCGCGATCAGCCGACCTGCACGCCTGCATCGGGTTGCTTAATCGGTGCCCAGGTTTTTCCACCGGCCTGCGACGCGGCACCCGACGACTGCGTGGGAGTATAGAGCCCTCCCGACACAATCAGCTTCATGGCTTCTTCCACCGTGATATCCACGGCGATCACTTCGCGCTCAGGCACCAACAAGAAATACCCGGACGTGGGATTGGGCGAGGTCGGCACATAGACGTGCACGAGCGGGTCCGGGGAAAGTTGCTGCATTTCGCCTTTCGTCACGCCGGTCACAAAGGCGAAACAATAGTGACCGTTCTTGGGAAACTGAATCAGCACGACGCGGCGATAACTCTCGCGCTCCGCGAATGACAGAATGTCCATCATCGACTTGATCGTGGAGTAGATGCCGCGGACCACCGGCACACGATTGAGCAAACTCTCCCACTGTCGCACGACCTGGCGGCCGATAAAATTCGCCGCAAAGAGCCCGGTCATGAAAATGAGCAGGATAAGCGCGATGATTCCCAGTCCGGGCACGTAGTAACCTGGAGTCACCAGCCGGGCGGCGGCGTCGCCAAGAATCCCATCCAGACTGACGAACAGGGTCTTCAGAATCAGAATGGTGCCCCAGATGGGGATCATCACCAACAAACCGGTGAGAAAATACCGTTTTAATGAAGCTTTCACCATGCGCGGCTGAGGGGTCCCGGGTAGAGCGTCATGATACTGGTCTTGTGCCGGTCGTCGCAAGCCTTTTCTTGCTATTTTCAATCACTTGGAATAGGATCCGCCCTCTTTCTCCCCGGGATTTTCAGGTTCGAATCATGGTGAAACACAACCGGCCTCCGCGAGGTCTCTTCATTACGCTGGAGGGAATCGAGGGATGTGGAAAATCCACCCAGGCCAGACTCCTCGGCGAATACCTCCGGAGCCAGGGACACGACATCATCGAAACTCGTGAACCGGGCGGAACCCCGCTCGCGGAAAAAGTCCGATCGGTCCTGCTCGATCGCGCCGACGAACCGGTGTCGTCTGAGACCGAAGCATTTCTGGTGTTCGCAGCCCGGCGTCAGCATGTGGCCCAGGTGATCGAGCCGGCACTGGCGCGCGGCGCCATCGTCCTCTGCGACCGGTTCAGCGATTCAACATTGGCCTATCAGGGATATGCGCGGGGACTGAATGTGCCCCTGCTGGAACGACTCAACCGGCTCGCGACTCACGCTGTGACACCACATCTCACGCTGCTGTTCGACCTTCCCGTGGCGACCGGGCTGGCACGGCGGCGATCCACCAGCGAAACGAATCGCCTCGACCGTGAATCACTCCGGTTTCATCAAAAAGTTCGCGCCGGTTTTCTCGACCTGGCGAGGCGTCATCCTGCACGCATGAAAGTTATTTCCGCACGCGCGTCGAAAGAGAAGGTCGCCCGCGCGGTTGCCCGGATTGTTGCACCGGTCCTCAACCTGGTCCATCGCGCCGACCATCAGACCGCAACGCCACGTACCACCTCTTCCCGCGCGAGACAGGTCCGACATGCCCTTCGCTGACATCATCGGACACGATCACGCCAAGACCCTGCTGCGATCGGCTATCTTACAGAACCGGTTGGCCCATGCGTACCTCTTCCATGGCGACGATCGCATCGGCAAACGTCTGCTCGCCCTGCGATTGGCGCAAACCCTGCTCTGCGAGACGGTGTCGGACGGACGGCAACCGGACGCCTGCGGCACCTGCCGGGCCTGCCAGCAGGTGGACGCGCGCACACATCCGGATTTTCTGGTCATCGAACCGGATCAAGAGATGGCCAACCCCCAGATCAAGATTGAATCCATTCGAGACATCGAGCATCAGATGATCTACCGGCCGCTGATCGGCAATCGCAAAATCTGCTTGATCGACGAAGCAGATCGCATGACCATCGGCGCCGCCAATGCGCTGCTCAAAACACTGGAAGAACCACCCGACCACAGCCTGTTCATTCTCGTGTCGAGTCGTCCCTACGCCTTGCCGGCCACCATTCGCTCACGCTGTCAGGCCCTCCGACTCACCGCACCGGCGCAAACGCAGGTGGAAGCCGCCGTCATCTTGAAACGCGAACTGCCGCCTGCCGATGCGCACTTCCTGGCCTTGCTGAGCGACGGGCAATTGGGACGCGCCTTGGAATGCGATCTCGAACAGGCGCGAACCAGCCAGAAGGAATTTGCGGCCATCTTCTCCGCCAAGGGACTGCAGTCCTTCTCGACCGTCCTGGCTGCCGCGGAAGCGCTGGCCAAAGGGGACCGCGGACCGGAGGCATTCGACTGGCTGCTTCGATGGCTTCGCGACATCCTGCTCATCGCGGTCGGCGCCGGCTCCGACCATATCCTCAACCTGGACCAACGGGCCGGAATGCAAGCGCTGGCCGCACACATCAACATCGACGACCTGCTGGACCTGATCAGCGACCTTGAAAAAATGGAACGCCAGGCGCACCGGAACCTGAACGTCCAGATCGCGCTCGAAACCATTCTGCTGCGAGTGCGACAGCTCCTGACTCCGCCGGGCACCGCCGACCGGTCACGATAACTTAGTCGCCTATCCATGCAAATCCTCCCAGAACTGGCTGTTCAGAAAGGCAGTCCAGCAAGGCCGCAGGGAGCACGACGACCGAGGCGTACCCTTGAGGTACGTCGCAGGGAGGCGCGCAACTGAGAACGCCGCTGGCGGCCTTTCTCAACGGCCAGCTAGCTTTGATCATCGCCATCTTGCTATCTTCAGCGCACGAATCATGAGCACTCACGACACCTTCTACATCACGACGCCGATTTATTACGTCAACGACGTGCCGCACATCGGACACGCCTACACCACCGTCGCCGCCGACGTGCTCGCACGCTACTGGCGACTGCGTGGACGCGATGTATTTTTTCTGACCGGTCTCGATGAGCACGGACAGAAAGTGCAGCAAGCCGCCGCGAAGGCCGGTATCGATCCGCAAGCCCATTGCGACCGCCTCGCGCCGCAGTTCACAAACCTCTGGCAACGGTTGAACATTTCCCACAATGCCTTCATCCGCACCACCGACAAACCCCACCAGGCCGTGGTTCAACGGTACCTTCAACAGTTATTCGATAAACAGTTGATTTACAAGGCTGACTACACTGGATGGTACTGCACATACGACGAACGGTTCTGGACGGAAAAAGATGTCGTCGGCGGGCTTTGCCCGGACTGCAAACGCCCGATCGAGCAACTGAGCGAGCACAATTATTTCTTCAAGATGGGGCAGTATCAGGAACAACTGCAGCGGCAGATCCTGGAGCATCCGGACTTCATCCTGCCTGAATCGCGCCGCAATGAAGTCCTGGGATTCTTGCAGACGCAGAAGCTGGGCGACCTCTCAATCTCCCGACCCAAATCACGGCTATCCTGGGGCATCGAGCTACCCTTCGATAAGGACTACGTCACCTATGTGTGGTTCGATGCACTGGTCAATTACATCTCGGCGCTCGAGTACCTGCCCCAAGGGAAACCGGCCGGGCTGCGTTACTGGCCCGCCGACGTCCATCTGGTCGGCAAGGACATTCTCACGACGCACGCCGTCTATTGGTCCACCATGTTGATGGCGCTGGAGCACCCGCTTCCGAACACGATCTTCGCCCACGGGTGGTGGACCGTGGACGGCGAGAAGATGTCCAAGAGCCGCGGCAATGTCGTCGATCCCAATAAGATGGTCGACCAGTTCGGCACCGATGCGTTCCGCTACTTCCTCCTCCGCGAAGTGCCCTTCGGGCAGGATGGCGATTTTTCGCACAGCGCCATGGTGACGACCGTCAACGCCAAACTCGCGAACGGCATCGGCAACCTGCTGAGCCGCACGCTCACGATGATCGAGCGGTCCTGCGCCGGCATCATCCCTGAACAGGGCCCGGCTGTGCTGCCGGAATTGGAACAACGCATTGAGGAGTTGGCCACACATCTGCCCGGCAGAACCGAAGCAGGCTTCAAGGCACTCCAATTCCGGGACGTGCTGCTCACCATCGAAGAACTCAACGGCTGCTGCGACGAATATATCGACAAGAGCGCGCCGTGGAAATTGGCGAAACAGCCGGAGGCGCAACCGCAACTGCACACGGTGCTCAATACATCCGCTCGCGCCCTTCGGCTACTCGCGTTGCTGCTGTATCCATTCATGCCGAATGCCGCCGCACAGATGATCCAGCAACTGGGACTCTCGCTGGACCTCTCACGACCACTGGCAGCAGACGCCGGCTCTTGGAATGCTCCGCTAGCCGGCAGCAGAATTCAGAAAGGCGCCTCCCTGTTCCCCCGTATCGAATCTAAACCACAAGGAGCCAAACCCGTGAGTGAGACACCCGCATCCCAGCAACCGACTGCCGCTGCCCCCTCAGCAGCTCCCGCTGCACCACCATCCCCTGCTCCGGCTACCACATCGGCAGCCGCCCCGGCCGCCACGCAGCCGGCCCAGATCACCATCGACGACTTCATGAAGGTGCAGCTTAAAGCGGCGAAGGTTCTGGCGGCAGAACGCGTGCCGAAATCGGAGAAGCTGCTGAAGCTTCAAGTCAGCCTCGGTACCGAACAACGGCAAATCGTCGCGGGCATCGGCAAGAAATACGAACCGGAAGCCTTGATTGGCAAAACCATCGTCATCGTGGCGAACCTCAAACCGGCGAAGCTCATGGGCATCGAGTCGCAGGGCATGGTCCTCGCGGCGGGCGACAGCGAAGTGCGAGGGCTCGCCACCTTTGTCGAAGACGTGGAGCCCGGCACCAAAGTGAAATGATTCGCGCCTCCACCATCCGGCTGATCGGCACCGGCCTTCTCGTGCTGTTGAGCAGCATGAGCGCCGCGTTTACGCCGGAGCCCTCCGAAACCGAGCTCGAGAGCAAAGCCCGCTACAACGATCCACTCCCCACCACCGTGCTCGTCCGCGTCGTCGCGCACCGCTCCCTGGTGCTGGGCCATGAAGTCGGCGGCGCACGCGTGACGATGACGGATGTGGCCACCGGCCAGTTGCTGGCATCGGGGCTCCAACAAGGCGAACCGGGCGACCAGACCCAGATCATGCGCACGCCCCATCTCATGGATGAGCCGGTCTACAGCAGCCGGCCAGCCGCTGCGTTCAGCGCCACGCTTGAACTCACCCGTCCGACCCTGGTGGAAATCACGGCCGAGGGACCACTGGCCTATCCTCAGGCATTGCAGCGGGCGAGTACCACCGTGCTGCTGATTCCCGGCCACGACCTGACCAACGACGGCATCGTGCTGCACTTGTACGGCTACCTGGTGCAAGTCGAACATCCCACACCCGGCGAGCCACTGATCGCCAAGGAAGATGTGATGCTGCGGGCCTCGGTGCGCACGCTGTCCGGTGCGCTGGTTCGTCCGCACAGCGACTGGGACTCCCGCAAGATGCATATCTATGCCGAGCTGCTGATCGGGGATCGCATCGTCGAGCGATTGCAGATGTTCTACGCGGGAGAGAAGAGCCGGTTCGAAGCCCCGTTTTTTGTGCCCCTCTCCAAAGATGCCCCCGATGGCATCACCCTGCGGGTCGTCGCGGCTGATGTGGCGACCGGCAACTTCGGGGTGTCTTCGGCGCAATTCCCCGTCCTATCGGAACGCCTGCGCCCTAAGAAACACTGACCCCATTGACTGCATCGGTCGTTTCGTGATGTGCTGACGAAGCGCTGGAATCACCATTGCCGACGGCTGCTCATCTTTGGAACCCTGATCACTCGATCGCTCATTCCTCACGATGGACCCTAAACAACGACAATTCTCCATCTGGTACATGTTCATCGCCCTCTGGGTGCTGATCCTGCTTCAGACGTTTCTCCCCTCGTTCTTCAACCCGACTGAAATTCCCTACAGCGAGTTCAAAGAATCCGTGGCGGCGGGAAAGGTCACTGAAGTCGCGGTCTCGCCCCAGATCATTCACGGGAAACTGAAAGAGGACAAGGTCTTCCACACCATTCGCATCGAAGACCCGGATCTGCTCAGGAACCTCGCGGACCATCACGTGAAAGTCACCGGCGTCATCGAGAGCACATTATTCCGAGACGTGTTGTCCTGGATCGTGCCGATCGTCCTGTTCTTCGGCGTCTGGTGGTTCCTGCTCCGCCGCATGGGCCAGAACCAAGGATTCATGACGGTCGGGCAAAGCAAAGCCAAGATTTATGTCGAGAACGAGGTGAAGGTCACCTTCGCGGATGTGGCGGGTGTCGACGAGGCGAAACAGGAACTGGAAGAGATCATCGAATTTCTCAAGACGCCGGAAAAGTTCCGGCGCCTCGGCGGGAAAATTCCCAAAGGGATTCTCCTCGTCGGGCCTCCGGGCACAGGCAAGACGCTGCTCGCGAAGGCCGTGGCTGGAGAAGCCGGTGTGCCGTTCTTTTCCATCAGCGGGTCTGAATTTGTAGAAATGTTCGTCGGCGTCGGCGCAGCCCGCGTTCGCGACCTGTTCGAGCAGGCCAAAGGCAAAGCGCCCTGCATCATCTTCCTCGATGAGCTCGACGCGCTGGGCAAAGCCCGCGGGGTCGGCCCCATGGCCCATGAGGAACGGGAACAGACCCTGAATCAGCTGCTGGTCGAGATGGATGGGTTCGACTCTCGTGTCGGCGTCATTCTCGTCGCCGCGACGAACCGCCCGGAGATCCTGGACCCCGCCCTCCTTCGAGCCGGCCGCTTCGACCGTCAGGTGCTGGTCGACCGGCCCGACAAAATCGGCCGCCTCGCCATCCTGAAAGTCCACGCGCGCACCATCACCCTCGCCAACCAGGCAGACCTCGAAACCATCGCCGCCATGACGCCCGGCTTCGTCGGCGCCGACCTGGCCAATCTCCTGAACGAAGCGGCCTTACTCGCCGTACGGCGCGGCAAAGATACGGTGAGCCTCTCTGAACTGCAGGAAGCAGTGGAGCGTGTCATCGGCGGTTTGGAAAAAAAGAATCGGGTCCTGAATAAAATGGAGCGGGCTCGCGTGGCCCACCACGAAGTCGGCCATGCGCTGATGGCGCTCTCCATTCCAGGCGGCGATGCAGTCCACAAAATCTCCATTATCCCTCGAGGTATTGCGGCGCTCGGCTACACCATGCAACTCCCGACCGAAGACCGCTTCCTCATGACCGAGTCTGAGCTCAAGAACCGGATCGCCATCCTGCTCGGCGGACGCGCGGCGGAGGAGGTCATCTACGGCGAGGTCTCCACCGGCGCACAGGACGACCTGCGCAAGGCTACCGACATCGCGAAAAGCATGATCAAAGCCTACGGCATGAGCGAGAAGCTGGGGCAGGTCAGCTTGGAGCGGGACCGGCAGTCCGTCTTTCTCCAGACCGGCCCATCCCAAACGCCGGGCGACTATAGCGAACAAACCTCCCGGGAAATCGATTGCGAAGTTCGGCTCTTGATCGATGAGCAGTACGAACGCGCGCGTGATCTCATCACGTCGCAGGAGGCCACGCTGCGGCATGCCGCCCAGGTGCTGCTGGAAAAAGAAACGATCACCGGCGAAGAACTCAAAGCCCTCGCCGTCGCACAGTAACTCCCCCCTCGCACGTTCGCCCTGCGCCTCTTGGCCCTGAACAACCGAGCGCTGATCGGTAGTCACGTGAAGACGTCACAGCGGCTTGCCCTACTCAGTCTCTCGTGAGACACTGAAGTCGATGCTTCCCCACACCTACCATGAACTCCGCTCCCAGCTCAGAATCGCCCTGGCCGTTAATGCCATCATCGTCGTCGCGGAGTTTGCCGGCGGCTTTCTCACGAATAGCATCGGCCTGATCGGAGACGCGGGGCACAACCTCGTCGATCAAGGCTCCCTCTTCCTCGCACTCTATGCCCACGTGCTCACGGCTCGACCGGCCACCGACAGCCGCACCTTCGGGTATCACCGGGCCGGGATCGTCGCGGCATTTCTCAATTCCTTCATCCTCCTGCTCACCGCCGGCGGCCTCACACTCGTCAGTCTCGAACGTCTCATGACTCCCGTCCCCGTCCCGGGAGGATGGGTCATGCTGATTGCCTTGATCAGCTTCGCGGCCAATCTGTCGATCGCGCTGTTGCTGCAACACGGCGCGAAAGATGATCTCAATATCCGCAGCGCCTTCTGGCACATGCTGAGCGATGCCTGGGTGTCGCTCGGCGTGGTCGTCAGCGGCGGCATTATCATGTTCACCGGCTGGTCTGTGCTCGACCCGTTGGTGAGTCTGTTCGTTGTCGTGGCAATCGTCAGAGGGGCCTGGCCACTCTTTAAAGAATCGCTTGAGGTTCTCCTGGAGTCCACCCCGCCCGGCGTGAGTCCGGCGCTCGTGGCGGCGACCATCGAATCCATCCCCGGCGTGAAGAATGTGCACGACCTTCACATCTGGGCCGTCGAACCACGCCTCATCATGATGACGACGCATGTGCAGGTCGACGGCGGCGATCAGGCCCTCACGACGGACCTGCTCCAAACGATCCGTACCCGGGTGACCAGCGAATTCAAAATCAAACATCTGACGATCCAACTCGAAACCGAATGCTGCCATCCCGAAGCCGTCCACTGCGACCTCTCCAAACTCCACGACCAGCATTCGCATCCCGAATTTCTCCACAGCCACCATTAGCGGATGGTGAAACAACCCGCCAGCATTGTTCTCGCATCGCTCAAAGGCTCAACGTACCGCAAGGGTACGCCTCGCCTCCTCGCTCGCTGCGGCCGCGCTGGGCGGACTGTTTGACCATCCGCCGATAAACCGCTCTACCATTGGTGCGCGATCGCGGAACTCCTTGCACCCCTTTCCTGAGTGCCAACTAGCCGCCGCGGGACTTCACCGGCTACAATGGGCCGCATGACTCAGACACTCCCCATCCCCTTCTATATGCTCTGCGGCTCACTCGGCGCCGGCAAGACTACGCTGCTCATGCGCCTGCTCGAACATTGGAACAGACAGGGCCACAAAGTCGGTGTACTAATGAACGAAGCGGGTGAGGTCAGCATCGACGGACCGCGCGCCGGCACCATCGCCGAACAGGTCCTGAACCTGGCCGGCGGCTGCATCTGTTGCGATACGAAAGACGATCTCGCCTGGAGCATCGCCCAATTGGTGCAGGACCATGAATCCACCGTGATCATTTTGGAATGCTCGGGGATGGCCGACCCGGCGGAAGTCGTCGATGCGGTGACCGACGCCTACGTCTCACGCATGGTGAAACTTGAACGGATTTTTGCCATGCTGCATCCCGTGCCGTTACCGGAGACGGGCATGGCGGAACTCGTCACGCGGAATGCCATTCGATACGCGGATGATGTGATTTTGAACAAACGCGACCTCTACATCCCGGGCCATTGGGAACAGTTCCGCGAAACCATTACCCGCCTCAATCCGCACAGCCGGCTGTGGGAAACCAATCACGCCAGGCTCGACGTGGCCACCCTCCTCGCCGCCCCCGCAACGCGTACCGTCCCGACGAACGTGTCGTTCGGAAAATTGCCCACGGTGGAGAACAGGCACGAGGCCCGCGCATCGCATCACCCGATGGTCACCACGGTGCGATTGCCGAAACCGCTTGATCGCAGAAAGTTCATGGAGTGGACGAAGTCCCTGCCGGAGGGAATGGAGCGGGCCAAGGGATTCTTTCGCTTTGCCGGCGAACCTGAACTACAGGAGTTTCAGTTCTTTCCGCCGCGGACCAGCACGGTGGCTCCGGTGATGCTGCTCGATGAACCGGACCATGTCCTGGTATTGATAGGACGCGACTACGATCAGGAACGCTGCAGAACGTTCCTCCTCGCCTGTCTTGCGGAGTAGCGGCGTCAGGAAAGTGAGCCGGCTTCGGCCCCCGAGGAAGAGGCCGACTCAGTAACCGGGCGGAAGCGAGACCAGCGGCGCAGGAAGTACGCGACAGTTGCCCCGACCAGTGTACCCACGATCCAGCCCCCGATCACGTCCGTCAGATAATGCGCCCCGATATAGACGCGCGAGACGCCGATCGCGGCCACCAAGGGCCAGCTGATCCAACCTGATTTCGGATAGAGCACCTGAAAAAACGCTGCGGCCGATGCCGTGTTGGCAGCGTGATTGGAAGGAAAGGAAAAGGCACCGCCGCAGCCCAGCAATTGGTGCACATCGGCCAGCGTCACACAGGGACGCGGGCGTTGAACCAGGCCTTTGAGCTGTGTCCCCAACGCATCCGTCGCACCGACCACCGCTGCCAGCATCGCCCCACCGATCACACACTCACGCCAATTGAGCCAGGCCCAATAGGCCGCGGCCAGCAAGATGGGATACAGCAAGTTGCCCGGCTTGGCCAATTCGATGCCGACCCAATCGAGCAGGCTCGACCGCCCGGCCACACCGTTGATGCTGCGAAAGAGAAGCTCGTCTACACCCATGGCGCGACGATAAAGGGTCGGGAAGGATCAGTCAAATGATTCGTGGCTCAGAAGAAGAACGTTTCGTTGGCGTTGAGAGGCCCGCGCCTGGTGGCTCCCCATCCGGCGAACCTCAGGCATTCACTCCCACACAATATTTGTGACGCCAGGAATGAGCGGCACGAGCTCGGCCAGATGAGACCTTAATCGTTCAAGCTCGGGGGCAGGGTCAACACGCTTGAATAGGCGCTGCGTGACTGATAATTCCGCAACGGGGTACACCATCCATTCATTTGTGCTGTCTTCGGTGTTGCTGCAAGCCAGCCACAGCATGAATGGCTTGCGCGAGATCATCACGATCCACCCGAAATCTTCCGGGATGACCCCTTCCACCGGCACTCCGCGCTCCTGAAGACGCTCGGCCAGCCAGGTGGCCCATGCTTTGCCATAACAACCGGGATTCGTCTGCTCCTCCTCACCCGGAACGGGCTTGAAGAAATCAGAGGTAAATGTGACTTGGGGGCCAGTGTTCATGATGGCAAATGTCCTCTCAAGGATTGGAGTGCCGGCGAGACGCGCACGCCGCTCATCCTTCTTTAGTCCAGAAATCACAGGGTAGCAGAGATAGTCACAAACGCGAATCACATAAAGGAATCTGCCTCATGATATGGCATTTTAAATCCTTGAGTGCATATAGCGGACGCAAGGTTGCCTGCATAACGAATCATAAGGCACCACATGGCCGTGGCCTACAAGAAAGAAGACATTCTCAACGCATCTCGAGGCGCGCGACCTCTTGGAACACGCGGAGATCCATCGTCTGATCACACAGCGGGCAAACGGGAAAGGGAGGAAAACCGTCACCTTGGAGTTGTTGTTGAAGGAGCAACGAGTGCGCGTTGTACCTCTAAGATAAATCGTGAAGGCCCATTCTGCTTAACGGTTCCATATAGCGTCCGATACCAGCCAGAATAGACCAGATGGACCTCGTGGCGAGCCCTAGTGAGGCCAACGTAGAACAGGCGCCGGTCCTCCCCCATCTCCGCTTCCGTCTTCGAACGGTAGTCTGGCAACTTACCTTCTTCGAGCGCCATCATTACTACGACGTCGAACTCGAGCCCCTTGGCTGAATGCAGGGTCATAAGATTGAGATGTGTCCCAGATCCTCCCTGACCTCCAAACGCCGATACTGTGAATCCGCCCAGGCGAGCATCATGGGCACACACGTCGGCCAGCTTAGCCACAGCTACGGCATCATCGCGAAGCCTGGGTTCGCGGCCGAGGGCTGGGTCAAGACAGGCCTTTCGGAAATCGGACAACCAATCCCGTAACAGTTGATCAGGTATTCGATGCGAGCACAGAAATTTCACCAATTCACGCTGCAAAATGCGTCTACCAGCATCCCCAGTGATGGACTCGTTCAGATTCTGCCATGCCCTAACTAAATCAGATAGACGTGGTTCACCTGATCCCCAGCCTCCCTCGCACCACGCAGCACAGTCCTCCATCCAGAGAACAACACGCGACCGAGGATACGGGTTACCCTGATCACTTCGGATAAAGTCCCACCCTCGAAGCTCGACGGCCTTAGCGATTTCGTTCCCGTCGTACTGGCTCCGGTACAGGACGGCAATATCACCCATCTGTCGCCCTTGTCGCCGCTTCAAAGCATCGGGGATGATTGTATTGCAAATGAATGCCGCCTGGTCGTCCACTCCTTGCGGGCAGTGATGGATGTCCAGGGTGCCAACCTCCTCCAGCCCGGACTTGAAACCCCTCTTTTCTCCTAACGCAACCTCCGCCGCACGGATAATCGTCGGGCCAGATCGATAGTTCAGTTGCAGTTGGACCGGTTCGATACCGTCCCGCTTGCTCAGCTCTTGCAGGAGAGCCGGTTCTGCACCGGTGAAACCGTATATCGACTGATCCGGATCGCCAACGGCAACGAGGCGCATCCGCGCGGTGAAGCACAGACACAGTACGATACGGTGGAGGGCATGGCCCAAATCCTGGTATTCATCGACCACGAGCACCGGAAACCTCGCTCGCAGTGCCTTTCGTACCCATTCATGTCGTTCGACGAGCTGAAGCCCCAGTAAAACCATCGCGTCGAAGTCAACAAGACCTCCGTTGAACAATCGCCGCTCATACTCCTCAATGACCTTGGCAGCATCCTCATAATCTCCGCGCCACTCCGGCTTGCCTCGATCAAGGTGTGTGCGACGATACAAATCGCACCGAAATGTCCAGTCTCGAGGATTTTCGTCGGCCCCGATAATCTTCCCGACGGCTGCGGCCCAGCACTTATCCCGTTCCTCCATCGTCGCCACATTCAGTGGATCCGGGACAGGGATGCCGGCGATTCTGGCGTATGGAAGAACAATGTGTTGCAGGCAAAACGAGTGAAGCGTGCCAATCGTGGCTCTTCTTCCATCCTCGACGCCGAGTGTTCCGAGTTTGCGTCGCAATTCCCTGGCACACTGGTTGTTGTAGGTGATGCACGCGATGCCGCGGGGCGGTCGAACGTTCTCAGCGAGCATCCGGGCCATCTTGATCGTCAGGGTCTTAGTCTTGCCGCTCCCAGGCCCCGCCAAGATGACGCAATTTCCTTTCGACTCGTAGGCCTTCCACTGGCCTTTGTTTTTGCGGAGGGCCTCAGCCGCGAGCATGTATGGGGGCTTAGCTGTGGCACTTACTGGCGACATACTTCACCCCATCGAGGATGTACTCCGGGCAAGCCGTTAGCTCCGCGTCGGCGATGACGGATGCAAGCCGCTGCGCAAATCGGCCCTTGCCAACATTCTCGATATCCTTCAAGAACAGCTCAACGTCCAGCGCTTTCGGTGTCTTAGCCCATCGCTTCATCCGATCTCGTGCTGGGGCGCTGCCCCCAAGGGAATCCATTGTCTTTGCGAACGCTTCATGCAGACCGGAATTGAACATGGCCACCTCAAACGTGTGGCCATTCATGCATACGCCGTACTTGGGAGCAATCGCCAAGAGGCCGTCGAAGTCCTTCGCCTCCCACGTAGCCTTATCCACAAGATGGATCAGCATGTGATTGACAACGCGTTTCGGCCCCAGAGGCTCACGCTCCGTGCCATCCTCTTTTGGTGGGCGCGGGTCCATATCGGTGAGCACAGCAACGGGCATGGCCAGCCCTTCAGGACCAAGCAGGATGAGATATGGTTCGAAATTTGTGCCGGATACGGAGCAGACCGAGATGCCGAGTTCATCGAGGTCGTATCCCCGCTGCTTCGCCAGAATGGGAACGAGGAACCGTTCGGCATCTCCCTCGACAAGGATTACGCCACGTGCGAACAGCATCTCACCACGATTGACGTCGAGGTATCGCTCCAAGTCTGCGACGTCTTCGTCGGACAGGTCGAGATCGGCAGTCGAAACGGCCTCGGTTGCGTTGCCGGCCTTGGTGCGTCGCAGCAACACAAAATCTCTTACCGGAGTGACACTTGCCACGTGCGGCGAATGGGTTGTCATCAAAATAGTCGCGGAGGCTCCGATGCCATCCTCATCATCGCCGTCGCGTGGCCTCAGGTAGTTCCGAAAAATGAGACGTTGCAGGTTGGGATGGAGGTGTGCCTCAGGCTCCTCAATTGCCAAGATGGTGTGATCGCGGTCGCCATCTGCGACCAACTGGTCATACTCGAGGGCTTTCAGGGCGAAGTACAGGAGATTAGCAGACCCAAGGCTGGCATCTGCGATCCCACGCTTTCCACCATCAATGAACAGCCTGAGGGCGCGAATGAGCCTATCCGGATCAGTGGGGGAGAACCGCAGGACGGTCTCAATCACCTGGGACGACCCAACCATTTCTTTGAGCTTGTCAACGATAGAGGTGGCAACTTCTTTGACTTCATCGACCTTGGCCAACTCCGCTGTGGCGTCATCTATTCCTTCTGCCAGCCCTTCCAACGCGGCACGATCGACAGCACCCGCAGCCTTATCCAGGAGGGGTCGCAAGGGAGAACGTGTCCATCTTCCAAGATCGCCCTCACAGTCACGCAATGCCGGGAGCAGTTCAAGCGGAAGCCGTCGGCGCACTTCATAGCTGATGCGATTCTCCCTTCGATCGCCACCGTAGACGAAGAACTCGTAGTCAGCGTCTTTGGCCGGATCGCCGTCATGTCCTGGAATCGGCTGCCAGACATAACTCAATCGCGCCACCATCGGATCGGATTTGACAAGGTGTTCGGCCAAGATAGCCAACTGGTTCTCGTTGTTCTCGAAGTCGGCAATCTCCACGGCCACCGTGATCCCGTCGTTCCTAGTAAGAGGGCGAGGAAGACCGTCCCAGAAGTCCTCTTCACGAAGATTCCTAGCTGAATCCGGAAGCGAAGGGTCGAGAATTAATCTCAACGCGTAAAGCAAATTGGACTTGCCGATCTTGTTCTCGCCGACAATCACGGCGTTTTCGCCAAACCGAACGTCGAGGCCAGCGAAGTTGCGGAAGTTCTTTATCACTACTCGAGAAATATGCATATGTTCTGAAAAGGAACCTATGGCGTGAAACGCCGAGTGTCAACTATAGGACAACCTGCGCTATGGCTTGCCGCTTTTGCGAACTGAGCGATGGTGCGCAAACCGACCATGTCAGCAGCCACCGCATTGACATCGTGACATACCCCCTTGCACGTCCGACATGACGAGCCTCACACCTTTGAGCGGCGAAGTTTCCTCTACTCGGATGTTCATCGGGATACTCGCCATATCTGAGCCGGCCCACACTGATCGAGAGAATACGGAAATTTCCATTCCGTTCTGATCCGAATCGGCCAGACCACAGGACCACTTCTTATCTCTTCACACCTCTGCGAGAAGCAGGAACAGACGCGGCAGATACCTACGCCGAGCATTCGGACCTGTCAAGCGCAACGACTGAGATATGCGCTATCCGAGTCGGCTCCATCTAAAAGCGCTTCCCCAACTAGGGCTCCTCCTAGGGTCGGCCCTGGCATTCGATGTGGTACTTCATTGCTGTACACATCGGGCGAACCCAGGAGGCCTCATATGATCACCACACGCGTTGCACTCATTCCCGGATTGCTCCTCATCCTCGGCGGGTGTATGACGAATGCCACCGTCGAGTTGACGAAGGCGCCGTTTGACGCCACCACGCAACTCACGAACGGAACGAGCGGAGCGACCAAAGAATTCCTCGATCCCACGACTGAATTCATATCGAGCACCACACCTGGCGCGCTAACAGCCGGCCCATTGCTCAGGGCGAAACAACGGGCCACGGTGTTCGCGATGCATACGCACGAAAACCTCCGCGCGGATATCGCTCGGGGTCAAGGAGAATATCTGGGATCCCTCGCAGCCCTGGCTGGTGTATCGGCAGACCGCTGGCCCGACTTTCAAACAACGGTGACAGCCTCGTACCCCACGCTTTTCGATGAGCAGATGTCGGTCGCGCAATCCAGCGAACGAGTCGTCGACATAGCCTGGGCAAACGGATACGGCAGGCAGCTCACTGCCCATCAATGAGTGTTGAAGGCCGGGGTACCATCAAAAGTGATGATGAGACAGCTGGAATTAGGTCACAGAATTAAGGGGCAGGCCTTGTTCTGTGTACGCCCGCCGGTCGCAGCACTCACGATATGACTGATGGTCGAATCGGTGAGACCGCAAACCTTCGACGAATCTGTCGCTGCCAAGCACCCCCCGTACCTGCTCACAGGGAGCATCCTGTCCGATTCCCCCGGCAACAAAGGCCCGATATTTCCGCTCCGCAGCAGCCCGGCGTCGCCTCGACGACGATCGCCTTGAAGTGGCCCGGCAAAAATTGGCCCACCCGATCGTGACGGCAGCTAAAGGCTTGGGTATAGCCCCCATTGAGCTGACGCATGGCGGTGGAGCGATTGGCCTGGGGCGTTTCGACCAGCAGGTGGAAGTGGTTGTTCATCAGTCAGAAAACGCCCCCCCCTCTACCCTCCTCACGTCGTCTTATACAGTCTGCATAAGACGGCACATAGGCCGTCCGCCGGACCCTTCCCTCCGGATAAGGAACATGGTGCCGGCAACTCTATCTACGCCTCAGGGCGTAGCTGCATAACAAACCCTGCGATTCCTGCCCTCCCTGAGAAGTGGTGTGTCGGGAGTTTCTGTGGGAAGCGTCTCCTTCGTTCCTGATCGCCGCTGGTCCGAGTGCGGACCCGGGACGGTGCGGAAATCGTGCAGGAGTCAGTTCAGAGTCGTGGCAACGGGCAGCACACTCCCCTATCATCTGTATCGTTTTGCGACACAGGCATATAATGCACGTATTTTCACTCACTACGCGCTTGACAGATCGATGTGGCCGGAGTAGGTTTTCGAGCGCTTGCAACGCACGGGAATTGCGAGCAGCCGCTCGGCGACGCACACCATGCGCATGCACCATCCGCAGTGATTCGCCCTATCGCATGGACCGCGTCATGACTCTCGGTATCGGAAAACAGCTCTTCGAAAAAATACACGACTATCCCCTCGACAAACAACCGGGCGTCAGAGACTTTCTCTTCTATTTCGTTCCCTCAAACGACGGCTATGGTAAAGGCGCGCGGGCATTTTTCAACAGGTTCTATCGACATCACGTCAAAAAAGACGCGCGTAGCCTCCAAGACATCGTGGAGGCCCTGCACCAAGAGGTGACCACCGGCGGTGTCCGGCATATTCGGGAAGTGATTCTGGTGGCCCATGGCACCGCGCAAGGCCTGATCGCACCGATTCTGAACACCGCCTCCAGCGAGACAATGCAAGAGTACAAATACCTCACGGCCTTCTCCCTGGCGTGCCTGCAACAGGATTTTCTCGACGGGAAATTCCCCGATTTCCAAGCAAAGCGGCGAACGATCCTTCCACACCTGCAGAACGATTCCTGGATCACGGTCAGGGCATGTAACTTCGGCCAGTCGAGGGAAGGCCTCTACGCGTTGCATTCGTTCTGGGGCGGTAAACCCAACGTCTATGCCCCCACGGATTACCAGTTCTTCGGCTCGCACCCGATTATGGAAGGCATGCGGTTCGAAACCAGACTTGAGGTGCATGGACATCTAGCCAAACAACGCTTTCTGGCGGGAGACATACACAGTCCGGAGCGGAAAGACGCAATCGTTCGTGCCCTATCCGATCCGGCCAGTTTTTCCGAACGATTCGCCCTGATCTCGATGCGCCTCGACGGCCCCGAGCCGGAGGAGGCGCAACGATATGAAGGGGTGATCGATGCACTGGATGCCGGGCGAGTTCCGTCTTCCATCCAATCCACCTTCGCCGAACAAGGATTTCCGCTTTCGAACCGGCTCCGCGTCTCCGTTGTCGACCGACACAGCGCGTGGCTCCTGAAGGACGTGATCACACACGAAGGCTCACAGTACAGAATCGATTACCGCGTCTACGAGGAGGTCGCCCTCAGCGAGCCGGGGAATCGCCGGCGCGCCAAGTTGTGGGCCGAGGCCACACTTGTTGCTACTCCCAGCGCCCACGAGTCCTTCCCGCTTCAGTTGTTCTTTTATCAAGGCGATCACGACCTCTGGCGAGGTCGGCTGTTCACCCTGGCATTCCATACCGAAGACGCCGACGCCGACCCGAGGGACAAACAGAAGTTCAACGCGGTGATGGCGCTCCTCAACGCCAAGCGCTTCCGAGACGAATCGGGAACCGGTGTGGATATCCGCGCAGAGTTCAGCAGCGAGCACCAGATCGAGCTCTCTGGAAACGCCACCATCACGTTGGTCTCAGGACCGGATTCGTTTGGCCGAATCACCTGGGCCATTCGAGATCAGCAAGCCTATCTCGTCAAACTGGAGCATCCCTCGTCCTCAAACGGCATCCCGACCCACACCATCACCGTCTACGAACACCCCGATAAAGCCTCCCAGCTTACACGCGAATATGAGCTCATGTCCTTTCTCGGAATCTCTCCGGATACTCCCGGGACTGAATTGGCGGCCTACCTGGATCGCCTCAGCCTCGACGAGCTGGCCGCCTTGATCGATTACGTACGTGCCGCCTACAAACCGGCCTATGCTCTGTACCTCCATCACGCCCAACAAGCGCTGCGGCGCAAGAAGGGATTCGGCGAATGGATGCGGCAACGGGAACCCGACCTTGCGTTCGCCGTGCTCCCCACCGGCATGTCCTACTCCGAGCTTTCGTTGTCGGAACGAGAGGATAAGCGCGCGATCGCATACGATTTCGAGTTCAACGGGAGCTGGCACGAAGTCAAGTCGGCGGATCCCCCGGCAACGCCGGCGCAGAATGATCTGTTTGCCGAAGAGCGCCTCGGACCAAAGTTTAAGATCCCGGAGGAGGCCCTGGTTCAACGCACGAACCTTCCGAACTTGGAGCCCGACTCGCCGTACACGGATCTCGAAGAGCTGCGCACCCTGGACAGGATCGGATTCGCGCCGATGTTCTCCGTCGAGAAGCACACCTTCGACCCTGTGAAGGACACGGACGAACTGAGCTGCGAGGAATTCGCGGCAGTGATTGCGAAATGGAAAGAGGTAGACCGTCTGGCGCCGGATGAGATCCGCGCCATTCTTGCCGCTCAACGCACCAGCACAGGGGAGTCCTACCTCGATATCATCCAGCAACTGGGCAGTCATTACAGCCTGCTCAGAAATATGGGCAAGCTGGTCGAGCTGTTCAAATTGCCGGTTATCCCGGTGACCGGGTACAGCATCTCCAAAGAGATCACCAAACAGATCGTCAAACGGGTGCCGGTTCTCGCGCGGATTGCGCTGTTGAGCGCCTTGTTCGAAGTGGTTTGGGTCTTTGAAGTCCCGTTCAAGATGTGGATGAAATTCCTTGAAGCGCAGGAGGACGCCGCCCGTGCCTGGGAAAATAAGGCGAAGCTGACCGCAGTGCGGCAGTGGTTGTCCGAACTCTTGGATCTCACCTACCTACGCGAAAGCGACTTCCCGGATCGCCTCGACATCGACATTTCGACGCCTGTCTCGGCTGAACCCTACTACATCGGACGTTACTACGCGCAACAGGTCAATGATCACGGACGGTATTACCGGGCAATCTTCGCGCCGGAGGCCATGAAACGCGGATACGACAAGGGCGCCGAAATGATGCCGGCAGTGGGAACGGAGATCGTCCGTCACGCCGAGGAAGCCATCGGAGACGTGCTGCAAGGACTGAACCTCGACAGTTGCAAAATCTCCGTTTTGAACGATGCCGGCTTCATCGATCTCTCGAAACTCAAAGCGTTGGTCGTCCGCCAGTTGACGAGAGCACTGCTCGACCAGTTGCCAAAAGTATAGGCGGGAAAGTCGTCTTCCTATGACCAACCAACTCACAACCCTCTACCTTTCCCTGCGGCAGATCGTCGACCCTCTGCGCAGGCGACTGTCCAGCCTGGAAGGCTTGGAATTCTTGTTCCATCGCTACGGATGGCGAATCACGCTGGAAGACCTGGTCTATGCGAAAATCACCGACCAGATCGAGATCAAGGCGCCTATCGACCAATTCCTCGAACTGGCCGAGCGATTGGCATCGCAGTTGGAGGCCGACCCGGAAGCCTCGATCGGGATCGAGGATGGTGCAGCTCTGGCTCGATCTGCCACCAAGCTCGTCCGCGGGCTGGCCGATTTCAAACTGTCCGCCCTGGCAAACTTGCCCGCGCCCTTGGATAGCCAAGACTTTTGGGGAAGCATCGGGGATCACCTTCTGGATGATCTCCTGGAAGAGTATCTCCGCTTGTATCATCCCGTCGCCTATGCAGGGCTTCAGTTCTGGGGCATCATCCGGTACGAACCCACCCAGCCGAACGGACCGTTCCGCAGGCCTTACAACAGGATTCGTATTGAGTGGGGATTGCTGCTCGCGGCGGTGAAAAATCCCTTCGAAGCCTTGACACGCGACTACCGGTGGAATGACCCCGTCCATCCTTTCGAGCACAGGCGGCTGCTGGAGGCAACGGCCAGAGCCTTGCGCGCCCTCGGGGTTCCCGCAGCGCTCATGGTTCCAGACCAACTCCACCACCTGGCAGAACCGCCCGACCGGCATGATCGCATTCTGCGGAATTCAGACGCCCTGCGAACACGATGGTGCTACGGTTATTCCACCAGCGACCAGACTGTGTATGAAATCGGTTGCGACGTCTTTCCTGCTGCCTCGACGGATCGGCCCGGAATGTCAGGCCTGGTCTTCACACCGGTCCTGCGGGGGGGAACCGGACGAACCCTTTCCCTCGGTGAACACCTGCGGTTGCGCTGGAATGTCGCCGCATCCATCTCCGACCTCCTGAACATCGCATGCTTCCCGAACCGCATCGGATTCATCGGTGGAGAGCCGGCTCTCGACACCGTAGTGGAACTCAAGAGCGCACAAACAACCCCCTGGTACCTGCTCGGCAATGCCCGCACATCGCGCCTTGAATTGCACGGATTCGCCCTGCGCGTCTCGCTTCAGGGTTCGGCCGACGATCCGGAATTCGCTGCACGTTTCACGGCTGAGGGAACGGAGGGGCAACCGGGCTGTAAGATTGTGCTTTCCCTGGGTGAGGCCGACGGCTTCCTGCAAAGCAGTTTACCCCAACGGACGATCGAACTCTCATGCTCCCCGGAGGTTGTCTGGTCCAGCAGGACCGGCCTCACGTTCGGCGGAAGACCGAACATCGCCTTCGACCTGCCGCTACAGACGCGCGTTGGCCCCTTCACCGTGACCCAAGTCACTATTGCCGTGACTGAGGGATCTCCTCGGTCAGGAGTAGCGAGCTTCGCCTGTGAAATCGGCGCCGACATTCGCGGGTCTATTGGTCCGGTTACTGTAATGGTACAGAACCTGGGCTGCGCCTGCGCTGTCACGGCCTACGACCGCGAGCACCTGCGATCTCTCTCGCAAGAGAGTAACGGCCCCGCACTCGGCAACTTGGACGTGAATCTCGGCTTCAAACCCCCGACCGGCCTGGGCCTGGTGATTGCGGCGGCGGGGGTGACCGGGGGCGGCTTCCTGGGCTTCGATCCGCAACGCGCCGAATACAGCGGCATGTTGCAACTGGAACTCGCGGACACCATCGCCATCAAGGCGCTGGGGC
>WBZX01001010.1_pt1 | contig 22568 bp, 15 predicted proteins | sample 5204211 | NCBI WGS metagenome assembly WBZX01 (sample SAMN12344362, study PRJNA552823) | activated sludge metagenome | biome: Activated sludge suspended growth; feature: Nitrification reactor; material: Wastewater; isolation source: activated sludge from nitrification reactor of wastewater... | reverse complement strand
GCAAAACGAAGCCGGTCCCCAGCTGGCTGTCATCAAAAAGCAAACCCAGGCAGCTACCAAAGAATGGGAGGCCGCCAGGATTCAATTGTCGACCCTCAAAAACGAGCAGGAGCGCATCCACAAACTTTTTAAAGGAGAGGCTGCTACCCAGCAACAAAAAGACGACATCGATGGAAAGGTGGCTACTGCTGAGAAACAGCTGGAAGCTATCCATGGTAAAATTGAAGTATTGCAGGCACAGTATGAAAGTACCCAGGCTGCGGTAAGAATTCAAAACCGGGGCATCATCAGTGAAACCGGCCCTCTGGAGAAAAGAGAAAGCCTGCTGGAAGATCAGATCGACCGCACACGCATCATTGCTCCCATCGAAGGAACGGTTCTTACTACTTATGTTAACGAAGGCGAGTGGGTGAGCCCCGGAAAAGCAGTATGTAAGCTGGCCAACCTTAAGGAAATGATATTGCGTGCTTATATAACCGGCGAACAACTGCCAAAAGCCCGTTTGGGACAAAAAGTAAATGTGTTTATTGCTTCCGGCGATGGGGAAGAAAAAAAGTACGTAGGCACCCTGTCATGGATAGCCGATAAGGCTGAGTTTACACCCAAGACCATTCAAACCAAAGATGAGCGCACTCAATTGGTGTACGCTATCAAAGTTAAAGTGGTCAATGATGGTAGCATCAAGATGGGTATGTATGGCGAAGTAGATCTTAGCTCAAAGCCATGATCACGGTTTCCAAAGTATCGAAATACTATGGCGGAAAGGAGACCGTGACTGCGCTGGATGGCATTGATCTCAGCATTGAGGAAGGTGAACTTTTTGGTTTAATTGGTCCCGATGGTGCAGGAAAAACCACCTTGTTCAGAATCCTTACCACCCTCATGGTGCCAGACAAAGGCTATGCGACCGTAATGGGCTATGATGTAGTGAAAGATTACAACCAGATCAGGCAACACGTAGGCTATATGCCGGGAAGGTTCTCTTTGTACCAGGATCTATCGGTGATCGAGAACCTTGAGTTTTACGCTACGCTTTTTAATACTACCATTGAAAAAAATTACCACCTGATCAAACCCATTTATGAGCAGATTGAACCCTTCAAAGATAGGAGAGCGGGCGCATTGTCAGGAGGGATGAAGCAAAAATTGGCATTGTCTTGCGCACTCATTCACAAACCTAAAGTTTTGTTTCTCGATGAGCCCACCACAGGTGTTGATGTGGTTTCCCGAAAAGAATTCTGGCAAATGTTGTCAGGCCTGAAAGACGAAGGTATTACCATCCTGGTCTCGACACCCTATATGGATGAAGCTTCCATGTGTGATCGTATTGCCCTCATCAACGAAGGAAAAATTCTGCAGGTGGCTCCGCCGCACAGCATTGCTGCTTCTTACCAACTCAATTTGTGGGAAGTAAGGGCTGAAAAAATTTACACCGCCCTTCAATTGCTGGAAGGATATGACGGTGTAAAAGGGGTTTATCCCTTTGGTGACTGCCTGCACGTGGAATTGGAGGCTACTAAAAAAGATGGCTCTTATCTCGAAATGTGGTTGCAGCGCTCAGGGCTCGCTGATGCCAGGGTGAAGGCCATTGGTGCCGGTATCGAAGATGTTTTTTTAATCCAATTGCATTCCACCCAAAAAATACAATCGGTATGAGTTTAGGATATTCCATAATGGCAGACAACCTTACTAAAAAATTCGGAGACTTTACGGCGGTCGATGCCATCAGTCTTGAAGTGAGTAAAGGAGAAATCTTTGGCTTTCTGGGTGCCAACGGAGCAGGGAAGACCACTGCCATGCGCATGTTTACAGGGCTTAGTCTGCCAACATCCGGCAAAGCTTCGGTCTCCGGTTTTGATGTGTATACCGAAAACGAAAAGATCAAAAAAAACATCGGCTATATGAGCCAGAAATTTTCACTTTACCAGGACCTTACCGTAATGGAAAACATAGAATTTTACGGTGGCATTTATGGTGTTTATGGGCGTCGCCTGAAAAAAACGGCAGATGATATGTTGCAAAAACTGGGCATGATCTCTGAAAAGAAAACCAGGGTGGGTTCTTTGCCATTAGGTTGGAAGCAAAAACTATCTTTCTCTCTTTCCATCATTCATGAGCCGGGTGTTGTTTTTTTGGATGAACCCACGGGAGGTGTCGATCCGCTTACCCGTCGGCAATTCTGGATCCTTATTTATGAAGCCGCCGAAAGAGGGATTACCGTTTTTGTGACTACCCATTATATGGATGAAGCAGAGTATTGCAACCGCATTGCCATCATGGTGGACGGCAAGATCGAAGCCATGGGCAAACCAGCTGAGCTGAAACTTGAGCACGCTACCGATTCTATGGATGATATGTTTTACAGACTGGCCCGCAAGGCAAAAAGAAGCGATATGATATGAGTACCTTTAAATCATTTATTAAAAAAGAGGTGAGGCATATTCTGCGCGACAGAAAAACCTTGTTGGTCTTGCTGGGCATGCCCATTGTACAAATTATTCTGTTTGGTTTCGCCCTGAGCAACGAGGTTAAAAATACATTTATCTACATCACCGATATGTCGAAGGATGAAATGTCGGCTGGCCTCATTCAGCAGATCGATGCCAGTAAGTATTTTGACGTGCGGGGTGTCATTGACAATCCAAAACAGGCAGATGAATTGTTGCGTTCAGGTGCTGCCAAAGTGGTATTGGTCATTCCCCCTCGTTTTTCAGAAGAAACCCAACACCAAAAAGAAGTTACCCTCCAGTTGCTGACAGACGGTACCAATCCCAACCTTGCTTCAACGGTCAATACCTATATTTCCCTTATTGTCAGGGATTTCAGAAACAGGGTCTACGGAGATCTCAAATTGCCCATGGCCCTGAAAGTAGAACCACGTATGATGTACAATCCGCAGCTCAAGGGAGAGTACACCTTTGTGCCCGGTGTGATTGCCATGGTGCTGATGATTATATGCGTGCTTATGACATCGGTGTCGATTGTCAAGGAGAAAGAATTGGGTAATATGGAATTGTTATTGGTTTCACCCACGCGACCCCACATTGTGATTTTGTCCAAGGCCATTCCTTATTTTGTTTTGGGACTCATCCTTGTGACCGTCATTTTGCTGATGAGTCGCTTCCTGCTTGAAATACCCATCCGGGGCAACCTTCTGTTGTTGTATGGTGTGGCTGCCTTGTTCATCATAACGGCGTTATCATTGGGGCTGGTGATTTCCACCATAACGGATTCTCAGCAGGTGGCCATGCTCATTTCTCTCATGGGTATGATGTTGCCTACCATCATGTTTGGCGGTTTTATGTTCCCCATTGAAAACATGCCTTTGCCAATGCAGGTGATTTCCAACATCATTCCCGCTAAATGGTTTTATTACGCCATCAACGACATTATGATCAAGGGCCAGGGTTTTGCAGCCGTAAAAATGGATGTCTTCATTCTTTTCGGATTTACCCTGTTGTTTTTATTCATTAGTTACAAAAAATTCAACATCAGGCTGTCATGAGAAATATCTGGTTTTTGGTCATCAAAGAATTCAGGCAGACCTTCAGGGATCCTGCTATCCTGCGTATGATTTTTATTATGCCGGCCTTGCAGCTGCTCATTCTTCCTTTTGCGGCCGATTACGAAATAAAAAACATTGACATTGCCATTGTAGATTATGACCGTTCAGCTGAGTCAGCCCGACTTGCCAACAAGTTGGCCCATTCCGGATACTTTCACCTGGTGGGTCATGCCCGGTCCAATGCAGAAGGCATGCGATGGGTGGGAGAAGACAAGGCCGATATGTTTGTGGAGATTCCTTTGGGATTTGCCAAAAACTGGGTGGCCAGAGATGAAGCTTCGCTTTCGCTGGTGGTCAATGCCGTGAATGGCACCAAGGGAAACCTGGGTGCCGCTTATGCCGCCTCCATTTTTTCGGAATACAATGATGAAATCAGGCAGGAATGGATCCAGATGCCAAAAGTCTCTCCTTTACCGCTGATCAAAGTCACGGCTTCCAACCGGTACAATCGTCTGGCCAATTACCAGCATTTCATGGTACCAGGCATTTTGGCAGTATTGCTTACCATGGTGGGTGGATTTTTGTCGGCTCTCAATATTGTGAAGGAAAAAGAGATAGGCACTATAGAGCAGATCAATGTATCGCCCATTCGCAAATATGAGTTTGTGGCAGGTAAGCTGATCCCTTTTTGGGTCATGGGTTTTGTTATTCTCACCATCGGACTGTTGATCAGCTTTGTGATCCACGGCATTGTGCCCGGGTCCAATCTGTGGGTGTTGTATCTGTTTTCGGGTGTTTACCTCATCACCATTTTGGGTTTTGGGCTGTTGATTTCCAATTTCACCAATACCCAGCAACAAGCCATGATGGTCGCTTTCTTTTTCATGCTCATCTTTATTTTGTTGAGTGGTCTGTTCACCCAGATAGAGAGCATGCCTCGATAGGCACAGATCCTGGCCTGGATCAACCCGGTGACCTACATGGTCGATGCCATGCGCATGATTTTGTTAAAAGGAGCGATGTTGCAGGATTTGACTCATCATTTCAGGAACATCCTGATAGGGGGTGTTTTTTTGAATGCGCTGGCTATTTGGAGCTACCGAAAGCGTTCCTAAGAAAGAGAAAAGAGTGCGATTGGCTGTCAAACAGGTCACATATCGGAAGAGTGCACAGAATTGGGCAAATGCCCCAAAGAGGCGGGGTAAGGCAACGGAAGGGGGCTAAGGAGGCCGTGTTTAGGCCTGAAACGCCCTTTAAAAGTGTTGTATTTGATTAAATATCAATGGTTAAAAAATAGAAACAACCCTAATATCAGAATAAAATTTGCCGGGGGGCTTGCGAATAATAATTGCCAAAAGGCCGTTTTTTTTTGCAAAAAATAAGAAAAATAAAAATATTTAAAAAACTATTTTGTGGTAACTGAAAATGTATTATTTTTGCATCGCTTTTTGCGGCAGGTAGAAAGAACATTTGTATTTACTGTTTACCGGAGTTACCAAACAAAAAAACAATTGCCAGTGTAGCTCAGTTGGCCAGAGCAGCTGATTTGTAATCAGCTGGTCGGGGGTTCGAATCCCTCCACTGGCTCCATTAGTATGGAGACATACGATGAGGAAAACTCCGGAAGTTTTTATCGCAGGGGGTGCGCCGGAGTAGGAGAGCCGGGCCAGACTGTAAATCTGGTGTCTCTGACTGAGTAGGTTCGAATCCCACCACCCCCACGAAAAAAGCAAATAGGCGGGAGTAGCTCAGTTGGTAGAGCATCAGCCTTCCAAGCTGAGGGTCGCGGGTTCGAGTCTCGTCTCCCGCTCTATAAAAAAAAAGGTGACACTTTTTTTATCGCCGATGTAGCTCAGGGGTAGAGCACTTCCATGGTAAGGAAGGGGTCATGGGTTCAATTCCCATCATTGGCTCAATGGAATCACACATTCATTAACATATTTAAATTACTGAAAAATTTCAAGCAATGGCTAAAGGAACATTTGACAGGTCGAAACCACACGTAAACATAGGTACCATTGGTCACGTTGACCACGGAAAAACGACCCTTACTGCTGCAATCACATACGTTTTGGCAGAAGCTGGACTTGCAGAGAAAAAAGATTATGACTCTATCGATGCGGCTCCTGAAGAAAAAGAAAGGGGTATCACCATCAACACGGCACACGTAGAGTACCAAACTGCCAACAGACACTACGCACACGTTGACTGCCCGGGCCACGCCGACTATGTGAAGAACATGGTAACGGGAGCAGCTCAGATGGACGGTGCTATTCTAGTGGTAGCAGCTACCGACGGTCCGATGCCTCAGACAAGGGAGCACATCCTTTTGGCAAGACAGGTTGGCGTTCCAAAAATCGTTGTTTTCATGAATAAAGTTGACCTCGTTGACGATCCGGAAATGTTGGAACTCGTAGAAATGGAGGTTAGAGAATTGTTGGACACTTACGGATTCGGTGGCGATGACGCTCCAATTATCAAAGGTTCTGCAATCAAGGCTTTGGAGGGAACTCCTGAAGGCAAAAAAGCAATCGAAGATTTGATGGCCGCTGTGGATTCACACATCCCAGAACCAACACGTGAAGTTGACAAACCATTCTTGATGCCTATCGAAGACGTATTCTCTATCACAGGTAGGGGTACTGTTGCAACCGGTAGAATTGAAAGAGGTGTGATCAACGTAGGTGATCCGGTAGAAATCATCGGTATGATGAAGCCAGGTGAAAAACCATTGACTTCAACAGTAACCGGAGTTGAGATGTTTAGAAAACTTCTTGACAGAGGTGAAGCTGGTGACAACGCAGGTATCCTTCTTCGTGGTATCGACAAAGAAGCGATCAGAAGAGGTATGGTTATCTGTAAGCCAGGTTCAGTACAACCACACATGAAGTTCAAGTGCGAAGTTTACGTTCTTTCTAAAGAAGAAGGTGGTCGTCACACTCCATTCTTCAACGGCTACCGTCCACAGTTCTACTTCAGAACAACTGACGTTACCGGTGATGTTAAACTTCCAGAAAACGTAGAAATGGTAATGCCAGGTGATAACATCTCTATCGAGGTGACACTGGTGAGCCCAATCGCGATGGAGAAAGGTCTTCGTTTCGCGATCCGTGAAGGTGGTAGAACAGTAGGTGCCGGTCAGGTTACTGAAATTATACAATAAGCATTCGGTAAAATATGTTTGAAAGAGATTTAAGCACCTCAAGGTGCTTAATTCTCTTTTTTAGTATATACGATTTTCACATTCAAAAACTTATTAAAGTATAAGTCAAGAGTAGTGAGGGAGTTAAAGGGCAGTGATCCTCATTAATAACATAGGGAAGTAGTTCAATTGGTAGAGCAGCGGTCTCCAAAACCGCAAGTTGCAGGTTCGAGTCCTGTCTTCCCTGCCAAACCCCGAGAGGGGCAAAAATCAATTGCGATGGATAATATCAGATTGTACATTAAAGAAAGTATACACGAGTTGCTCAACAACGTAACCTGGCCAACATGGGGAGAATTGATTTCCCATACCAGAATTGTTTTGGTTGCTACCGTGATTTTTGCATTGGTAACCTTCCTTATGGACACCGTTGCCAATCAGGCACTTTCCGTTATTTATGGCTTAGGATCATGAGTGAGACTACAGCGAAGTGGTATTCCCTGAGGGTGATCAGCGGGAAAGAAAAAAAGATCAAAGAAAAAATTGATCTTGAAGTTTCCAGGAACGAGTGGACAGACATCGTTCTCCAGGTGATCGTACCTATTGAGAAGGTATATAAGATGCGCAATGGCAAAAAGCAAACCATTGAGCGCAATATCCTTCCGGGCTACATCCTGGTAGAGGCTATTCCTGAAAAATTTTCAGGAGAAATCATCAATGCGATTTCAAACCTCACCAACGTAATCCATTTCCTGGGTAAAAACAATCCTATTCCCATGACCCAGCAAGAGGCGAACCGAATGTTGGGTAAGGCAGACGAATCACAATTGGGGGGCGAGGCAATGCTCGATCCATTCCTGGTGAACGAAACCGTGAAAATCATCGATGGACCTTTCAAAGATTTTGTAGGGGACATCAAAGAAGTGAACGAAGAGAAAAAGAAGCTCAAGGTTATTGTTAAAATCTTTGGCCGGGGCACTGAGGTAGAACTCAATTTTGGACAAGTAGAAAAACAGGCGTAATTCGATACCGGCTTTAAATGCTTCCACGGATAGAAAAACGCCCCATATAATTTGATCGATACAAAAAATTTAAAATGGCAAAAGAAATTGAAACGTTTGTAAAGTTGCAGGTTAAAGGAGGTGCTGCCAACCCGGCTCCACCCGTAGGTCCTGCACTCGGTTCCAAAGGTGTCAATATCATGGAATTCTGCAAGAGGTTCAACGCAGCTACCCAGGAAATTCCGGGTAAGTTGGTACCTGTGCTGATCACCGTGTACAAAGACAAGTCATTCGACTTCGTTATCAAAACACCGGCTGCCGCCATTCAATTGTTGGAAGCAACCAAACTTAAATCCGGATCTGCGCAGTCCAACCGTAACAAGGTAGGATCTGTAACTTGGGATCAGATAAAAGCAATTGCGGAAAACAAAATGCCTGACCTCAATGCGTTTACGCTGGAGTCAGCCATGAGCATGGTAGCAGGAACAGCAAGATCTATGGGGATTACCGTTACCGGTACACCACCCTGGAGCAACGAAAATTAATATTTTTTAACCGGTAGGGAGTCTCGTCACCTGATGAGACGATATTACCTCAAAACTTTTCATAATGGCTAATCTTACGAAAAAAAGAAAGGCAGTCGAGGGTAAAGTGGATGCAAACAAGCTTTATGCCCTCGCCGACTCTGTAGCCCTGGTAAAAGAAGTAAACACCACTAAATTCGATGCGTCAGTTGACCTGCACATCCGTTTAGGTGTTGACCCTCGAAAAGCTGACCAGGCGATCAGAGGTACGGTTACCCTTCCTCACGGAACAGGTAAAACCAAAAGAGTATTGGTTCTTTGTAACCCGGATAAGGAAGCAGAGGCCAAAAACGCAGGTGCAGATCACGTAGGTTTGGATGATTATATCACACAGATCAAAAATGGCTGGACCGATGTAGACGTTATCATTGCCACTCCGGATGTAATGGCAAAGGTAGGTCAGGTAGGTAGGATCTTAGGTCCTAGAAACCTGATGCCGAACCCAAAGACGGGTACCGTTACCTTGGATGTTGCTTCTGCAGTAGAAGATGTTAAAAAAGGAAAGATTTCTTTCAGGGTGGACAAATACGGTATTATCCACACCACAATTGGAAGGGTATCATTCAGCAAAGAAAAGTTGGCCGACAATGCGAAAGAATTGTTGTCGACACTCGAAAGAATGAAACCAAGTACCGCTAAAGGTATTTATATGAAATCCATCAGTGTGGCTTCTACCATGAGTCCTGGGATCAAGGTTGATCCAAAAACCATTCATTAATCATCAAAAATCTATTCAAAATGAAGAAAGGAGATAAGGCCTTAATGATAGATGAGCTGAAGGAAAAATTTGCTAACAACCCATTTTTTTATATCACTGACTCATCTGCACTTACTGTTGAGGCCATCAATAAATTCAGAAGAATTTGTTTTGAAAAAGGCATCGAAGTACATGTGGTAAAAAATACCCTCGCCAAAAAGGCCATGGAGCCTAATGCTGAGGAAAAGAACTATGTAGCCATCTACGATGCGCTGCACGGACCTACAACCCTGTTGTTCTGTGAAACAGCCAACTTGCCGGCAAAAGTCATCAAAGAATTCAGAAAGACCAATGCTAAGCCTACGTTGAAAGCTGCTTACATCGATAGCGGTGTATTTATTGGAGACGACCAACTCGATGCACTGGCTTCACTCAAGTCTAAAAACGAACTCATTGGCGAGATCGTTGGCTTGTTGCAGTCACCTGCTAAGAATGTTATTTCTGCCCTTAAATCAGGTGGAAATACCATTGCCGGGCTGGTTAAAGCCCTCGAAGAAAGGGCAAACTAATTTTGGCTTCCAAGACAACGCCATAATAATTAATTCATTATTGTTAAAAATTTAAAACTCAGAAAAATGGCTGATTTAAAAGCATTTGCAGAGCAACTGGTAAACTTATCAGTAAAAGAAGTTAACGAACTTGCTCAAATTTTGAAAGACGAATACGGTATCGAGCCGGCTGCTGCTGCTGTAGCAATTGCTGCTCCTGCTGCTGGAGGTGGTGGAGACGCTGCTCCTGCTGAAAAAACTGAATTCGACGTAGTATTGGCTTCAGGTGGAGCTAACAAACTTGCGGTTGTTAAAGAGGTGAAGAACTTGTTGAACCTTGGCTTGAAAGAAGCAAAAGACATGGTTGACGGAGCTCCATCTACTTTGAAGACCGGTGTACCTAAGGCTGAAGCAGAACAAATCAAAACTGTTCTTACAGAAGCAGGTGCAACTGTAGAATTGAAGTAATTCTGTATGAGAGACTTAGTCTCTAAGTCTTACAAATAAATGGAACGGCTTGGTCCCCTCAACAGGGGACTAAGCCCGTTGCCGTTTATACTTTTGTGGAAAATTCAGAACATCGGACACTTTCCGGTGTTTCAATCAAATAAAGATTTTAGGATGGCATCAACAATCAACGGAACAAAAGAAAGAGTTAACTTCGGTAAAATTAAACTGCCGTCGTACTATCCCGACCTTCTGGAGATCCAGCTCAAGTCCTTTCAGGAGTTCTTCCAACTGGAAACGACACCTGAAAACAGGAACAGCGAAGGTCTTTACAGGGTGTTTCAGGAAAATTTCCCCATTACAGACACCCGCAATATTTTCGTTCTCGAATTTTTGGACTACTTCATAGATCCCCCACGCTATACCATTGACGAATGCGTGCAGAGAGGTCTTACCTACAGTGTTCCACTGAAAGCGAAACTGCGTCTTTCCTGTAATGACGAAGAACATGTAGACTTCCAAACCATCGTTCAGGACGTATTCCTTGGCAACATTCCTTATATGACGCCCAAAGGAACTTTCGTAATCAACGGTGCAGAAAGGGTAGTGGTTTCTCAGCTCCACCGCTCTCCGGGTGTATTTTTCAGCCAGACCTTCCACCCCAATGGTACAGCCATCTACTCTGCCAGGGTGATCCCTTTCAAAGGAGCCTGGATGGAATTCGCTACCGATATCAACTCGGTAATGTACGCCTACATCGACAGAAAGAAAAAATTCCCGGTTACAACCCTGCTCAGAGCCATTGGGTTTGACTCGGATAAAGACATACTCAACATCTTCGACCTAGCCGAAGAAATTAAGGTTACCGAAAAATCACTCAAAAAAGCCATCGGTCGTAAATTGGCCGCAAGGGTGCTCCGCAAGTGGATAGAAGACTTCGTGGATGAAGATACAGGTGAAGTGGTAACCATCGAGCGTAACGAAATCATCCTCGAAAGGGATGTGGTGCTCGACGAAGAAAACATCAACCTCATCAGCGATATCGATGCAGATACCATTATCCTGCAAAAAGAAGACCTCGATGTGGATTACAGCATCATCTACAATACGCTGCAGAAGGATCCTTCGAGCTCGGAAGTAGAAGCGGTAACACAGATCTATCGCCAGTTGAGAGGTACCGATCCCCCCGATGAAGAAACCGCCAGAGGTATCATCGACAAGTTGTTCTTCTCAGATAAGAGGTACAACCTGGGTGAAGTGGGCCGTTATAAAATCAACAAGAAACTGAAACTGGATATCGATATGGAAACCCTGGTTTTGACCAAGGAAGACATCATATCCATCGTTAAATTCCTGGTAGCCCTGGTCAACCAAAAAGCAGAACTCGACGACATCGATCACCTGAGCAATCGTAGGGTGAGAACCGTAGGAGAGCAACTCTACGCCCAGTTTGGTGTAGGTTTGGCGAGAATGGCCAGAACCATCAGGGAGAGAATGAACGTAAGGGACAACGAAGTATTTACACCGGTCGATTTGATAAACGCGAGGACATTATCTTCGGTTATCAACTCATTCTTCGGTACCAGTCAGTTGTCACAGTTCCTCGACCAGACCAACCCGCTTTCAGAAATCACCCACAAAAGGAGGATTTCAGCGCTCGGTCCCGGAGGTCTTTCGAGAGAAAGAGCCGGCTTCGAGGTCAGGGACGTTCACTACTCACACTACGGTCGTCTGTGTACGATTGAGACTCCGGAAGGACCCAACATCGGTTTGATTTCTACCCTTTGCGTTCACGCCAAGGTCAATAAAATGGGCTTCCTTGAGACTCCTTACCGCAAAGTAAACAGCGGTATCGTGAGCCTCAGCGCCGAAGCCGAATACCTTTCTGCCGAAAGTGAAGACCACATGAAAATCGCACAGGCCAATGCTGCTGTTAGCGAAAAAGGTGCCTTCATCGAAGACAAGATCAAGGGTAGGGAACAAGGGGAATTCCCCATCTTTACACCGGAAGAAGTGGATTACATCGATATCGCCCCCAACCAGATTGTGGGTGTGTCAGCATCCCTGATCCCCTTCCTCGAAAACGACGATGCCAACCGTGCCCTCATGGGTTCTAACATGCAACGTCAGGCCGTTCCATTGATTCGTCCGAAAGCCCCTATCGTGGGTACCGGTATCGAAGCCAAGGTAGCTGCCGACAGTAACATGTTGATCAATGCAGAAGGCGATGGTACCGTAGAATATGTAGACTCAACCAAAATCATCATCAAATACGACAGAACCGATGCTGAAAGGCTGGTTTCTTTTGAAGATGACGCGGTTACTTATAGCCTTACCAAGTTTACCAGAACCAACCAGGGCACTTGTATCAACCTTAAGCCTATTGTTAGAAAAGGCCAAAGGGTGAAAAAAGGTTCTTTGCTTTGCGAAGGATACGCCACTGAAAACGGAGAACTGGCACTGGGACAAAACCTCAAAGTGGCCTTCATGCCATGGAAAGGGTACAATTTCGAGGATGCCATCGTATTGTCGGAAAGGGTAGTAAAAGAAGATATCTTTACTTCCATCCACATCGAGAGCTTCGAATTGGATATCCGCGACACCAAATTGGGTGAAGAGGAACTTACCTGCGATATTCCAAACGTGAGCGAAGAAGCTACCAAAGACCTCGATGAAAACGGTATCATCCGTTTGGGAGCGTGGGTTTCTGAGGGCGACATCCTCATTGGTAAGATCACACCTAAAGGTGAAACCGATCCTACACCGGAAGAAAAGCTGTTGCGTGCCATCTTTGGCGACAAGGCGGGTGATGTGAAAGATGCATCTTTGAAAACACCTCCTTCTATCCAGGGTGTTGTAATCGACAAACAATTGTTTGCCAGAGCAAAGAAGGACAAGTTCCAGAAAGTTCAGGAGAAAGAATTGTTGACCAAACTCGATGACGATCACGCAGTAGAAGTTAACAAACTGAAAACCCTCCTGATCGACAAGCTGATGACCCTGCTCGGATCAAAAGTTTCAGAAGGTGTATTCAGCATTTATAAAGAAGAATTGATTTCAAAGGGTACCAAGTTTTCACCCAAGGTGCTGAAGGAAATCGACTACACAACTGTTGATTATTCCAACTGGACCAAGGAAAAAGAAACCAACGAGATGGTAGCGAGGTTGTTGCACAACTTCAACATCAAACTCAACGGTGAATTGGGTAGGTACAAGAGAGAGAAATACAACATCTCTATCGGAGATGAATTACCTGCAGGTGTATTGAAACTGGCCAAGGTTTACCTCGCTAAAAAACGCAAGTTGAAAGTGGGTGATAAATTGGCGGGAAGACACGGTAACAAGGGGATCGTATCCAGAATCGTAAGGGAGGAAGACATGCCTTTCCTCGAAGATGGTACACCGGTTGACATTGTGTTGAACCCACTTGGGGTACCTTCGAGGATGAACTTGGGTCAGATCTTCGAAACCGTTTTGGGTTGGGCCGGTAAAAACCTCGGTTTGAGGTTTGCAACGCCAATCTTCGACGGAGCCAGCATCCACGAAATCGATGAGTATGTGCAGAAAGCAGAGCTTCCATCATTGGGTCAGACTTTCCTTTACGATGGTGAAACGGGCGATCGTTTCCACCAGCAGGCAACGGTAGGGGTGATCTACATGCTGAAGCTGTCGCACATGGTTGACGACAAGATGCACGCACGTTCGATCGGTCCTTATTCACTCATTACACAGCAGCCATTGGGAGGTAAAGCCCAGTTTGGTGGTCAGCGTTTTGGTGAGATGGAGGTTTGGGCATTGGAAGCCTTTGGTGCATCCAACATCCTGAGAGAATTGCTTACCATCAAGTCGGATGACATCATCGGTCGTGCAAAAGCATACGAGGCCATTGTCAAGGGTGAGAACTTACCTGAGCCTAATATTCCTGAATCATTCAACGTATTGGTTCACGAATTGAGAGGTCTGGCACTCGATATTAAATTTGAATAATCTAAAAAAACATACCTGCAAATGGCATTAAAAAAAGTTGCAAAAGTTGGTAAAGCTTTCGATTCCATTACCATCAGCCTCTCTTCTCCGGATGAAATTCTGGAGCGTTCAAGAGGTGAGGTACTGAAGCCGGAAACGATCAACTACAGGTCATACAAACCGGAAAGAGACGGTCTTTTTTGCGAGCGTATCTTCGGCCCGGTTAAAGATTACGAGTGCTACTGCGGCAAGTACAAGAGGATCCGATACAAAGGCATCGTGTGCGACCGTTGTGGTGTGGAAGTAACAGAGAAAAAAGTAAGAAGGGAGCGCATGGGACACATCAAATTGGTGGTTCCTGTGGTGCACATCTGGTTCTTCAAGTCACTTCCCAACAAGATCGGTTACCTGTTGGGTATGTCGTCTAAAAACCTGGAATCCATCATCTACTACGAAAAGTTTGTAGTGATCCAGACCGGTATCAAAGATGGCGAGGTCAAAAAAATGGACCTGCTTTCAGAAGAAGATTACCTGGCCATCGTGGATTCTTTGCCAAAAGACAACCACATGCTCGAAGACAGCGATCCCAACAAATTCATCGCCAAAATGGGTGCAGAAGCCATCTTCGACCTGTTGATGCGATTGGATTTGGCCAACCTGTCTTACGACCTCAGACACCAGGCTTCTGTAGAGACTTCACAGCAAAGAAAGTCTGAAGCACTAAAAAGATTGAGAGTAGTAGAAGCCTTTAAAGAAGGTTTCGAAAGAAATACCAACCGTCCGGAATGGACCATCATCCAGTACCTGCCGGTAATACCACCGGAATTGAGACCGTTGGTGCCATTGGATGGCGGTAGATTTGCCAGCTCCGACCTCAACGACCTGTACAGAAGGGTGATCATCCGTAACAACCGTTTGAAGAGGTTGTTGGAAATCAAAGCACCTGAAGTAATCCTCCGAAACGAAAAGAGGATGTTGCAGGAAGCGGTAGACTCACTGTTCGACAACTCCCGTAAATCCAATGCCGTTAAAGCAGAAGGAGGAAGGGCTCTGAAGTCACTCAGCGATATCCTGAAAGGAAAGCAGGGACGTTTCCGTCAGAACCTTTTGGGTAAGAGGGTTGACTACTCTGGCCGTTCGGTCATCGTGGTAGGACCTACACTTCAACTGCACGAGTGCGGTATTCCTAAGGGTATGGCAGCCGAGTTGTTTAAGCCATTTATCATTCGTAAGCTCATCGAAAGAGGTGTGGTGAAAACGGTAAAATCGGCTAAAAAATTAGTAGACAAAAAGGATCCCATCATTTGGGAAATCCTCGAAAATATTCTGAAAGGACACCCGGTATTGCTCAACAGAGCTCCGACCCTTCACAGACTCTCCATCCAGGCATTCCAGCCAAGGTTGGTTGAAGGAAAAGCCATCCAGCTTCACCCGCTCGTGTGCGGTGCCTTCAACGCCGACTTTGACGGTGACCAGATGGCCGTTCACGTGCCTTTGAGTCACGCTGCCATTCTGGAAGCACAAGTGTTGATGTTGTCATCACACAACATGCTCAACCCACAGGATGGATCTCCGGTGACCCTGCCTTCTCAGGACATGGTTTTGGGCTTGTACTACCTGACCAAAGCCAGAAAAGGACAAGTTAAAGGAGCCGGCATGAAATTTTATTCTGCCGAAGAAGTGATGATTGCTTTCAACGAAGGTAAGATCGATCTTCACGCACCTATCCACGTTAAGTCAAGAGTACAGAAGGAGGATGGATCTATAGGCATAGGCCTGGTAGAAACCACCGTAGGTAGGGTAATCTTCAATGAAGCCGTACCCGCCAGCGTACCTTTCATCAACATCCTGATGACCAAGAAGAACCTCAAGAAGGTAATCTCGGATATCATCATCAGAACCGACTTCCACGCAACGGCACAATTCCTTGACGATATCAAGGAACTGGGCTTCTTCTGGTCATTCAAAGGAGGTTTGTCCTTCAACCTGGGTGACCTGATCACGCCGTCTATCAAAGAGCAGACGCTCATCGATGCACAGGCAGAAGTAGACGAAGTTTGGGACAACTACAACATGGGTCTGATTACGCCCAATGAGCGTTACAACCAGGTTATCGACAAGTGGACATTTGCCGACAACATGATTACAGAAAACCTGATGCGCGAATTGTCGCAGCACAAAGGCGGATTCAATTCCGTGTTTATGATGCTCGATTCAGGCGCCAGGGGTTCAAAGCAACAGATCAAGCAGTTGGCCGGTTTGAGGGGCTTGATGGCAAAACCAAGAAAGTCGGGTGATACCGGCGGTGCCATCATCGAAAACCCAATCCTTTCCAACTTCCTCGAAGGACTTTCGGTTTTGGAATACTTCATCTCTACGCACGGTGCCCGTAAGGGTCTTGCGGATACGGCCTTGAAAACGGCCGATGCCGGTTACCTTACCAGAAGGTTGGTTGACGTGGCACAGGATGTAATCATTACAGAAAACGACTGTGATACCTTAAGGGGTATCGAAACATCAGCCCTCAAAGACAATGAAAGCGTAATCGAAAACCTTTCATCCAGAATTGTAGGCAGGTTTACTTTATACTCGATTGTTGATCCGGTTACTGACGAAATCATCTTGGAAGCAGGAGAATACATCAGCGACGAGATTGCACACAGAATCGAGGAGTCCGGTATCGAAAGCGTTACCATTCGTTCGGTACTTACTTGTGAGACCAAGAGCGGAGTGTGCGCCAAGTGTTACGGTAAAAACCTTGCAAACGGAAGGATTGCCGAGACCGGAGATGCAGTGGGCATCATTGCCGCACAGTCCATCGGTGAACCGGGTACACAGCTTACCCTGAGGACGTTCCACGTGGGTGGTATTGCCTCCGTATCCAAGACAGAGTCTGAAATCGTTTCCAAGTTTGAAGGAAAGATCGAGTTCGACAACATCAAGGTTACCGAAGGCACCGATCAGGCTACCGTTGTACTTTCAAGATCCGGAGAAATCAGGATCGTTGACGCGGAGACGGGCAAGGTGTTCAACACCCACCACATCCCTTACGGTTCCGACCTGAAAGTTAAAAACAATCAGAAAGTAGTGAAGGGTGATGTGATCTGCGAATGGGATCCATTCAACAACGTGATCATCTCAGAATTCAAGGGTATTGCTCAGTTTGAAGGCATCGAAGAAGGTGTAACTTACCGTGTGGAAAGAGACGACCAGACCGGTTATGCCGACAAGGTGATCATCGAACCAAAAAACAAGAAGAAGATTCCGGTTATCCGAATCATTTCTCCTGCAGGTGAAGAGTTGAAAGTTTACTCATTGCCGGTTGGTGCCTACATCTCTATCGAAGATGGAGCTGAAATCCAGGCAGGACAAAAGATGGTGAAGATCCCAAGAAGTTTGGGTAAGATCCAGGATATCACGGGTGGTCTTCCAAGGGTTACCGAATTGTTCGAAGCCAGAAACCCATCCAACCCTGCTACCGTAGCAGAAATCGATGGTATCATCACTTTTGGCAAGATCAAGAGAGGAAACAGGGAAATCTTCATCGACGACGAAAAAACAGGACAAAGGAGGAAATACCTCGTTGGTTTGTCAAGGCACATGCTTGTTCAGGAAGGAGACTTCGTGAGAGCAGGTAATCCGATCACAGACGGCGCTGTATCTCCAATGGACATCCTGGATATCAAAGGCCCATTTGCGGTACAATCCTACCTTGTAAATGGCGTTCAGGAAGTTTACCGCTCACAGGGTATCAACATCAACGACAAACACATCGAAGTAATCGTAAGACAAATGATGCGTGACGTTGAAATCGTTGAACCGGGAGATACTACCTTCCTCGAAGGAGAAGCCGTTACCAGACACGAATTCCTCGAGCAAAACGATTACATTTTCGACAAGAAGGTTGTAACCGATGCGGGTGAATCTAACCGTTACCACGTAGGTCAGATAGTTTCCATCCGTCAGTTGAGGGAAGAAAACTCCTTCCTGAAGAGAAACGACAAAAAGACCATCGAAGTAAGGGATGCACTGGCTGCTACTTCCAGACCTTTGTTGCAGGGTATCACCAGGGCTTCTTTGGGTACTTACTCATGGATCTCTGCCGCATCCTTCCAGGAAACCACCAAGGTATTGAGCTCTGCTGCCATGAGCGGTAAGACCGACTACCTCAATGGTCTGAAAGAAAACGTCATCGTAGGTAAACTGATTCCTGCCGGTACCGGTACCAAAATATTCCGCAACATGGGCGTGAGAAACGTCAATGAAGCAGAAGTGGAGGAAGAAGTAGAAACAGAAGTAGAATAAACTCCTTTTGAGTTTTAACATAAAAGAGGCGGATCCCAAAGACCCGCCTCTTTTTTTTTATCCTTCGCTAAGTTTTATACCGATACACACAAATCTTGAGACTGAGTGCCTCGCTTAATTTCCTTAATTCTCTAAATGATTAAAAAAACACTACTTCCTTTTTAAGGTAAAATTGCATTATGTTACCAATTGCCAAGTCCAATTGTTACCCCTTCATAACCTCTACAAAACGGCTCATATACTTGCCGAGTATATCAAACTCTAAATTAACTTTATCGCCCTTCTGTAGGGTATGAAAATTGGTATGCTCATACGTATAGGGGATGATGGCAACCTGAAAAAGGTCCGGTCTCTTTTTATCCCGAATCACCGTAAGGCTCGTACCATTGATGGCAATGCTGCCCTTGTCTACCACCAGATGCCGGTAATCAGCAGGCAGGGCAAAGGTAAATCGCCAGCTTCCATCTTCATCTTCAACATTCAGGCAATCTGATGTAATATCCACATGGCCCTGCACAAAATGGCCGTCCATGCGCGCATCAGCCCGAATACAGCGTTCAATGTTAACCAGGGTGCCTGTTTGCCATGATCCCAGGTTGGTCTTGTCCAGGGTTTCTTTTACAGCCGTTACCGTATAGTGCTTATTATCTTCGTCGATAGCTACCAGGGTGAGGCAAGTGCCATTGTGGGCGATCGACTGGTCAATATACACCTCATCACCAAACGGATTTTCGAGGGTGAAATGACGGTTACTCCCATCACTTTCAATGGCCAGCACTCGGGCCGTTTTTTCTATGATTCCTGAAAACATTAGCGTAAAACGTTGATAAATCCTTTTAAGTCCTTGAATTTAGAAATGCCATCACTGGTTTTTACTTGTAATGTGCAATGATAGTAATAGGAACCATCTCCCACATCTTTACCGGCCATATCCTTGCCGTTCCAGTTGATTTTAGGGTCGTTGGTTGTATATATGAGATTACCCCATTCATTGAAAATACGCATCTCTATGGTGTGTATAAAATAATTTTTTAACGGCACAAAAAGTTCATTTTTCCCGTCGCTGTTGGGCGTGAAAGTATTGGGCAGCTCATAAACCGGGCAATTTTCCACACAAACTTCGGTTGATAAGGCGCTCTCATTTTTGGCCTTATCCAGAGCGCTCACCCGGTAGCAACCCGAGATATCGTTGGAATCAGGCAGGTGGTAAAAAGTATTGGTAGCCCCCGACACCTCTGCAATCAACTCGAAAGTATCCGTGCTTATGGGTTTGAAATAGACGTTGTAAAGATCCGGTGCTTCATCATCATTGCAAGAGTTGGGACTTTCCCAGCGCAACACATTTCTCAGGTCTTTAGGGTCGAAGTTGTTCGATTCACAAATAGTGGTTATGTTGAGTACCTGTACACAAGGTGCCTCATTATCGACCGGGATGGAACATACTCTTTGCGAAAAATTCACGATTGGATCCTCGATCTGATCAATGGCATAGCTGCCGATAGACTCTACCCGATAGCAGTAATTCTGCCCATTGACAATACCTTCGTCTGTGTATTGGGAGGTACGTGTTATGCCAATCTCTTCCCATGCACCCGTGCTGTTTTCGCGAATGATTCGATACAAGCGATTGCTCCACGGTGTGGCAGCTGTCCAGCTCAGCTTATTTTTATTGTCACCCGCCTCGATTTGCAAAAACACAGAGCCTGCATCCGGAACATCACCATAAGGAGTGATTCCATTATAAAAGAATTTCAAATCGTATTCATGTCCGGTGCCCTGGGTATTGAGTTCGGTATGAAGGTAGCTCGTATCTATCCACGATTGAAAGCCGGAAGCCGTCTTTTGAGAACCAGCCACAGGCGTGAAATTCGCAGCTCCGTAAGGACGGTGGTATAGCTCTGTGACATAGGGTGGGGTAAAGGTTAGGGTATCAAAATCACGTGTCAACGGCTTGGTCCACCTGAGTTGCATTGCACCTGAATTGATGGCAGTGGTCTCTACACTTGTCTTCACAAACAGGGGTATGTCTCTCCGCAGCATCAGGCACACCTCTTCAGAAGGCAGGCTTTCTACTTTGCGGAAGGGATTGCCCGTAGATGTCTTCAAAGCAAATTCTGCCAATACCCGATAGCAATACGTGGTGTTGGGTTTAAGATTTTTATCCAGAAAAACATAGCTGTTGCCACTGCTTTCCCTCGTACTGAAGATGAGCCTCGTATAATTGGGAAACAAGGTACCCGGATTGCAACTGTCGACCGTTAGTTCATAAGACTGCTCCCGCCGCCATACTGAAAAGCCAAAAAAGTAATCGTCTTTGGTTTGGTCGCAGTCGTAAGGAAGATCCCAGCTGAGGCGTACCTGATCGGTTCCCACGGTTTCAGCTTTCAGATTTTCGACAGCAGGTCCTACCACTTTGATGCGTATCGTCTTGAGGGTGGCCAGTCCAAACGTATCACCAAACGCATTGTCAATGGCCTTGAGTACGATCTGATAGTATTCTCCCGAAATATGGTTGCAGGTTGTCTGCCAGAATAGTTCTCCTTCAAATGGCACGGCAGCGAATTCCTCAGGTGCAATGAGTTGGGCACCGTCTACAGCCACAAAGGGACCTCCTGTGGCCGTTAGTTTTACTTTTTGACCCACGTCTTTGTCGTTGACTTTGATGGGCAGGCGAATGGTGGTACCTGCTACCACGCACAGCTCATCCATCACCTCGATGATGGGTGGGGTAGTGTTGCAGTTGCGTACCAGGATTTGCATATCCCGGATGATAGAATTGATCTTCACCCCATTGCGCCATTCATTGACGCGCATAGCAATGTTGTATTCCCCTATTTGCGGTGGAAACTCCCATCTGAACTCCCCCGTCTCCGGATCAAGAGATATGTTGTTATTTGAACCGGGCAGGATCTGGTTGGGAAAAAAGTAATTGGGTACATTCTGGTTTTCGGCTGCCAGGGGGGCAATCAGCTCGTAAGACAAGCTATCCCCATCCGGGTCATACGCATTGGGATTGTGGATGAAGGGCTGCCCAACACATGCCACATCGATAGGTGGTTGTAATAATACGGCGCTGTTGTTATATCCCTGAAACTGTAAGTCGAGCAAGGTAAACCGAGTGGCCAGATAAAAAGGAATCTCATCCGACCGCGGAAAATTGATATTGACGATATTCCCAGAGCGATTGGGATCCACAAAAGAAATGGTATAGGTAGACCTGCCCGGGTAAGTATGTTCCGCTGTGTAATAATTGACCTTCACATCATTTTCCAGCGACTGTCCTTTGCCATTGGTGCGGAGAACCCATTGAGACAGTCCATCCCCCCAAAAGATTTCCAGGCTGTCCCGATCCGCCGCAAAGCTACTTTCTTTGGTATAAGTAGTTATCGTCATCCGTATCGTCAGCGGCCCTATCTGCTGATAAGTAATTTCCCCCGCCCTGTTGTGGGTAGCATAGGAAGTCCCCAAAAATAGAAAAGCAAACACGGCCAATAGAACCCCCGGCCTAAAAAATTTGGATACCGTCCTCAGATTCAATAAAAATGGATTTAATGGTAAATATAGGGTGTAGGGGGCAGAAAAGCAAGGTTGACAATATATTATGATTTTTAATAATGTTTATATTGTTGATTAAAATTGTGTTATTCCATTAAATCCCAAAATTCCACCTGTAGACCCGCAATATATTGCGGGTCTACCGTTATTTATTTTATTCCAAATAGGGGGCGTAAAATTTTACGTCCCGACAACCAAAATAAATTTGGTTATCCTTCCTGGAGGAAGGAAAAACCAAATAATTGATGGGAAAATCGGAAAAATCGACAGAATAAAAATAATGTGCGTTGTTTCTGTAAATTACGGTATCATGATCGGCTTTAAAGTAATCCATGGATTTATTATGGAAAATTTGAGAGCTGATGTGATTTTAGCATGGTTTTATGAATTAAGGTTAAATTGTTTTTAACCATTGAACGTCAAGCCTAATACGTATAGATATACTGTTTTCTTAGGTAAAAACTTGCCCCCCTTAAATACTTATCAAACTCACCCGCTTCGTCACCATCTTCCTTTTCTTGCCGTCAAATATGGCATACATGTAGGTGCCCCGCTTGAGTTGGCTGAGGTCTACTCTCAACTGGCGGCCATCCTTTTCTGAAAAGGAGCGTACGAAAACGCGTTTGCCTACGATGTTGTATACTTCTAATGTGTAATCTTCAAAGGGATAATTGAACAGGTCTACATACACCGGGCCATAGCTGGGGTTAGGGTGGGCCACGATGGCATTGTCATCGTAACTGATTTGAGTGACCTGACTGTCAACATCGCGGTTTTGATAATCGACCCGGGTGATGGTGCTGTTCATGTATTCGTAA
>WBZX01000494.1_pt1 | contig 22600 bp, 19 predicted proteins | sample 5204211 | NCBI WGS metagenome assembly WBZX01 (sample SAMN12344362, study PRJNA552823) | activated sludge metagenome | biome: Activated sludge suspended growth; feature: Nitrification reactor; material: Wastewater; isolation source: activated sludge from nitrification reactor of wastewater... | reverse complement strand
CGCCGCGCTCGGCCTGAAAGACCTGATCGAGATAGGTACGACGCTGCGCTTGCTTCGGATCAGACATTACCCGACAGTATATCGCGGCAGCGGGCGGGCTTAGTTTGTAAACGCTAGCTCGTAGGCACGGGCGTCGCTGCCGCCGCGCTCTTCTTGCGTAACCAGCCAGATGGTCGCGTAGGGCGCATCGGCGGGGGCAGGGCGGGTCGGCTCGCTGTTCCACTTGTTGGTTGGCTGGGCGTCGCCGGTTCGCTCGCGATCGAACTCTCCATCGGTGGCAAACCAGCTATAGCGCAGCGTCTCGGTCACTTCGCCGCGTCCACTGTCATCGCTGGGCAGGTAGGTCTCTGTGGACCCGGACTGCGCGCTGTTTATCAAGAACAGATCCGCGCCGCGTCGCACCTTGTTTTTGGGGCAGCTCACTTGCGTACAAGGAATCAGCGGCGTCTTTTGGCCTTCTTCGTCCGGTCCCGCCAGCAGGTCGCCCAGCGAAGGATTGCGGTTGGGCGCGGGCAGCGTCATGCCCGGCAGCGCAATCCAGGTGCGTAGATAGGTCACTCCGACTTCGCGATCGCGGATGTCGTTTGGATCGCCGCCATCGACGCGCGCGCGCAGAATCAGCGGCAGCAGCAGCGAGATCGGCTTTTCCGGCAGGTTCACCGTTCCGCCCCCGCCGCCACTTCCCCCGCCCGTCAGCAGGATTTGCAGCACCCCACCGATGACATCTTTGAGCGCCGCCGTCTGAAGCGGGAACGTCTGACCGCTGCCCAGATAGCGCAGCGAGGTGTTTTTCATCGGGTCGGGATCGCTCGGCAGCCACTTGCGACAGCCGGGATCGAGCGTACCTGGACTAAACAGCGACGCCGGACCGATGCACAGATACCACTCATAGACGAGCGGTCGCGGCGCACTGATTCGTCGTCCCGGTCCGGTAGGCGCAGCAACCATCGCATTCAGATCCAAGTGGTCGGTCGTAAACGCCAGGTCGAGCCCGCCCGGTCCCAGCTTCACTTCCGCTTGGGCATCGGCGACGCTAAACGTGTCCGTGCTGCCGATGCGCATCGACAAGATCCGTAGCTCGCGAACCAGCGTGTCCGAGTCAATGTCCGTCTCGCAGCCCGCAAGCTGAAAGCACGCCAGCATCAGCACGGCTGCCATTTGTCGCCATCGCTTCATGGAGTTCATGTGCCGCATCCTCTTGCTAGAAGTCCGCTCGCAGACCGAAGTTCGGGAAAAACGGAATGCCCGTCACCAGCGACGACTGATAGTTCTGCCGTCCACCGTAGGCAATCTGTTCCGCGTTCTGGCGGTTATACAGGTTCTGGATGTCCAGATAGAGCCCGAGCTTCCAGCGGTTAAATTCCCAGGTCTTGTCGACGCGCAGGTCCAGCTGGTGAAAGTCCGGCAGTCGCTCGGAATACGGGCCGCCTTGCGTCGCAATCCAGGTCTGGGTCTGCGTGTCGCGAATGGCTCCGAGCGTCGGCGTATACAGACCGCCCGTCACGTAGCGGAAGCGCAGACCGACTTCAATGCCCCACCACGGCAGCTTGTACGACGCCACCGCCGTCAGGATGTGCGTCTGATCGTAGCGGAACAGCCGCCACTCGTCTTGCGGGGTGCTGCGCCGCTCCGACTGCGAGATGGTGTATGCCAGCCAGCCAAACAGACCTTTCCACAGCTTCTGACGCAGCAGAAAGTCGCCGCCGATGACGCGCCCAAGCCCCGCGTTTGTGTACTTGAGCACCGGGTCCGCAACGATGAGCGAGCGCAGGTCTTTGTAAAAGAACTGGCCTTGAATCAGCAGCGTCGAGGTGGGCTCGCTCTCAAAGCCCGCGACATAGGTGGTTCCGCGCTGTGGGTCCAGGTTCGGGTTGCCAAAGGCGCGGTTTAGCTCTTGCGGCTGTCCCAGCTGCGAATACGAGCCGACGCCAAACTTGAGCATCAGGTACTTGGGAACAATCTGTCCGCTGATCACCAGGCGCGGCTCGGGGGAAAACACCGTACGCGATACTTCTCCGTCGTAGGATCGGATGTACGCGGTCTCCAGCCGAAGCTGCGGAGAGATGGTCAGCCGACGATCGAGCAGGTCAAAGCGTGCAATCGCATACGGCGCGGTGCGGATGATGTGAAGCACCGACGAGTCGCGAACCGATCCAAGCTGCGTGATGGCTGAGCCTGACGCTTGGTTGTTGCTCTCTCCGCTGCTGCCACCGCCACCCGCTGGAACCGGCGGCACCACCACGTCAAACGAGCTGCGCGAGCCTTCAAAGTCCACACCGCCGATGACATTGAGCCACGGTGCGAAGCGATGACGAAGCTCGGCGCGCAGGTTGTAGCCGAGCGTCAGTCCTTCCAGCTTAAACTGCACGGTTCCGACGCCACCATCGCCGGTATCAAAGCGTGTGACATCGCCACCAATCGACGGCATCACGACAAGCTGCGTCGCCGATGAAAAGCGGTGCGTCCAGCGAATCCGAGCGCGCGAAAAGTACTGACGACTATCGAGCGAGATGTTGATGGCGGGATCGGGGTCGCTCACCCGCGCTTCCAGGTTGTCCGTTGATCCAAAGATGAAGACATCGATGTCATCGGCCTTCGTCGGGCGATAACGCAGCGAAAGCTGATAGTCCCAGTAAAACGGCGACACCTGAAACTGCGAGCGATTGAACAGCGGCAAAAACACCGAGATCCAGCTCACGCGGACGCCGCCTGCGATGTACAGGTTCTTGGTGACGGGGCCTTCGAGCGTGACCGATCCGTCGATGAGATCGAGCGTGACCGAGCCGTGGATGCGATCGCTCTTGGGTGAGCGCGTCGTCACGTCGATCATGCCGCCGAGTCCGCGTCCAAAGTCCGCGCCGTATGCGCCGGGCTTAAACGAAAGCTCTTCGACGAACTCCGAGTTTATGGTGCTGCGGAAGCCGGCAAAGTGAAAGATGCGCGGAAGCTGGACGCCGTCGGCATAGACGCGCGTATCCGCCGGAGCCGAGCCCCACACGACGAGCAGTCCACCGCCAAAGGGAGCGCGCGCCACACCCGGCAGGTTCTGAACGGCCTTGATGGCGTCGTTTTGCGTGCCCGGAATGCGCTTCAGCTCTTGCACCGACAGGACCTGCTCGCTGACTTCTTTTTTCAGCGGCTCGGCGCGGACCACCACTTCAAACGGGTTCTGCTTCTTCGGTGCGTAGTAGGTGATGGTGGTCTTTTTGCCGGGTGCCAGCGTCTCGATGCTCTCGGTGCGCTGGATCTGACTGCTGCGCAAGATCACCTGATAGGTGCCGGGTGCCAGGTCGTCGATGGAAAAGTTTCCTTCTGCATCGGTGGCGATCTCGACCGGGTCGCCTGTTGCTTCGCCGCGCGGTTTGGTCTTCTTGCCTGGCTTGGCGCTGGGATCGGGCGGTAGCTCTTTCCACGGCGTAATCGTCACCCGCACGTTGGCGAGCGGATCGCGAGAGCCTTTTTCCCGCACCACACCGGCAAATGGCACCGCGTCCTTGGGACGAAGCTTTCCACCGTCTGTGGAATAGCCAGCAGGCGGCGGCTCTGATTCGCTGTCGGCGCTGGCATCTGCGGAAGGCTCAGCGCTTGGCTCGGCGCTCTTTGGGCTTGGGGCCACGGGCTCGTCGGCATGGGCCCGCAGGGGTGTCGCAGCCGTCCCCACCATGATCAGCCAGGACCACAGCCAGATCCACGACGCCTCGCGATGTGACATCCCCATTCGACGCGGAGCGTGACCGCCGTGCTTCAGGATTTGTTGCATGCAGAAAAAGAAGGTAGCAGGAACGGCGGCTGGCTCACACCCGTGTCTGGCAGTCGCGGACTCATTTGCTCGGTGGTCTGACCTGCGGGCTGGAACGGATTCCCGAGTCGTGACGCCTGGTTCGCAACGCAGCTTGCTGGGGATCCTGCGGCCCTCTACTGTGAACAGAAGGGGGCTTTGGATGCGAGAGACAAAGGTTGCTACAGCCATGGCCAGCGGACAGGTCGAGCAGGTGGCTGCCACGCTCACGGCCAAGGTGAAAGGGGACTTGGGAGACGCCGCGCCGGTTCTGCTGCTGGCGTTTGCATCCACCAAGCAGCCACTGTCCGAGCTGATGCCGCTGCTGGCCGCTTCGTTTCCACACAGCACAGTGCTCGGGGCATCAACGGCGGGTGAGTTTGTCGAAAGCGGTGACGCCAAAGGCTCCACCGTCCTGTTTGCGCTGAGCGGCGACTATCGGATCTTTGCCGGGGCTGCTACCGGACTGCGCGCAGGCTGTGAGCAAGCGGTCTTGGATTCGCTCGAAGGCATGCCGCTTCAGGTCGTGGGCTATCCGCATCGGACGGCGATCTTGCTGCTTGATCCGCTTGCGGGGTGTAGCGAAGAAGCGGCGCTGATGACCGCCGGGCTCATGGGCTTTGATCTGCGACTGGCGGGCGGCGCGGCGGGCGATGATCTGGCGCTCAAGTGTACCCACGTTGCGCTGGGCGGCCAGGTGCTGACCGACGCGGTGGTGATTGCGACCGTGTTTTCCAAGCAGCCGCTTGGCGTCGGCGTATGTCACGGGCATCAGCCGCTGTCGGCCCCGCTGCTGGTGACGCGCGCCGAAGGAAGCATCGTTCATGAAATCGACGGTCGTCCTGCTTGGGATGTCTGGGTCGAGCGAACGCGGCAAGCCACCGAGGCGCTTGGCTTTGATCCGGCTCAGCTTCCTGCGGGTGAAGTGGGCGGCTTTCTGCTGCGCTTTGAAGCGGGCCTATCGCAAGGCGAAGCGTTCAAGGTTCGTGCGCCGCTGTTTCGGGTCGGCGAGCACTCGATTGGCTTTGCCTGCGGCATTCCCGAAGGAACCGTCATTCGCATCACCGAGAGCGAGCCACACCGTCAGATCGACAGCGCCCGGGAAGCCGCTCGGCGTGCTCGCGAGCAAGTCGGTGGCGTGCCGCTCGCTGGTGCGGTGGTCTTTGACTGCATCTGTCGCAACCTCATCCTCAAGGACCAGTTTCAGACCGCGATTGCCGGCATCCACAGTGAGCTAGGTCAGGTTCCGCTCGCTGGCTTTGAAACGTACGGAGAGATCGCGCTCAATGTCGGTGATCTGTCCGGGTTTCACAACACCACGACGGTGGTCCTGGCCTTCCCAAAGTAAAACACCCATTCAGGGAGCACGTCTTCGCGTGAAAGCCTGATGACAGAGACTGGAGTTTCCCGTGCAGACCTCGCCAAGCTGCTGGCGCAGTCACTCGGTCATGAGAAAGCGACCGATGCCATCAATCGGGCGGCTCACACGGTGGGGATTCGTCGAGAGATCGACTTGCTAGACAAGAAGCAGGCGCTGGCGGTGCTGGAACAGGTGGCCCAGACGCCGGGGCTCGTCGGAATCACTGCGCGCTTTGCCAAGAGTCGTCTGTACCTGCGCTAAGTGATTCCCAAGCCCCCGCGTCGGCTAGCCGAGCGAGCCAATCCAGATGCGGTACGAGATAAACACCTGATCCCCGATGCGTGGACGGTAGTTGTTTCCGAAGAACACCACCGACTTCGACGCCGGATCATAGTCAAAGCCGTCCGTCCGTGAGCGCGGCACATCCCGCGAGCCAATCGTCACCTTGATCGTCGACGTAATCGGCGTGCGCGACAGCTTGAACTGGCTCGATGCACCGGCAATCGCATCCACCAGCTTGTTCATCGCCGCTTGCACGTCGGCATCCTGCGCCTTGTTGATGTCCAGCCACGCACCACCCAGCTTTTCCACCAAGCAGCGCGGCAGGTCTTGCGAGGCATTGGCGCTGCACTCTCGCGTCGCCGTATACGGCAGCAGACCGAACGCCAGGATCTGGTTTTGCTTAAAGTAGTCCGCGATTCCCGTCAGCACCGACGCCGAATAGGTCGTGCCCCACGCGACGTTGGTGTCCGGGTTCTTGTTGGTCGAAAAGTAGCGCAGCCAGTCGTTGTTGTATTCGTCGGTGACGAAGAACGAGACCTTGGTGACGCCATCGCGCCACTTCCAGTTGGCATTGCTGACGTTGGCGACCGCGTTCTTTTTGAACAGGTCGTTGATGCGGACGACGGCGGCGGCGGGCTCCTCGCTGACGTTGCTTCCGCTGGTTGGCCCAAACGGACCGATCGGATCGGCGGTCTTGCTTCCGTCTTGCGGACAGTAGCCGTTGGTGCCCGAAGCCGGGGCCGTGACCTGTCGGCACACCTGATGCGGACCGTCTGTGTCTGTGCCTTGGATGAACTGGAAGCCGCTGCCCCAGCCTGGATACGTCGTCAGGCTCAGCTGCGGGTCGGTCGGGGCCGTGGCCGTCAAGATGCCGACGCGGAAGTCCACGCCTGCGGCCTGCAGGCGCTTGAAGAACTCCTGCGCGGTGCTGGCCAGGCGCACTTGGTTGTCGCCCATCGACACCGACACGTCGACCGTCCAGACAATGTCCGCGATCGAGTTGCGCGTCGTCTCGATGCCCTGACACAGGAAGCTGACCTGCTTTTGGCTGACCGCGACACCCGACGCATTGGTCAGGTCGCCGGCCCGAATCGCCGTCGCTTTGGTGCGGTCGTCATACTGGGCGGCTGGCGACACCGCGATGATCACATCGTTGCTTGGGCCGCTGTTGCGACGAACCACCGTCACGTCCAGATAGAACGGGCCTTGCGCCGTCACCGTGCCACCGCCTGGGGCCGTCGCTCCGCTGAGCGCATTGATCACGTCGTCTCGCACCGTCGAAGTGCTGACCGCTGCTTTGACCACCCGGAACGTGGACTGCGTCGCGTCGTTTTGTTCGTGCGTCTGGAACTTGCGACCGATGAACACGCCCGTGACGGTGTAGCCCTTGCCGGTGAGCGCCGTCGAGATCTTGTTTTCGATGTCGATTCGGTCCGCGTCCAGGTTCGCCAGCGTGTTCGACCGCGAGATCACAAGTCCCGCCACCGCCGCCGCTGCATCGTCAAACGTCAGACCGCTGCCCGACGCTCCTTGAAACGTCTTGGCCGTGCCAAACAGCGGGTCCGAGCCCACCTGAATGCTTGCTTGCGGCACCGTCGTCTGGGTGATCATCGCCAGTCCGTCGGGACGGCAGATTCGCGAGCCCGCAAACTTGTCCGACAGACCATCGCCATCGGTATCGAACAGGCGGGGATCGGTCTCGCCGCTCAGCGTGCCAATCGTGCCGTCTTGGTTCTTGTCTTCTTCGACATCCGAGACGCCATCGCCATCGCTGTCCGCCTTGGTCGGATCGAGTCCTTTGCACGTCTCGCCCGGCTGACACTCGGCGCTGCTCTGGCATGAAACGGTCGGTCGGCGCTGGTTTAGGTAGTCGTCTGCCACGCAGATGCGCGGGTAGGCCAGCTCGACACCGTCCGAAAGTCCATCGCCATCGCTGTCTTGCGCACTTGGATCAGAGCCCGCCGCGACTTCATCGCCGTCTTTGGCACCGTCGCCATCGCTGTCTGGATTGCTCGGGTCGGTTCCGCGCAGACACTCCAAGTCATCTGCCAGACCGTCGCCATCGGTGTCCACGCCAGAGTTGCACAGGTTGCTGCCATCCAGCCCGTTGCTGCTACAGGTGAAGGTGCAAAGTGCGAACAGCGGTCCCAAGATCCAGCGCTGTAGTGTGCTGCGTCTCATGATGTCCCCCATGTGGTCTATGTCGGCGCTGCGGCTGCTTACGGGCCGCGCGCGCCGCGTTGCTCTTTGAGCATAATCATCGGCTCTGTCCGCTTGGGGGTGCCTGAAAAACTGTTTCCGTCGCGCGGGGATAGGACGCTTTTCCCGCGTGGCTTTGCGGTAGCATGTAGTTATGTGGCTCGAGCGGCTGGCGTCATGGATTGACAAACTGTGGCTGCCCGCGCTGCGTCTTGTCGTCGGATTCGTCGAAGTCCTGGGTCAGCACATGATCCTGCTGTTTTCGGTGATTCGCTGGGCGCTGCGTCCGCCGTATCGACTGGTGGTGCTGCTCGAAGCGATGGTGTTTATCGGCTTTGAGTCGCTGCCGATCGTGCTGCTCATCTCGCTGTTCGTTGGTGCGGTGTTTGCGCTTCAGCTCTCCTCCGCGCTCAAGACCTTTCAGGCGCAGGCGTTTACCGGAGCCACCGTCGGTCTGGCCCTGGCGCGTGAGCTGGCCCCGGTCTTTACCTCGATTGTCGTGTCGGCACGCGCGGGCGCTGGCATTGCGACCGAGCTGGGCTCGATGCGCATCACCGAGCAGATCGACGCGCTGGCGACGATGGCAGTAAACCCCGTTCAGTATCTGATTGTGCCGCGTGTTATCGCTGGGACGGTGATGCTGCCGCTGCTGGCGATGCTGTTCAACGTCGTCGGAATGTGCGGAGCCTACGTGGTCGCTGTCGGCGTGCAGAACGTCGATCGCGGCATCTTCATCGAAAAGGCCCAGTGGCTGCTCGACCCCAACGACATCACCCAAGGCATGGTCAAGTCGGTGGTGTTCGGCTGCGTGCTCACCCTGATTGCCTGTCAGCAAGGCTATAACGCGTCGGGTGGTGCCAAAGGCGTCGGTGTCGCCACCACGCGCTCTGTCGTTGGCAGCTTCGTCACGATCCTCGTCCTTGACTACTTTCTGACCGACCTGTGGCTGACGCTGTTCCAGAGAGGCTAGGCGATGGGCAAGCTCAAGTGGTCCGTTCCTGACGAAGACGCCAGCGTCGCAAGTGAGCGCTACCACATCCGTGTGCGCGGCGTGCAAAAGACCTTCGGTCCGCATCACGTCCTGCGCGGCATCGACCTCGACATTGAGCGCGGCAAGATCAACGTCATCATCGGCGGCTCCGGGCAGGGCAAGTCGGTCATCATGAAGCACCTCATGGGACTCCTGAAGCCCGACGAAGGCCACATCTACGTCGATGGCGAAGACCTGGTTCCGCTCGATGAGTTTGCGCTCAACCGCCTGCGTCGCAAGTTTGGGATGCTGTTCCAGTACGCCGCCCTGTTTGACTCCCTGACCGTTGAAGAAAACATCGTCTTTCCGCTGGTCGAGCACGGCGATCCCGACAGCATCACCGAAGACAAGAGCGGCAAGCCCGGCAAGCGTCGCTACTTTTCCCGCGCCGAGCTTCATCACATCGCCGTCACCCAGCTCGACAAGCTGGCGCTGCCCCAGGTCTTGATTGGCAAGTTTCCGTCCGAGCTATCCGGCGGTCAGCGCAAGCGCGTCGGCCTGGCGCGGGCCCTGGTGATGAAGCCCAAGATCCTGCTCTACGATGAGCCGACGACGGGACTCGATCCGGTGTCCACCAAGAACGTCGATGACATGATCCGCGATGTGTCCCGCGATCACGGCGTCACCAGCGTCATCATCAGCCACGACATGGCTTCGACATTTCGCATCGGGGATCGCATCTCGGCACTGTACGGCGGCACCATCATCGAAAGCAGTGCCCCCGATGAGATTCGCCACAGCAGACACAAGTGGCTTCGCGAGTTTATCGAGACCAGCGGCGCGGTACACATGACGCCCTGTGACGAAAAAGACTTGATCGTGGATGATATTCCTTAGGCTTACGGCTCTGGTCTGTGCGGTGCTTGCGGCTTTCCCGTCGGCATCGCAAGGAGTAATTGCATGAAGACCGCCAGCGCGGCCCTGAAAGTCGGACTGACCACCATCGTGATCATGATGCTCAGCGCCGTGGCTTATCGCTTCGTCGCCAAGGGCGTTCGGGGCCAAGAAGGCCCGGTGGTGTGGGCGCTGTTTCGCGACGCCACGGGACTTGTTGATAAGTCACGGGTGCAGATCGCCGGACTCATCGTCGGGGAAATTGCCGAGCGTCGGCTACAAGGCACCTACGCCCGCGTCAGCATCCGCATGCGTCCCGACATTGAGCTGTGGTCAAACGCCGTCATTTACAAGAAGTCCAGCTCGCTGCTTGGCGAATACTTCTTGGAAATCGACCCTGGCACGCCGCAGTCCCCCGATCCGCTGTCGGGGCAGATGGTCAAAAACCGCGTCCTCAAGAGCGGCGACCAGCTCATCAACGTCGTCGAAGCGGTGACGACCGGCGACATCCTGTATCAGGTCAATGAGACGCTGCCGATTGTGCGCGACATCTTGCGCGACGTGCAGCGCCTCACCCAAGGCCCGGTCCAGGACATCGCGCGTGAGGTCAAAGACTCGGTGGCGCAGAACTCCGAAGCCATTGCCTCGCTCATCAAGCACGTCGACGGCATTGCCCAGGACGTACGCGGCATCACCTCGGGACAGTCCGCCAAAGACGTTCAGATCTCGCTCGCCAACGTCCGCGAAGTCACCGAAGGTCTGCGCGATCTCGTCGGCAAAGGCACGTCAGAAGTAGACTCGACCGGCACCAAGCTGCGCAACAACCTCGACAAGCTGTCGTCTGCCGTCGACTCGCTCAACAGCGCGCTTGGCAACGTCGATCACATCACCGGCGACATTCGCAAAGGCAAAGGAACCGTCGGACGCTTGCTGGTCGACGATGCCATCGCCAACAACGTCGAACAGATCACCGCCGACGCCTCGGACCTCGTACGCGGCTTTAGCCAGCTTCAGACCATCGTCGGCCTGCGCAGCGAGTACTACATCCAAGCCAACGACTTCAAAAACGCCATCGAAGTCCGACTGCAAGCGCGTCCCGACAAGTACTACCAGCTCGAGCTGATTGACGACCCGCGCATGACCCGGACCTTCTCGCGCACCATCACAACCACCGACGATCCGTCGAAGCCACTGACCACCACCACGGATCTGGTGCAGATCACCCGCGCCTTCAAGATCTCGTTTCAGTTTGCCAAGCGCCTGTTTCTCGATCCCAAGTGGTTCATCCTGACGCTGCGCTACGGCATCAAGGAAAGCACCGGCGGCGTTGGCATGGACATCGACCTGCTCAAAGAGCGCCTGACCTTCAAGATCGACGCCTTCGACTTCCGCACCAACATCTGGCCTCGGCTGCGCATTTACTCGACGGTGCAGTTCTATCGCAACATGTACGTGCTGGCCGGCATCGACGACGCCATCAACAGCCGTCCCCCCGGCGGCCAGGGCTCCTTTGGTCGCGACTTCTACGTCGGCGGCCAGATCATGTTCAACGACGAAGACCTCAAGTCCCTGCTCGCCGTCGGTGGATCCGCCGTCGGCACCGCCCTGCGCTAGCGCCGGTATTTTCACTGTTGCTGGGTCTGCGGATCCGTGGCTACTCTGCTCGACGTGCCGACAATCTCGAATCAGTCCCTGGCAGCTGGATTGGCTACGCGTAAGAAATCTGAGTGCTCTGCAGCGAGCACGTTTCTCTTCGTATCGATGGTTCAGGTGTCCCGCGACACGATATCAAATCCGTCCTGGGTTTGAGTGTCTACGGCTTGATCTCAAAACTTCCACCAGAGAGCCATCGCTATGCTTACTGCACTAAAAATCAAAAACCTAACCGTCTTTCCATCGGCTGAGTTCGAGTTTGGAAAGAACCTCAATGTAATGGTTGGAGAGAATGGATCTGGGAAATCGCATATTTTAAAAGCTGCTTATTGTGCTATGTCTGTGAATGCAAAAATGAGCAAAGGATCTGCATCTGACAAAGATACCCTTGCTACGGCGTTGGCTGAGAAACTGCTGAATGTTTTTAGGCCAGATGAATTGGGAAGACTGGCCAGGCGTCGCCAAGGAAGAGCCGCTTGTCATATTGGATATCAATTCGATAACGATTTGTTCGATTTGAGTGTGTCTTTTAATACATCGAGCAAGGGAAAGGTTACCGTTAAGCAGCTGCCCGTGAGATGGGAGCAGAAACATCCTGTATTCATTCCAACCAGAGAGCTGTTGACAATCTATCCCGGATTTGTGTCTCTTTACGAGACGACATATCTACCGTTTGAAGAAACCTGGCGAGATACCTGTGTCTTGCTGGGGGCACCGCTTGCCAGAGGGCCGAGGGAGTCCAAGATCAGAAAACTGCTGTCTCCGCTGGAAGAAGCAATGGGAGGGACGGTGGAAGTAACCTCGGGCCGCTTCTACCTAAAGCTTGCAAGCGGCACCATGGAAATGCATCTTGTTGCTGAAGGCTTGCGCAAACTGGCGATGGTTGCTCGCTTGATTGCCACAGGTTCTTTGCTCGACAAAGGCTACTTGTTTTGGGATGAGCCGGAGTCAAATCTCAATCCGAAGATCATTAAAACGGTAGCCAAGACCATCCTTCACATTGCAAATAGCGGAATCCAAGTTTTCATCGCTACACATAGCTTGTTCCTTCTTCGGGAACTTCATATTCTTCAGAAACGCGAGTTTGAAGGCTTGGATACACGCTGCTTTGGGCTCCACATTGGGAAGGATGGAGCGGTCAGTGTGAAGCAAGGGTCTTCGATGGATGAAGTCGGTAGCATTGCTGCACTTGACGAAGATCTGCAGCAGTCTGAGCGTTACATTGATACAGAGACTGGAGCGATAGGAGGCGATGACTCCTTGCCTGACGAGGATTAGCCATGATTAGGCTCAGAGAGAATGCATTGACTTTTGTGTTTGGTGAATCGATAGATGCACAAAAGTATGACGAATGGACACATTACAAAGATGTTTGGAATCGTAGTCCTGCGCGTAAAAAAGCGGTTGATTTTGTTGCGGTACAAGCGCTGGCAGATCAGGCAACTCTATGGATGATAGAGGTAAAGGACTATCGGAAAATAGATTCTCCACCAAGGAGAGCAAATCTTACTGAGCTTCATAAAACAATTGCTGCCAAAGTAAGAGACACTTTGTCAGGATTATCTGATGCTGCGCTGCACGCGTCTCGGGAGACGGAAAAGGAACTGGCAAGGAAGACGCAGGGGGCTTCGACGAAACGGATTGTGCTTCACTTGGAGCCGCACATCGGACCCCATTCGGTGCTCTTTCCGAGCGGATTTTCGGCAAGCGTTTTACAGCGCCTTAAGCAGATGGAAGAAGTCCAGGCGGTCGATCGACATCCTTTGGTGCTGAACCTCAACAGCACGCAAGCGGCCCGTGTCCCTTGGCATGTCGAAGATTCGCCCTGATGGCGCAGCGGCGGACCGCTATCGATGCAGCGGGACGACCGCAAAAACAATGCGCTAGCGCCGTCTCCCAAACTGGGCGCAAAATTCGTTATAACTACTACTGCGCTCGTGTACCTAACCACTCCTTCTCGGTCGGCCCAGGTGGCTCGACTTTGGCGTTGTCGTGCGGCCTTGTCCTCGGTCGCGCTCTGTTTGCTTGGCCTTTTGTCGGTCTGTCTGCCCGCCGTTTCGCACGGCTTTGGCGGCCAAGATCGACTGGAGCTGGCACAAGTGGTCCTGACCGGCGTCGCTCCGGCGCAGGCCGTGCCCCGTCCCGAAGCGCTGTCGCGGCTTCTGTGGGAGCTGGAAAAGCGCACCTCGATTGAGGTCAGCCCCGACGTAGTCACCGTCCACCTGGGCGATGCCGCCGCGCTGCATCGGCACCCGCTGCTCTACCTGGCCGGGGATCGCGCCTTCCCGATGCCGAGCGAAGACGAGCTGAGCAACCTCCGCAGGCACATTCAGCTCGGGGGACTGCTGATCATCGACAGCGCCGAAGGCCGGGCCGGTGGTGCCTTTGATCAGTCGGTGCGCGCAATGCTCGCCAAGCTGCTGCCCCAAGCGTCGCTCGGTCGCCTGCCCGAAGATCACGTCCTGTTTCGCTCGTTTTACCTTCTGCGAGTCCCTGTCGGTCGCGTCATTGCGCTGCCCTACGTCGAAGCCGTCCAGCTTCGTGGTCGCACCGCCATTGTCTACAGCCAAAACGACCTCGGCGGCGCTTGGGCCCGCGATCGCTTCGGTCAGTGGCTCTACGACGTGGTGCCCGGTGGTGAAGTCCAGCGTGAGCAGTCGCTGCGCCTGGGCGTAAACCTGGCGATGTACGCGCTCTGTCTCGACTACAAGGCCGATCAGGTCCACGTCCCGTTCATCATGCGTCGTCGTGCCTGGCAGCCGCCGCTTCCCATCATCAACCCAGGCTCATCGCCCAGCCCGTCGGGGACTTCTGCACCATGAGCCTCTTTGGCGGTGACTGGAACGAGTGGAAGCTGGTGCTTCTGGCCCCGCGCAGCCTGTCCGGGCGTGCCGTCGCGGTGCTGATGGTCTTGGTGGTGCTTGGCTTGGCCTTCCGGGCCCTACGCGGAGAGCAGCCCCACCGTCGTCGTCTGCTGCTGAGCCTGCGCTTTGTCGGCATCTTGGCCACGCTGCTGCTCTTCTTTCAGCCGACGATTCGCCTGCGCAACGTCAGCCGCATGCCCAACCACATCGCGGTCATCGTCGATGCCTCGGAGTCCATGCGCCTGGCCGAAGAAGGCGGAGGCGAGACGCGACAAGGCCGGGCCGCATCCTTTCTGCGCGCCGAGTCTTCCACCCTGCAAAAGTGGCGCAGCGATCACAAGGTCGAGTTCTTTACCTTTGGCGACCGGCTTCAGTCGGCCACCTGGGACAGCGTCACCCATCCCGATGCCGCTTCGCTGCACGCCGACTCGACCCGCATTCGCGAGGCCCTGTCCGCCGTGCGCCAGCGCTATGAAGGCCGCGACCTGGCTGGCGTCGTGCTGCTTTCCGATGGACTCGACAATGGCCGCCTAAGCGCTTCGACCAGCGAGCCCCAGCCCGGTCAGCTCAGCCTCGACGCCGACACCCAAGAGTTTCTGCGCGCCCTTGACGCCCCCGTTCACACCGTAGCCGTCGGCAAGCCCGGTCTGCGCGACATTGCACTCACCCGCGTGCTCGCCGACCAGTTTGCCTTTGCCCGCACAGCCGTCGAAGTCGAAGCCCGCCTCCAGGTCTTTGGTGCCAAGGCCGCAGGCTGGGTCGGTCGCCACCTGCCCGTCACCTTGCGCCGTGACGGAGCCCCGGTCCTTACCGTCGACATCGAAATCCAGCCCGACCAGCGTGAATACCGCGTCGTCTTTCCGTTTACCCCCGATCGCGTTGGCAAGTTCCTGTACGACATCAGCGTTCCGGTTCAGCCCGGCGAGGCAATCAGCGAAAACAACCGCCGTGCCTTTGTGCTCAAGGTCGTGCGCGAAAAGATCCGCATCGTTCACGTCGCCGGTCGCCCCAGCTGGGATGCTCGCTTTCTGCGCGCCGCCTTAAAGAGCGACCCCAACATCGACCTCGTCGCGTTCTTCATCCTGCGCTCGCCCAGCGACATCGAGTTTGCCCCGTCCGAAGAGACCTCGCTGATTCCGTTTCCCTGTCAGGAGCTGTTCCAAGAGCAGCTCCGCAGCTTCGATCTGCTGATCCTCCAAAACTTCAACTACAGCGCCTACTGCTCGCAGTTCCTTCAGCCCGCCATCGTTCCCTTTATCGAAGGCGGCGGCTCGGTGGCGATGATCGGCGGCGACTTGTCGTTTAGCTCCGGCGGCTACTACGGCTCCGAGCTGTCCCAGATCCTGCCGGTCGTCTTAAGTCCCGATGAGCTGTCCGGCGGCAGTGGCTCGCGCCTCATCGACAGCGAAGCGTTTGTTCCCAAGCTGACCCCCGCTGGCCGCAACCACGTCGTCACCGCGCTGCACCTTGATGTTCGTGAAAACGCGCAGCGCTGGGCCGATGTGCAGCCGCTTGATGGGCTCAACCTGGTGCAGAAGGCACGTCAGCAGGCCACCGTGCTCCTCACCCACCCACGGCTCAAGGATCAGGACGGCAACCCCATGCCGGTCCTCAGCGTCGCCGAGCTGGGCAAAGGCCGATCCCTTTCGCTGCAAGCCGACTCGACCTGGAAGTGGGCCTTTACCCCTGCCGCCGCTCAGAAGACCGCTCGCGGCGGAGAAGGCGATGGCCGCAGCACCACCTATCAGCGCTTCTTTGATCAGGCGATTCGCTGGCTGATTCGCGATCCGTCCCTGCGACTTCTGCGGGTGGAAGTGGCCGAAAGCGAGCTGCGGCGCGGACAGCCGGTCCGGGTCGAAGTTCGCGCCCTGGGGCCCGACTACCAGCCGGTCGGGCGCGTCGAAGTGTCGCTGTCTTTGTCGCGCATCGCCGGCACCGAGTCCGGGGCCACGTCCGAGCCGCTGCTAGACAGCGCCCTGTCCAAGACCATCCGCACCGATGATGACGGAGTCGCCAGCGTAGAGTGGCCGCAGCTTCCCGAAGGTGGCTATCGCGTCGTCGCCCGCGCCGTCATTGCGGGCCGTCCCACCGATGACAGCGATGTCTTCTTGGTGCGCGGCATTGGCCGAGAGCTAGAAGCCCCCGAAGCCGACGACCGCCTGCTCCGCCTCGTCAGCGAGACGACCTCGGGCCAGCACAAGCAGCCCGGCGACTCTCTGTCCGGCCTGACCTTCCACCCGCCCCACATCGAGCACGTCCGCGACCACCGCGACCTGCCCCTGTGGAACAGTCCCCTCATCCTGCTCCTCGCCGTTGGCTGCTTCGGGCTCAACTGGATGCTCCGCCGCCGCTGGGGATACGCCTAGCTACGACTGTGGAAGCTGCGCGCGGATGACTTGGTTCATCCGGTGCAGGTGGCGCAGCTCATAGCCGATTCCGACCACGAACAGACCCACCAACAGCGCCAGCACAGAGAACACCACCTTCGACGGCACCGTCAGCGAAAACGGCGCAGCATAGCGCTGCGGCTGGCTGCGGAGTCGCCACGCCCGCAGACACGACGGACACGTCCAGCCTTCTTCTCCCATCGCCGCTTGGGAAGGACTCAGGTGCTCGCGTCCGCACTGCACACAGCTTGGACCGTCACTTGGTCCCGGCTCCGCCAGGTTTTCCAGCTCGATGCCGCGCTCACCGAGCACGCTGTCTATCACCGAAGGCGCAGTCCCTTCTGTCTGCACCCGCACTACGCCCACCCGCTGCGGATACGCCTTCAAGAACGCCGCCGACCGCGCGTACGCCTGGGCCGACTCTGTGCGGCGCAGCAGCTCTGCCACCAGCGACTCCCGATCCGAGTGCCAGTCGCCCCGCAGGTGGATCAGCAGATGAACAGACTGCGGATGACACAGCGCCTGATCAAACCCGTGCTCTGCTCCAAGTTGAGAGGTGCGCATGATGGCTCCTTGCGTCGGGGGTTACGGCTGCCAGGGGACGACTTGCACGTTGTCAAACGCCGCGCCACGCGCCAGATCCAGCGTCCGAATCAGATCCGCATAGCGCACCGCATCGGTAGACCGCACCGTCATGTCCTGCTGCTTGGGAAACGCCGTTCGGGCATCTGCCAGCAGCCGCGACAGACCCTTTTCATCAAGCTGACCTTCCAGGCGCGGCAAGGTCTGCTCTTCCCCGGTCGATCGCTGGAACACATAGCCGCCTTCGCTCACTGTCAGCGTCAGCTTTACGTCGTGGTTGGGCTCCTCTTGTTCGCCCGACTTGCTCGCAGGGCTCTTGGCTTCGAGCTGCCCCAGGTTCACCCAGACCGCCGTGATCAGCAGAAACGAGATGCAGCACGACAGAAGGTCAATGAAGGGAACCAAGTTGATCGACGCATCCAGCGCCTTGCGACCACCTTTGCCTGAAGAAACGACTGCACCGCCACCCATGATCGGACTCCTTTGCCAAAGGGACACCACGACATGAACAGGCCATGCCGCAGCAGCTTGCGTAGGAACACCTGCGTTCCCACGCGGACAGACCGCCAAGTCGCACTCCTTCCGCGCAAAGGAATGCCACCCAGCCCGCACTCCCATCGCATTCCTACCGCGAAGGGAGCCGCTCCCTTTTACGCTTCAGCAACCCGTGTGCCGACACCGCTTGTCTTGTCTTTTCGAGTGATTGTCCGATTCCCATCGGATCGCACTGCGGCATCGCGCGGCACCACCGGGGCGTTTTGCTACAATCGTCCGTGTCGTGGCATCCAAGATCACTGCAACCGAAAGAGGGTGCGGATGAACCGTCGTCACTTTTTGTCTTTGCTCGGGCTTGCGCCACTTGCTGCTGGCTGTGCGGGGCCGGGTCGCTTTCTGCCGGGGGAATCCCATGGCTTTGTTGCGCGATCGGTGCAGACGCCCGACGGTCCGCATCGCTTCTTTGTCTATCGGCCCCGGCACCTAGACCCTGCCGCCAAGCTGCCCGTCATCTTGTATCTACACGGCGGGGGAGAGCGCGGTGAAGATGGCGTCCTTCCCACCCAGGTCGGCCTGGGTCCGGTGGTGCAGTCGGCGCTGGGCTACTTTCCGTTTCTTGCGGTGTTTCCGCAGTGCCGAAGTGGTGGCTTTTGGGGATCGCCCCAGATGGCCGCGCGCGCGATGCAGGCCCTGGCGGTGGCGATCCACGACTTCGGCGGCGATCCCGAGCGGGTCTATGTCACCGGCAACTCGCTCGGCGGCTACGGCACGTACCTGCTGGCGGCACGCTATCCGGGGCAGTTTGCTGCGCTGGCCCCGATCTGTGGTGGGGTCAAGCCGCCGCCGCTCGTGCGGATTCCGCAGGGAGAGAGCCTGTTTGACCTGCGCGGCGATGTCTATGCCCAGCTGGCCGAGCGCCTGGGCAAGACCCCGGTGTGGATCTTCCATGGCGCCAGTGATCCGCTGGTTCCCAAGAAGATCTCGATCGAGATTGCCGAAGCCCTGCGCGTCCACGGCGGACGGATCGAGCCTGGCCTGACCCAGCTGACCATCTGGCCCGGCGTGGGACATGCCGCCGAGGAGCCGACCTACAGCCTGCCGCAGCTGTTTGACTGGTTTCTGCGCCACAAGCGCGGCCAGCCCGATCCCAGCGCGGGCTACCTGGCCGCCCAGCTCGATGTCGAGCTGATGAAGCGCAGCTAGCTTCTGTCACAAAAGACCTTGCGCCTGCCAGGGCCCGTTCTTATCTAGCCGCCCTGCGATCTGTGGCTGTCCAAGCGGGCAGGGCGATGACCGCTCGCCCTTCGTAGCTTGCAGAACCGTGCGCGGTCGCGACCTTGCAGCATTTTGCAAATGCAAAACGGTGCGGGGTCGCGACCGGGAGCGATTTTACAAATGCAAAACCGTGCGCGGTTGCGACCGGGAGCGACTTTGCAAATGCAAAACGGTGCGGGGTCGCGACCGGGAGCGGTTTTACAAATGCAAAACGGTGCGGGGTTGCGACCGGGAGCGGTTTTACAAATGCAAAACGGTGCGGGGTCGCGACCGGGAGCGGTTTTGCAGGTGCAGAGGTAATGGCGCATACAAATGCGCGGAGATCTTCCCATGTCCTGGCACGCAGGAATGCCGGGAGGCTGCTGTCCGTTTTGCGGATCTCACAAAAAGTTACCGACGGGACTGCATAGAAATTCTACAAAAACACCTTGCGGTCCGGTGGCCCGGTGAATAACTGGCTGGGCATGTCTATACGAGATGAAAACACCAGTTCCCAAGAGTTGATTCGTGACAGCCTTTATCACCGTGCGGCTTGCACCGCTTCCCCGCAGACCCAGAGCCTGGCTGCGGGCATCAAGACCTGTGAGACAGCGCTCAAGTCGGCCCTGACGGCTGCTGAGCAGCGAGACGAGACGCGGGTGGAGCGGCAGGCGCAGCTTGACTCTGCGCTGATTCAGCTTCAGTCCGCGCTGCGTGCCATCGAGCTAGAAGTGATGCTGGCGGTGGACAAAAAGCGCACGGCTCCCGGCTATCGGGCCGTGTTTCCCAAGAAGCTGAGCGGCCTGCTCGAGACGCGACCGCAAGAGATCGCGCGCACGACGACCGCGATGCTGGCGGCGCTGGATGAACAGCACCCGCAGCTTGGCAAAAAGTATCGCAAGACGGTGGAGCCGCTGGCGGCGGCGGTCGATGCAGCCCACAAGGTGCTAGAGCAGGCCGTCACCGATGCCGAGACGGCCTTTGCCAAGGAAGTGCTGGCGCGGGTCGAGCTGGTCAAGAAGCTGCGTCAGAACGAAGGCGCGCTGCTGATGCTGTTTCCCGGTGACAAGACGCGGGTGCGGGCCTTCTTTCGCGACAGCCGCGCGCGCAAGGTCACAGCGGCGCGTACCCCGCCCACCCCGCCAAGTCCGAGTGCCGACGGCCCGGCACCCAGTCCGGTCTAGCCAACGCGTGCGGCAGGCCAGCGTCCCTTGGGGGGGCCTGGTCAGGCGCTGGCGTCGTCCGGGGGGCGGGGGACGGCAGGCTTGCGGGGGGCCGGGCGGGAAAAGCGACGGTAGCTGAGCGCCCAGCCGGTGTAGAGCAGGACCAGGGCCGCCACGCAGCCCAGCCCGGCCACCACCTGACCAGCCAGCCCGAGCGCCTGCCCGGTGTGTAGAAAGCGCAGCATGGCGCGCAGCCGCCTACCGGGGCTTCCATCCGTGAATTGATCGTGCCGGACCACGCGGTAGGTGGTGCGGTCGATGGCCAGGGTGTGACGGGCAGCGGGCAGGGCGACCCCTTGCTGTAGCACGGTCAGCTCCAGCGGGGCGTTGGGCTGATTCGCAAGCGGCACCGTGATCGACTCCCAGTTGGGCACGGTGGACGAAACGGCAGCAAGGATCGGCGCAAGCGGCGGCGGCGGGCTCAGTGGGCCTGCGGGACGGGGACCACCGGGACCGCCGCTCCGCACCGGGGTCGCTTCACCGACCAGCCGGTAGACCAGGCTGTTTGCCCAGCGATAGGACATCACAAGGCCAGTGGTGCTCATGGTCAGGATCGCCACGACCGACCAGATGCCGGCGGCGTGATGCCAGTTGAAGTCACGCGCCTGTCCGTGGAGCCGCCAGCGAAACAGCGAGATGGCTTTGAGCTGAGCCAGGCTCCACCGGCGGGGCCACCACAGCCAGATGCCACTGAGTCCCAAGATCACAAACAGCAGGTTGGCGGCCCCGGTGATGGCCTTGCCGGTGTCGCGGCGGGGGCCTTCTAGGCTCAGCGTGCGGTGCCAGGACTCGATGGCATGGAAGGTCTGCCGCAGCCGACTTTCGGTCAGGGCCTGGGTCTGCGGATCGTAGCGCCAGGTGCCCCCTTCCTGTTGCAGCAGCAGGGCGCGGCCAGGCTGCTGAAACAGCGTGATCGAGCGGACCCCTTCAAGCTGCGCGGCATCCGGCCAGGACGGAAGGGGCGGCGTGACGGACGCAGGCTGCGCCGGGGGCGACTCGGCCAGGGTCAGGATCTGCGGCTCCAGCGACAGAAGCAGGCCGGTCAGGCTCATCACCCCGATGACGAGTCCGGCAGACAGTCCGATGGCCAAGTGAATCCAAAACAAGACGGTACGGATGGCCTTCATCACAGCACTCCTTGCGCAGCGGCAGCCAAGGGAGGTGGGGAACACAAGACAGGGCGGCGCATCAGGGCAGCCGCTCGATCTGACGGGTGGCGTGGTCGATGATCTCGGCAATGGCCAGCACGGTGTCGCGGGCCGCCCCATCCGACAGCCGATCAAACAGCGCGCTCTTGAGTCCCTGCATCGCCCGACGCACCGGGGCCGCTTCCACCCGCTCTCGCACTTCGGCCAAGGCGTGGAGTCGCTGCATGATCGCGGTCACTTCGTCGGCACTGCGTCGCAGGGTCGCCTTGCCCTTGGCTGTCACCGCAAACGGTCGGCGCTGATCGCCCGTGTCTAGCTCCTTGAGCAGCCCGTCTTGCACAAGCTGGGTCAGGCTGGGATAGACCACGCCGGGACTTGGGGCATAGACGCCGCGCGTCAGGGACTCGATGGCGCGAATCAGCTCGTAGCCGTGGCGCTGCTGCTGGGACAGCAGGTCGAGCAGCAGCAGTCGCAGCGCGGCGCTGTCCAGCATGCGGCGACGGCGCGTGGGCGCTGGCTGCGGATCGGTCGGCCAGTCGGGGGACGCCAAGACACCAGGCGGGGGCGGGGTCGGCGGCGCAGGCGGAGGACGGCGCAAAGACATGGCCAAGATATATCTTGGTTGCGCAAGCGCTGCCAGCCCGGAAGCGGCCTGCGGAGCACGTCCAGGCGGGCGGGGACGGGGGCTAGACCTGCCGACCCAGCAGCGAAGCCAGCGAGATCTGCATGTTGCGGAGCCGCCGAGCGGTCAGGTCCACCAGGGTGCCGTCTTGTTCTGCCGCCAGCCGCCGCTGTAGCTCTTTGTCGTGGCGGGCGCGCTGCTTTTCAAACGACACGATGCGCTTCCACGTCTTTTCCTCGCTGGGCAGGCCGCCGGGCTCGCCAGGCTGCATGCACTCGCCCAGATCGGCCAGCGTCCAGGTCGGCTCACCGTGATCGTCTGGCCGCCCTTGGCTGCGCAGCTTGGCGCGCTGGGCCAGCACGTCGCGCTGGGGCGACAGGTCGATCAGAAACTGCGTCACCTTTCGCAGCATCTTCGGTGTCGCTTCCCCCCACTCATCCAGCTTCACGATGGCGTCTTGTACGTCATCGGCCAGGACAAAGGACACATCACCATTTGGCCACTCGCAGCGATATAGCGGCATCGTACCGGCTCCTTCCACACGCCCACTTGCGTCCTTCGCGTACAATTCCGGGCGGTCTGCGTCAAGGCGCTTGCCGGGCATCACAGCCGGAGGCGCAGTCGCAGGAGCTGACGTGGGAAGGGAAAGGGGGACAGCGGATGCCGTCGCAGCAGCAGTCGGAGCGGGCGGACGGAGTGGCTACTGCGAAAAGTGCAGGTTCGGGGGCGCTGCGTTGTCACCGTGCTGATCGGCAGCGGGAACCGGAGGTGCGGCCAGCTTTTTTTCCTTCGCCGCTTGTTCCGCCAGATCGTGCTCGTGCTTGTCGATTCCGCGCATCATCGAAAGGACGCCAAGCTGGGTGTCTTTGTAGTTTAAATCCCAACCACC
>WBZX01000084.1_pt2 | contig 22602 bp, 27 predicted proteins | sample 5204211 | NCBI WGS metagenome assembly WBZX01 (sample SAMN12344362, study PRJNA552823) | activated sludge metagenome | biome: Activated sludge suspended growth; feature: Nitrification reactor; material: Wastewater; isolation source: activated sludge from nitrification reactor of wastewater... | reverse complement strand
TCTGCAGGCTCAAAGACTGGCGCCGCATTGCCACTCGATACGACAAGCTCGCGGCAAACTTCGCCGCTGCTATCGCCATCGCTTCCATCGTAATCTGGTGGACCTGATTGAGTCTGGAGCCTAGCGCTCAGCGTTCGAGGTAAGGATCGGAGATCCCGAGCTTCGCGAGCACGCGACGCTCCAGCGCTTCCATGCGTTCGGCATCGTCATCGCCGGTCTCATGGTCGTAGCCCAGCAGATGCAGAACGCCATGCACGACCAGATGCGTGTAGTGGTCGGCCGGCGACTTGCGCTGCTCGCGTGCCTCGCGCCAGACGGTCTGCCGGGCGAGCACGATGTCGCCCAGGAAGTCGCGCTCACCCGACGGATAGGAAAGCACGTTGGTCGGCTTGTCCTTCTTGCGATCGCGCGCATTCAACTTGCGTACGGCCTTGTCGTCGGCGAGGGCAATGTTCAGCGACCGGCGACCGCGGCGCCGCGTTCCCGCGAAGGCAGCACGCGCCGCGCGCCGCGCCAGCTTCGCGGCATCGGGCAATGCCTTCGCCCAGCCGTCGTCGAGATCGACCACGGTGCAGGCAAGCGATGGCCCGGCGTTTGGCTTCCTAGCCTTTGGATTTCTTGTCGCGCGCGTCATAGGCCTCGACGATCCGGGTCACGAGGTCGTGGCGCACGACGTCCTTGGAGGTAAGCCGCACGAAGCGCACACCATCGACATCCTTCAACGTATCGACAGCGTCGTTGAGGCCGGACTTTTGCCCGCCCGGCAGATCCGTCTGGCTGGGGTCGCCGGTGATCACCATGCGCGAGCCCTCGCCGAGACGCGTCAGGAACATGCGCATCTGCATCGGCGTGGTGTTCTGCGCTTCGTCGAGGATGACGTAGCAATGCGCGAGCGTGCGGCCGCGCATGAAGGCCAGCGGCGCAATCTCGATCTCGCCGGACTCCATGCGATGGGCGATCTGCTCCGCCGGGATCATGTCGTGCAGCGCGTCGTAGAGAGGCCTGAGATAGGGGTCGATCTTTTCCTTCATGTCGCCGGGCAGGAAGCCCAGCCGCTCGCCGGCTTCGACCGCCGGCCGCGACAGAACGATGCGTTCGACTTTACCGGCCAGCAGCAGCGACACGCCCATCGCGACCGCCAGATAGGTCTTGCCCGAACCGGCCGGCCCCAGGGCAAAGACCATGTCGCGTTCGCGCAGGGCGGCGAGATAGGTGCGCTGGCCGGGCGAGCGCGCCTGCACGGTGCGGCGGCGCGTGCGAATGCCTTCGCCGTCGCCTCCTTCGTTGCTGGTGCGGGCAAAGCGCACGGCGGCGTCGACGTCGGCGGATTCGATGGAGAGGCCGCGCTTCAACCGCTCGTAAAGGCCGGCGATCGCCTTCTGCGCCACCGCCGCATCGTCGGGCGCGCCCGCGATGGCGAGCTGGTTGCCGCGCGCGCTGAGCTGCGCGTTCGTGAGCTGCTCGATACGCACGAGATTGCGGTCGTGATTGCCGTAGAGGACGGCCAGCAACGCATTGTCGTCGAAGGTCATGCGACGCACGTCGGCCGCGCGGGCGGGAGCGTTCCCCGATGGATCGCTCACGCGGCGACCTCGCCGGGGCCGGTCACAATCTCGCCGGCCAGACTGTTGGGATGCCCTTCGATCAGGCGGACATCGACGATGCGACCGATCAGCCGCGGATTGCCCTCGGCATAGACCGACTGCAGCCAGGGCGTCTTGCCGATGATCTGACCCGGTTTGCGGCCGGCCTCGGCGAACAGCACCGGCACCGTGGCGCCGACTTTCGAGGCGTTGAACTCCCGCGCCTGACGGCCGAGCAGGGCCTGGAGAGCGGCGAGCCGTGCGGACTTCACGCCCTCGGGCACCTGATCCGACAGGTTGGCGCCCGGCGTGCCGGGGCGCCGGCTGTACTTGAAGGAGAAGGCCGACGCGAAACCGACCTGGTCGATCAGCCGCATCGTGCCGTCGAAGTCGGCATCGCTTTCCCCCGGGAAGCCAACGATGAAGTCCGACGACAGGGCAAGGTCGGGTCGCACGCTGCGCAGGCGATCGACGATGCCCAGAAAGAGATCGCGCCCGTGGCGGCGGTTCATCGCGTCGAGAATGCGATCCGCGCCCGACTGCACCGGCAGGTGCAGATAAGGCATGAGCTGCGGCACTTCACCGTGTGCACGGATGAGATCGTCATCCATGTCGCGGGGATGCGAGGTCGTGTAGCGCAGCCTGGCCATGCCTTCGATTTCGGCCAGCTCGCGGATCAGGCGGGCCAGCGACCAGGTCGACCCATCGGGCGCTTCGCCGTGATAGGCATTGACGTTCTGGCCGAGCAGCGTGAGCTCGATGGCGCCTGCCGCGACGAGCAGCTTTGCTTCGGCAAGCACGGCCGAGACCGGCCGCGAATATTCGGCGCCGCGCGTATAGGGCACGACGCAGAAGGTGCAGAACTTGTCGCAACCTTCCTGAATCGAGAGGAAGGCGGAACCGGCCCGCACGCCCTGGGGCGACGGCAGGTGGTCGAACTTGCTCTCGGCCGGAAACTCGGTATCGAGCACACCCGCGCCGGGCAGCCGCTTGCCGGCCCGCAGGATCGCCGACTTGCGTTCGGCCTCGGCCAACAGCTCCGGCAGGCGATGGTAGGCCTGCGGCCCGACCACGATGTCGACGGCGGGCTGGCGCCTGGCGATTTCCTCGCCCTCGGCCTGGGCGACGCAGCCCGCGACGGCGATGGTGAGGTCGCGCCCCTCGGCGCGCCGCTCGGCCTTGGTGTCACGCAACCGGCCCAGCTCCGAATAGACCTTTTCGGACGCATGCTCGCGGATGTGGCAGGTGTTCAGCACAACGAGATCGGCCTGCTCCGGCGTATCCGCGAGCGCATAGCCCAGCGGCCGCAGGACGTCGGCCATGCGGTCGGAATCGTACACGTTCATCTGGCACCCATAGGTGCGGATGAACACGCGCTTGCGCTGACACTGGCCTTCGGAGCCTGTGCGGACGTCTTTCATCGGTCTCCGTTGCTGGAACGGCGCGGTTCTATCACCACCGACCCTCAGGGTCGAGGGGCGGTCGTCGCCGGATCGAGGGACGGCAGATCCAGGGATGGCAGCAGGTTCGGCCGGCCGGAATTTGCCGCCTGGACCCCGGCGGACACCTGCTGGAAGCAATATTCGGCAAGCTTCTTGCGGTCGCCGAGCCTGTCTATGTCCACTGGCGGGAAAAAGGTCACGACCGCTTCGGTTTCCCCGAGGCAGACCATCTGCCAGAGGTGCGGCACGAGGTCGAGGTCGCCGAACCAGGCGAAGAGCGGCCGCCAGTAGCGGCCGAGGGGAATGCCGTCCAGCCGCGTATAGGAGATCGCCACGGGCTGCACGACGATCGGCTTGTCGTCGCGGCGGAGCTGCGCCACCGCGAAGAGCGCGCTGCGGAAAGGCAGGACGCGCGTACCGTCGCTGCTGGTCCCTTCGGGAAACAGCATGAGATTGTCGCCGGTATCCAGTCGCTTCAGCATCTCGTCGCGGCTGTTGCTGGTCTTGCTGGAACGCCGGTCGACGAAGATCGTGCGCTGCGCTTTGGCCAGCGTACTGAAGAAAGGCCAGGTCGCGACTTCCGCCTTGGCGACGAAACAGCCTGGAATGCGACCGCCCAGAACCTCGATGTCGAGATAGGAGACGTGATTGCAGACGAAAAGGGTCGGCATCACGGTCGAGCGCCGGCCGTTCACCTTCACCTTGATGCCGAGAATCACGCAGACCATGCGGTGATAGAACACCGGCAACCAGCGCACGACCGGCGTCACGCGCAACGCCAGCGCGGCCAAATGGAACGGCAATGCGACGATGGTGAGCAGGAGATAGCTCACGAGCCGGAATACGCCCCGCAGAGGGGAACCAATCCACATCGCGGAAAGCGGTGCGTCAGTTGTGCTGGTCACGCATCCCGCGTTCGTAGTGGCGGATGTACTTTTCCGTCACCAGCTCGGTCTTCACGATGATGAAGACATCGGTGCTGTTGAACTCGTGGTCGATCACCGCGCCGTCGCCGACGAAACCGCCGAGCCGCAGGTAACCCTTGATGAGCGGCGGGACCCGCGCCATTGCCTTGCGGGGATCGTAGGAACCGGGCTCCAGCATGTTCATGTTGATGTAGCGGCTGTCGACGGCGCGCACGCGGATCTCCGGCGGCGCCAGATGATGGTGATACAGATAGCTCAACGCCATGGCATGCTGGGTCGGATCGGTTCCCGGCAGGCTGGCGCAGCCGAACATCACCTGGATATTGTAATGGTAGGCGTAGAGGGCGATGCCCCGCCACAGCATCTGCATGGTCGCCGTGTTGCGCGCGTCCCTAGCGATGCAGGAGCGACCGAGCTCCAGGACCTCGCCCGGATAGTCGACCATCGGGCGAATGTCGTACTCCGACGCCGAATAGAAAGTACCGATCTGCGCCGCGGCGGAACGGCGGATCAGGCGGTAGGTGCCGACGATTCCTTCAGGCCCTTCGCCGCGACGGCGGTCGAGTACCAGCAGGTGATCGCAAGCGATGTCGAACTTGTCGAAGTCGCGATGCTTCGCCGCCATCTCCGGCGTCGGCCGCGCCGCCATCTCCTCGTAGAAAATGCGATAGCGCAGCGCCTGCGCTGCATCGATTTCAGCAGCGCTCTGCGCCAAGCGGACTTCAAAGTCGCCAGCGACGACCTTTACTATCTCCGCATTGGAGACAGGCGGGCCGAGAAGCTCGGCTTCACTGTCAACGCGGTCAATGCGCATGTGTCATCCGCAAGGGAGCCGCCCCGATCATGAGCCCATTATCGAGGTGTCGCGGGCTCCGTCCACTCATTTTTGGCGGTCGGACTTGCTGTCCAGCGGCACGCCGTAGAGCTCAAGGCGGTGGCCGACCAAACGATAGCCTGCCTTTTCGGCGATCTTGCGCTGCAGCTCCTCGATTTCGTCATTGTGGAATTCCACAACCTTGCCGCTCTGAATGTCGATCAGATGGTCGTGGTGCTCTTCCGGTGTTTCTTCATAGCGCGCGCGACCGTCGCCGAAATCGTGCTTGGCAAGAATGCCCGCTTCCTCAAAGAGCCGCACCGTCCGGTAGACCGTGGCGATCGAGATGTTGGGATCGATCGCCGTCGCCCGGCGGTGCACCGCCTCCACGTCGGGGTGATCCGACGAATCCGACAGCACGCGCGCGATGATGCGGCGCTGGTCGGTCATCTTCAAGCCGCGCTCGGCGCAGAGAACTTCGAGTTTAGATTTCCGATCAGACATGACGTCCCACCCTACACTGACCTGAGTTCGCGGTATAGTTGGGGACATGTCCGACAAGCCCCTACAGGCAGACCATGACATCGACATTACCGGCGAGGTCTGCCCCATGACCTTCGTGCGAACCAAGCTGCGCCTGGAACGCCTGAAATCGGGCGAAATCCTGAACGTCCGGTTGCGCGGCGAAGAGCCGTTGCGCAACGTTCCCCGCGCGGCGCGCGACGAAGGCCATACAATCCTCGGGATCGCGGCCGACGGCGACGTCCATGTCGTGACGATCCGGCGCCTTTGATCAGTTGAGAGTGAGACGCATGACAACGGCGTCGGCCGGATGACCATCGACACGCGCATAGTAGCCCTTGCGATGGCCGACGACGACGAAGCCCAGGGCATCGTAGAGAGCCCGCGCCGCCGGATTATCCATGCCGACTTCAAGGAATAGAGCCCGGGCACCAGCAAGCCGCACCCTGTCGATCACGGCCACGAGCAATCGGCGGCCCGCGCCTTGGCGGCGATGGCGGAGATCTACGGCTACAGTCAGCAATTCTGCCTCGTCGGCCGCAACCCGGCAGATTGCCATGCCGACATCGCCGCTCTTCGCCGCAAGCAGGATTCCGACCGTTCCCGGCGAAGCGAGAAGGCCGGCAATGTCCTGGCGCGTCCAGCCGCGCTCTCCCATCGGCACGAACGCCTCGCGATGGAGGCGGGCGGCACGATCGAGATCGAGAGCCCCCAGAGGCCGCTGGACCGGCTCGTCGTCGTTCATTCGACCGTGCGGCGGGCGCCGTCGGGCAAGGTGATATTGACCCCTCGCAGATAGAGGGGCCGCGGCATGCCTCCCTCGCGATTTCGCACGCGCCATGCCTCGACACCCTCACGCAAGGCCAGACAGGCCAGCACGACGGGATCCGGTACGGTGTCTTCTACGATCGCATCCGTGCCGTTCGCCGCGAGGGCGGCGCCCAGCGGGGCCACGCCGTGGCCGACGATCGTGCAGGCGCGGCCGGAAAGGCATGCGACCAGATCTGCCGTCGACGTCGCGAACGGCAACGCCTCGCCTTCTCCGAGGGCACAGAACCAATCTCCGAGATGCGTATCCACGGCTGCGACCGCCAGCCGCCCGGCCGTCGACGCCTGGGCGAGCAGGACCGAGGTCGTGGACACGCCCGCCAGCGGAACGCCAAGCCCGACGGCAAGACCACGCGCGGCCGCAAGGCCTACCCTCACGCCGGTAAAGCTCCCAGGCCCTGTCGTCACGGCAACAAGATCGATTTCCTGCCGCGCGACGCCGGCACGCTCCAGGGTTTCACCGATTGCCGGCAGAAGCCGTGCCGCCTGATCGCGGCCTTCCTCGCGCGCCGTGGCCATGCCTATTCCATCGCGCACAACCGCCACGCTCTGGCCGCTCACGGCGCAATCGAAAGCGAGGACGGTGCTGGCGCCGCCCCGAGCGGCTGGGCAATCTGCGGTCATGAAACTCGACTTGGTTGCGATCGCCCCGCCCGACTTCGATGTCGACGTGACACTGGCTTATGCGACGGATGCAAATCTAACGGGACGTCCAGTCTACCGGAATGCCGAATGCTGGCTGCATCGGGAAGCTGCCGAGAAGCTTGCCACCGCAATTGCGCTGGCCCGTGCCCTGCGGCTTCGGCTGCGCATTTTCGACGCGCTGAGGCCGACGGAGGCGCAATGGGCCCTTTGGAATGCCTGCCCCGATCCCGAATTTCTGGCCGATCCACGTCGTGGCTCGCCGCATTCGCGCGGCGTCGCCGTCGATCTCACCCTGCTTGACGCCGAGGGCAAGGAACTCGACATGGGCACCGCGTTCGACGCCTTCACGCCGCTTTCGCACCATGCGCGCACCGACGTGCCGGTCGAAGCGCAGCGCAACCGCCTCCTGCTGATGGGGCTCATGACCTCGGCAGGATGGGATTTCTACCGCAACGAATGGTGGCACTATCAGCTTTTCGATGCGCGACGGTATCCGCTGGTCAGCGATGCCGACCTGCCGCGCCCTATGATGTGATGCGCCGCGCTCGACCTAGAAGCTCGACAGCTTCGCCCGGTCGAAGTCGCTGAGTTCGTTCTCGCGCATGATCTGGCGCACGAACTGCACGTAGCCCTGACCGCGCTCGGAATAGCGTAGCAAGGTACCGATCAGGCGAAAGCCGTCCGGATGCTCGGCACGCGCGCGCATGGCCGCGCGTTCGGCGCGGAAGCTGGCATAGGCCGGATGCGTATTGAGATTGATGACATAGGCGTCGGTCGCCTCGCCGACATCGGCGAACGGCTGAGGCATGCCCGCCCCCGGCTTCCAGGGAACATCGACGCTGTGACGGCCGCTCACCTGAATCTGGCCGTACAGCGCGTTGCCGTTGCGTGCGGCAAAGGAGGTGCCCCAGCCCGATTCGACGCCGGCCTGCGCGATGGCCATCGACGGCGGCACGATGTCGACGCGGCGCACCAGCTCGTCGATCCTGTCGATCGTCGTATCGTAACGGTCGGCCAAGTCGTCGAGCCAGATACGCTCGATGGCGGTCAGCATTCGCGGGTCGGTGGCGAGCTTGTTGCGCAGGTAGAGGAGCTGCTCGCGGTCGGCGAGCACGCGCTGATTGGCTTCGAGGATCACCGGCAGCAGCGCCGTGATGAACAGCATCTTGCGCTCGACGCCATCCTTGGCGCCGAGGTCGCCCGGAACTCGATCCACCTTGAGCGGCGGCACCGCCTCGCCCTGGCGAATGTCCGTCAACGTGTAGGCGACGTCGCGGAAGAAACCCGCGAGCTCGTCAGCCGAGCGCGGGCTGATGGCGCGGACCTGCACTTGCCGGCGAACGGCGTTGCCGGGCGCCGCGAAGCGGCCGTGACCGCCGGAGGTGCCGGGTGCGGAATCACGCGGAGCGCGCACTGTCGTATCGTCGGCTTCGCTCATCTCATGGCGTACGAAGATCAGCGAGGATGGCTCGGCATTTACGGCCAGAAACGCCGGCTCGGCGTGGGGCTGGGCGTGCGCGGAACTCACGGTCACAAAGGAAAGGTAAGACGCTACATCGACCGACGGAGCGGGTTCGTAGAAACCCACCCCTGCCGTAAACATCGCCGCCCAGGCGGCGGGAAAAGCATATTTGCGCCCGCATTTCAGTGCAGGCCGAACAGATAGTCGCATTGCCACACTCTTCGTTTCGTTTTCGAACGAACGACAGATCGCGCGGCCGCCCCACCGGCCGCGTACCCCTCCAACGCTTACGCTTAGATCGGAAGGCGGCCCGCTACTGGGCCGCCTGAACTTCCACAACTTCTGGCACGTAGTGCTTCAGAAGGTTCTCGATCCCCATCTTCAACGTGGCCGTCGAACTCGGGCAGCCCGAGCAGGACCCCTGCATGTGCAGGTAGACGATGCCATCGCGGAAATCGTGAAAGACGATATCGCCGCCATCCTGGGCCACAGCGGGCCGGACGCGGGTATCGAGCAGCTCCTTGATCTGGGCGACGACCTCGTCATCGTCAGCAGAAATGGACTCTGCCCGTTCTTCGGCGATCACCGGATCGCCCGAAGTGTAGTGCTCCATGATGCCGCCCAGAATCGACGGCTTCAGGATCTGCCAGTCCCGGTCGGCCGTCTTGGTGACGGTCACGAAATCGGAACCGAAGAATACGCGCTCGACGCCTTCCACCGCGAACAGCCGCTTGGCAAGCGGCGACGGCGTGGCAGCCTCGGCATTGGCGAAGTCCGCCGTACCCTTTTCCATGACCACCCGGCCCGGAAGAAACTTCAGGGTCGACGGGTTTGGCGTCTGCTCGGTCTGGATGAACAAACCTACCTCCGTGTCGAGCGCCGCGGGGATCCGCTTCGCGTCGTTCTGGCTGGGGGCAGGACGTCTCCACCCCCCACTCGATGCCTTCGGACGTAGGAACCGCCGACAAGTCGATCAAGACGATTCTTCGAAACAATTGTATAAATATTATGGAAAATTTACTTATTATTATTATTTTTCAATCTTCTAACTATTCTAAATCTGGCGGCAACCCGAGTTGCCAATCAAATACAAAAACGCGTGAGGCGCAGATCGCCGCATATTTCGCAGCCAAACATGATGCAGGGCTCATGAATTTCTCAAGAGATGGCGTCGATCTCCACTTCGGTGAGCGCACCGGGAACGATGGTGAGCGGGATACGGAGCTGTCCGCCGAGCTTGCCCGTGAATGCGGTAACGAGCGGCCCCGGGCCTTCGACGCCGGAGGCGCTACCCAGCACCAGGACGGAGATCGACTTATCCTCGGCCAGGAGCTTCACGAGTTCGTCCCGGCTCTTGCCTTCGCGGATGTAGGTCGACGGCGGTTGCCCCGTGAGGGAGACGGCGACATCGGCATGCTTCGCCACCACGAGTTCGGCCTGCTGACGTGCCTCCTCGCGCATCAGCTCTACCACGGCCCCCCACTGTTGGGCCTCCGGCGGATCCATGACGTAAAGCATGGCAACGCGCCCACCCGTGCGCTTGGCGCGACGACATGCGTAGCGCAGGGCATTGCGCATTTCCGGGCTTTCGTCGACGACGACGAGGAAGACGCGCTCGTCGGTCCTGGCCTGCACGCTCATGATCCGCTTCCCCCCAGTTAAGACGCCGTACGATCAGAGGCGCCGCACGATGGCCCCGCCGATCCATCCGGCGAGCAGCGCCATCAGGATCGCACCGAGGCCGTAAAGCGGCCCCTCATGGGCCGACCAGCCGGCGAGCTGGGCGCTGAACCCGACCTTGCCTACCGGCAAGGGCCGCGACACGGCGGCTACGATCTTGCCGTCACGCAGCAGATACGCCTTTACCTCGTAGATGCCTTCCGGCAGCCGCGATGGAAACGGCAGGTCGACACGAAACAGCCGTCCGGCCTGCACTGTCACCTGGCCAATCGCCGCGGGATAGAGCCCCTCCTGCCGCTTCACCTCGACCAGGCCGGACCGGAACTTCGCCAGTTCGGGGGCGTCGCGCGGCGTCGCCGGCTTGATCGTCGAGAGCCGATCCTCCAGCGACAGGATCTCGCCGCCGGCCCCACGTGCCAGAAGGCGCTGCAGCGGCTGGCTCGCAGCAATGGCGTAGTAGGCCGGAACGTCATCGAAAGACTGCCGGCCGGTGTTCAGCCACAGACCCAGCACGCGCTGCTTGCGCATTACCGTCTCGCGCGCCGCGGGCCCCTGCACCACCACCACGATCTCGCCCGGCGGGTCGAACATGCCGAACATCAGGATGCTCTCGCCCTGGAAGGCCGACGTGATCGACACGCGGGCGAGCGAAAGATCGACGATCAGCTCCGGCGTCGTGGGCTCGGTCGGCACAGAGGGCGGCGCACTGGCGTCCGGCGGCCCGCCCATCGGGGGCAGCCCCGCCGGCGGTGGCTCGACGCGCTGAGCAAATGCCGGCACTGCAAGAGCTGCCGGCAGGGCTATCAGCAAAGCCCAAAGGGCCAGCCATCGGCCGGTCACGGCAACACCTCGCGCGTGCTGAGCGAATAGATAGAGCTCGGCGTCTGCAGAAGCTCGGTCAGCAGCTCGGCGGCCACCGCCAGGATCAGGACCGCCATGAGCCCGCGCAGCGCCACGCCCGGCAGCTTGGCCGCCAGCCGCGAGCCGACCGGCGCACCGACCACGCCGCCCAGGATCAGCAGCAGCGCCAGCACCACGTCCACCGTGCCGTTGGTCGCCGCCTGCAGGAAGGTGACGTTGGCCGCCACGAACAGGATCTGGAAGTTGGACGTGCCGATCACGACCGAGGTCGGCATGCCGAGCAGGTAGATCATGGCCGGAACCAGCACGAAGCCGCCGCCCACGCCCAGGATTGCCGACAGGATGCCGATGATGAAACCCAGGCCGAGGGGCAGCAGCGCGCTGATGTAGAGCTTCGACTTGTAGAAGCGCAGTTTCAGCGGCAGGCGATGCACGAGATAGTGGGTGTGCAGCTTGCCGCGCGGCGCCTCGGGATTGCGCCGGCGCCTGAGATAGGTCCGCAGGCTCTCGGCCAGCATCAGGAGGCCGATCGACGACAGCATCACGACGTAGAGGACCGCGATGACGAAATCGATCTGGCCGATGCGCTTCAGGTAGGTGAACAGCGAGACGCCGGCCGACGAGCCGATCATGCCTCCCAGCAACAGCACCAGCCCCATGCGCAGGTCGACGTTGCCGCGCCGCCACTGCACCTGCAGCGATGAGACCGAGTTGGCGATCACCTGGTTGGCCTGGCTTGCGACGGCAACCGCCGGCGGGATGCCGACGAAGATCAGCAGCGGCGTCGCAAGGAACCCGCCGCCGACGCCGAACATGCCGGCCAGCAGCCCGGCCGCGGCCCCCAGTCCGAGCAGGATGAACACGTTCATCGACTGCTCGGCAATGGGTAGATAGATCTCCACTCTGGCGCCTACTTCAGAAGGATGTTGCTGATTTCACGCAACTGGGTGCGTGCCCGCAGCAGGTAGAAGCCCTGTGCGAGGAGGTGGTTGGGGATCAGGAGCGCGTCAGGATAGCCGTTCCAGACGACCCAGGGGTCGAGCTGGGCCGCCACCCGGAAGGTTTCCACCGTGCCGTTCCATGCGTTGGTCAGCTCGCGGTCGCGGATGACGTTCTGGAAGTCGACGCCGAGATCGCGCAGCAGCAGGTAGTAGGCGTAGATGCGGCCCTTGTTGAAATAGAAGATGTCGTCGCAGTTCGTATCGAAGAGATCGCCGGCCCTTTCGATGACGTGCTGGTCGATCGTCGCAGAGTCCGAGCCTATGTCGTTGGCGATCCGGTCGAGCAGGGCCTGCAGATTGTCGGCGCGGCGCTCGAAGATGGCCTGCCCCGACCCCAGGCGCTTGTTGTAGGCCATGAGCCTGTCGCGGCCTGCGCGATATTTCTGCGCCGACGTCGTCGACGGCAGCAGCGAGACGCTGGGCTGCCACAGCCAGATATTGGGTTGTTCGTTCAGGAAGCCGCGCGCCTGCTCGAGGTCGCGATCGGTCTGGCTGGAGCCGCGCGTACGGCCGAGCTGGTCCATCAGCTCGGTGCTGAAGCGACCCAGCGCCGATATGATGCCGCGCTGGAAGTTCGGCATGTTGTCGAGCAGGCCGGCCGGCGTGAAGAACGGCATCATCGGCGTCCAGGTATGGACATCGACCTCGCGCGTCACGAGATCCGCCGCAGTGGCCACGGCGCGGCTTTCGCCAGGCGCAACCCCGCGCGCCGCGAACTGCGGATCGTCGTCGATATCCTCGGTCACGATCGCGCCGATGGGATAGTAGAGCAGGATCAGGACGACCAGAACGGGCCAGGTCCAGCCCCATATCGATCTGCGGCCCGCAGGTGCTGCCGTCGCCGAAGCCGCAGACCGTCCCGGACGCCATGACTTCACGCGTTCCCAGGTCCGCTGCCGCCAGGAAGGCGCTGCCGGTTGCGGTGCGCCGTAGTCCGGTTCGAATGTCATGGCCCACCTTACCATTCGACTCGTGACGAAACAGGGGCGCTGCCTGCTAGAGTGCATGTTTGTCGGCTGAAGGAAGTTTGCAGGGAGTTTTGCGACATGGCGCTCGATCCGGAATCACAGCGGCTGATCGATCTGATGGTGGCGGCGAACCGTCCGGCCTGGAACACGCTGAGCCCGCAGGACGCACGCGCGCAGTATCTCGCCCTGCGCCCCGCCGCGCAGGGACCCCGCCCGGCCGAGGTGAAAGTGGTCGACAGCACCATTCCTGGACCCGCGGGCGAGCTGCCCGTGCGCATCTATCGGCCGACTGCAGCGCCGGCCGACGCCAAGCTGCCGGCTCTGATCTACGCTCACGGCGGTGGCTGGGTGTTCGGCAACCTCGACAGCCACGACGTGCTTTGCGCCCAGCTCGCGATCGAAGCCGGCATCGTGGTCTTCCATATCGACTATCGCCTGGCGCCCGAAGCGCGCTTTCCCGGCGCGTTCGACGATGTCGTGGCCGGGCTGAAGTGGGTGGCGGCCAACGGCGGCTCGGTCGGTATCGACACCTCGCGGCTTGCCATCGGCGGCGACAGCGCCGGCGGCAACCTCGCCGCTGCGGCGTCGATCTGGGCACGCGACAATGGCGGACCGAAGCTGCGCCTGCAGCTCCTCGCCTATCCCGTGACGGACGCGGTCGCGCGTTCCGAGTCCTACCGCCGGTACGAAGATGGCTACGGCCTCAATGCCGTGACCATGGAATGGTTCTTCGACCACTACACGCCCGACAAGACGACCCGCAGCGACTGGCGCGTCTCGCCGATCCGCGCCACCTCGCTCGCCGGCCTGCCGCCGGCACTGGTGGTCACGGCAGGCTACGACCCGCTGCGCGACGAAGGCCGGGCCTACGCGTTCCGCCTGCACCAGGAAGGCACGCAGGCCGACCTCGTGGAGTTCGGCGGCATGCTGCATGGCTTCCTGAGTTCGCCGATGCTGCTGCACGGCGCTCGTCGCGGTACGACCCTCTGCGCGGCGGCGCTCCGCGAAGCCTTGGTGCTGCGCGACCAGTGAGGACGCCGGCGTGAGCCCGACCGCCGCGCCGCCCTCCACGCCAGGCACTGCCCCGGTCAGCATGGCACTGCCGGGGCTGGTGATCGCCATCAGCATGATCGGCGACACGCTGCTCTATGCCGTGTTGCCGCTCTATCACAACCAGTTCGGGCTGAGCCTGGCGATGGTCGGCGTGCTGCTCTCGCTCAATCGCTGGATTCGCCTGTTCGCCAACTCCGCCGTCGCGCATCTCGGCGAGCGCATCGGCTCGCATGCCTTGATGATCGCCGCGGCTGTCGGCTCGGCCATTTCGACGGCGACCTACGGTCTGGTCGAGGATGCGACCGTCCAGATTTGCGCCCGCATCCTCTGGGGCATCTCCTATGCCTCGCTCAATCTCGCCACCCTGGCCTATGCAGTGAGCGATCGCGCCAATGCCGGCAAGCGGGTCGGCGCCAGCCGTGCCGCAATCGGCCTGGTACAGGCGGCCTCGCTGGTCGGTGGTGCCTGGATCGTGCTGCAGCTCGACGCCCGCTCGGTCTTCGTGATCTACGGCGGACTGACCCTGATCGCGCTCGCCGCCGCGTTGATACTACCGCGCCTGCCGCCCGAACCTGTTGCCAGGAAGGGCTTCAGGCTGCCCGTCCCGCACCGGCTGGAAGTCTGGGGCTTCGTTATGGGTTTCGCGGGCGACGGCGTATTCCTCCTCACCCTCGCCTTCCTGATGAAAGACTCGATCACCTCGGTGGCCGCCATCATGGCGACGGCGATGCTGCTGGCGCTGCGCTGGCTGGTCGAGGTCACGACGGGACCGATCGGCGGCTGGATCGGCGACCGCTTCGGGGCGCAGCGCATCTCGATCGCCAATGCCGTCCTTCTCGTCGGCGGCTTCGTGCTGATCGCCGCCGATCACGAGCTGCTGGGCGCTCTGCTGATCGTCATGACGCGCGGCATGTTCAACACGCTGATCCCGGTGCTGGTGATCGAGCGCGGCCACGGCAGCGTGCTCTCCAGCCAGGCGAGCTATTCGACCTGGCGTGACTTCGGCGCGGCCGTTGGCCCGCTCACGGCACCCTGGCTGTTCCTCAACGTGCCGCAAACACCGCTCTACGCGACGCTCGCCTTGGCCCTGGGAGCTGCCGCCTACTTCTGCCTGGTCAGGCGCTAGCGGAATACGTCCTTGCGCTGGCGCACTTCGGCGAACACCGCGATCGGATCGCCGCCGGCCATGCCGACCGCCGCCTGCACCGCCGGCACGTCGGCCCGCAGGAACGGGTTGGTGGCTTTCTCCTCGCCGAGCAGCGACGGCACGGTGGCCTCGCCCCTGGCCCGCGCCGCATCGATGGCAATGGACCGTTCGAGCAGCTTCCTGTTGTCGCGTTCGACCGTCACGGCGAAGCGTGCATTCGACTGGGTATATTCGTGAGCGCAGTAGACGCGCATGTCGTCAGGTAGCGCACGCAGGCGGCTGAGCGACGTCCAGAACTGCTGCGGCGTGCCCTCGAACATGCGCCCGCAACCCAGCGCAAACAGCGTATCCCCGCAGAACAGGGCTTTCTGCTCCCGGAAGGCATAGGCGATGTGGCCGCTCGTATGGCCGGGGACGAAGAAGATCTCCGCCTCCGCCTCGCCGAAACGGTAGCGGTCGCCGTCGTCGACCTCGACGTCGATGCCCGGAATGCGCGCGCGGTCCTGACGTGGCCCGACAATGGTGCAGCCCGTCGCCTTCTTGATCTCCAAGTTGCCGCCGACATGGTCGCCATGATGGTGCGTGTTCAGGATATGGGTGATCTTCCAGCGGCGCTTTTCGGCCTCGGCCAGGATCGGCACGGCCACGGCAGGGTCGACAACGCCGACCGCCCCGCTCTGCGGCTCGCGCATCAACCACACGTAATTGTCGCTCAGGACCGGGATACGGACGATGTCTAGGGTAGTGCTCATGATGCGCAACGCTAGCAGAGCTGTGATGCGTCGGCCATCACCGGACCATGGCAGCAGCGGTGCGAATTCTGCTAGGATTGCCGCATGTGGAGCGACGTCCTCGACCTTGAGGAATTCTACAGCAGCACCCTGGGCCAGATGACGGCCCGGCTGCTGCGCGCGCGGCTGCGCGACGTATGGCCGAATGTGCGCGGCGAGGCGGTCCTGGGACTGGGCTACGCCACCCCGCTGCTGCGTCCGTTCGTCGAAGAAGCCAGCCGCACCATGGCCTTCATGCCGGCCCAGCAAGGCGTCGCACGCTGGCCGCGCGAGGGCCGTAACCACGCCACCCTGGTCGACGAACTCGACCTGCCCCTGCCCGACCGCTCGGTCGACCGCGTGCTGCTGGTTCACGCCGTGGAATGCACCGAGCAGCTCCGCCCGATGCTGCGCGAGATCTGGCGCGTCATGTCCGACGGCGGCCGCATGATCGTCGTGGCCCCGACGCGCGCCGGCTTCTGGTCTCAGGTCGACCGCTCTCCCTTCTATCAGGGCCATCCCTATTCAGCGGGCCAGCTCGCCGCCCTCCTGCGCGCCAACATGTTCGCTCCGCTGCGCCAGGCGCGCGCGCTCTACATGCCGCCCACCAATTCGCGGCTCCTCATGCGCATGGCGCCGGCCGTCGAGCGCTTCGGCCAGCGCTGGCTCGGCCGCTTTGCCGGCGTGAGCGTCATCGAATCCGGCAAGCAGCTCTATGCCGGCATCGCGGAACGGGCACATTCGCCCGAACTCGCCGTCGTCCGGCCCAAGCTCCGGGTCGCAAGCTCGCGCGACACGCAGGCCGCGCGCAACTCCAAGGACGGCGAAGCCCCCGCCTCCTGACCTCCAGGATCGACAACATGACTTTCTCTCCGCGCGTCATCGCGTTGCTCGGGTTTGGCGAGGCGGGTTCGGCTATTGCCCGGGGCCTTTGTGCCGAAGGCGGCTGGCGCGGCACAGCCCGGCCGGGCGACAACGCCCCGCGCCGCGTGATCGCCATCGACACCGCCCTCGACAAGGACGCGCGCGGCGCGACGCTGGGCAAGGCCGCCCGCGCCCTCGATGTCGCCATCTCCGACAGCTACACCGAGGCATTGAGCGAAGCCGACCTCGTGATCTGCGCCGTGCAGGGCGAGCATGCACTCGAAGCCGCCGCCGCCGCCGCCCCATTGCTCAAGAAGGGTGCACACTTCCTCGATCTCTGCACCGTGACCGGCAAGATGTCCGACGAGGACCGCGCCGAGATCGAAAAGGGTGCGGGACGCTACATCGACGTCGCCGTCATGGGCGGCTTTTTCAAGCAAGGCATCAAGGCGCCGATGCTGGTCGCGGGCGAGGATGCCGAGCAGGCCGTAGCGTGGATGAACGCCAATGGCTTCGAGACCAAGCTGCTGGGGCCGAAGCCCGGCAGCGCCTCTTCGGTGAAGATGCTGCGCAGTACGCTGATCAAAGGCGTCGAAGCGCTTGGCGTCGAGGCGCTGGTGACGGCCAAGCGCCAGGGCATTCTGGTAGAAGTGCTGGCGTGCCTCTCCGACGCCGACCAGATGCCGTTCCGCGACTACATCGCCATGCTGGTGCAAACGCATATCGTGCACGCCCATCGCCGCTGGGAAGAGATGGGTCTCGTGGCCCAGACCCTGCGCGAGACCGGCGTCGATCCGCTGATGACCGAGGCTATCGAGCGCAGCCACCGGCGCACGGTCGATGCCGGCATCGCGCCGGCCAACGGCCAGGTGCCGAGTCTCGACGACGCACTGACCGTCCTGTCCGAGAAGGTGATCCGTGGCGTCTGACGTCTTCGACCGGCTTGTCGCGCTTCTGAGCGATGCCAAGGCAAAGTTCCGAGTCATCGAACACGAGGCGGAAGGAAAGTCCGAACTGATCAGCGCCATCCGCGGCAACCGGCCCGACCAGGCGGCCAAGGCGATGGTCCTCGACGTGCGGGGCGGCGGCGGTGGCCGGCGCCATGTGCTGGCGATCCTGCCGGGCAACCGCAAACTCGACTTCAACGCCGTGGCGACGCTCTTCGAGGCCCGCAAATGCGGTTTCGCCTCGCCGGACACGGCTCAGGAGCTGACGGGCTGCGTGATGGGCGCAGTGCCACCCTTCGCGCTGAACCCGGATCTCGCGGTCGTGGTCGAAAAAGACCTGCTCGCCAACGCCACGCTGTTCTTCAATGCAGGCCGGCTCGACCGCTCGATGGAACTCGACACCAGGGACTGGATCGCAGCGGCCAAGCCACGCATCGCGAGGATCGCCGCGCGTGGCTGACGGCGCCGCTTCGGAGTGGCGTTTCGCGCCGGCGAGCGAAGCCGACTTCGAACCGCTGCTGGCAATCCGCATCGGCGTCATGCGCGAGCATCTGGAACGCGTCTTCCGCTACGAGCCCTCACGGGCCCGGCGGGTCTTCCGCGAACATTTCGATCAGCCCGGCCTGCGCCTGATCCTGATCGGCGACATGCGGGCAGGCTGCGTTGCTTTCCGCCCCGGAGACGACGCCATCACCATCGACTCCTTCTACCTCGACCGTCGCTTCCAGAATCGCGGACTCGGCGCGACGATCCTGAAGGTGCTGCTGGCGGAGGCCGATGCGCTGGCCAAGCCAGTGCGGCTCGACGTGTTGCAGGGCAGCCCTGCCGACCGCTTCTACGAACGTCACGGCTTCCGGAAGATCAAGGAAGACGAGATCGAGCGCACCTACGAACGGCCGGTGCCGAAAACAACCCGGTAACCAGGTCGTAGGCTGGACGGCTCTCGCCCGGCGCACCATCTTGCGAGACAGCACCGTTTCGTTGCGGATGAGTGACCATGGCCGACCAGTCTCGTATCCATTTCGATGCTGCCGATCTCGCGGCCTATCTCGACCGCATCGGCTATTCGGGGCCGGTGGCGCCTGATCTTCGGACGCTGCGCGCCCTGCACGCGCATCACGTGGCCGCTATCGCCTTCGAGAACATCGACCCAATGGTCCGCCGCACACCCGACCTTTCGGCGCGCGGACTGATGGCGAAGCTTGTCCATGGCGGACGCGGCGGCTACTGCTACGAGCAGAACGGGCTCTATCTGGGCATGCTGCAGCATATCGGCTTCGAGGCCTATGGCCTGACGGGGCGGGTGCGCTGGAGTGTGCCCGTCGACATCATAACAGCCCGCAACCACATGATGATCCATGTGGCCCTGCCCGACGGCGGCTACCTCACCGATGTTGGCTTCGGCGGCATGACGCCGACAGGTCCGCTGAAATTCGAGGCCCGCATCGTCCAGGAAACACCGCACGAGCCGTTTCGGCTGTTGCGTGACGGCACCGATTGGCTGCTGCAGGCCGAGGTCGCCGGCACCTGGAGCGATGTCTATCGGTTCGATCTCACTCCGCAGCTCCCGATCGACTACGAGGCAGGCAACTACTATCTCGCCAACAGCGACAATTCCTTCTTCACCCAGGGCGTGATCGCGGCGCGTCACGCGGCAGGGCAGCGCATGGCGTTGAACAATCGCAGCTTCACGATCTATCCCGCCGGCAAAGCCCTGCAACGACGCATGCTGAAGGATGCCGCCGAGATCTGCGATACGCTGGAGAAGGAATTCGGCATCCGTCTGCCCGACCGGGATGCCCTGATCGCACGGATCGACGCGAAGAAGGCCTAGTCCCGGCGCAGCATGAACACCGCTTGCTCGCCGATCAGATTGGCGAGCAGCGGCGGCATCTGAATGCGGCGGCTCTTGCTGTTCAGCACGATCGCCCGCTCGACCCGCACGCCCATCTCGCGGCAGAGCGCGCGGAAGTCGTCGATGCTGCAGAGATGGATGTTGGGCGTGTCGTACCACTTGTAGGGCAGCGACGGCGTCTCGGGCATGCGCCCGCCGAACACCATCCGCAGCCGCACCTGCCAGTGGGCGAAGTTGGGAAACGACACGATGGCGCGCTTGCCGACCCGCAGCATCTGGCGCAGCACCTCGCGCGGCTCGCGCGTGGCCTGCAAGGTCTGGCTCAGGATCACGTAGTCGAAGGCATCGTCGGGATAGTCGCGCAGGGCCGCATCGGCATCGCCCTGGATCACCGACAGGCCGTTGGCGACGCAGGCGTTCACGCCCGCCTGGCTCAATTCCATACCGCGCGCATCGACGCCCTTGAAGTTCACCAGATAGGCCAGCAGCGAGCCATCGCCACAGCCGACGTCGAGCGCGCGCGTACCCGGCTCGACCATGTCGGCGATGAGCTGGAGATCGACGCGAATGGGGGCGATCACGACACGGACCCGAGGCCGCGCACGGCTGCCGCCCCCTTGAGAAAGCCCGACAGGGTCCGGAACATCTCCGGCTCGTCGAGCAGGAAGGCGTCGTGGCCCTTATCGCTCTCGACCTCGACAAACGACACGTTGGCCGCGGCCGCGTTCAACGCATGCACGACTTCCCGGCTCTCGCGCGTCGGAAACAGCCAGTCGCTGGTGAAGGACATCAGGCAGAAACGCGTGGGCGTGCCCTTGAAAGCATTGGCCAGCACCCCGCCATGCGCGCCCGCCAGATCGAAATAGTCCATGGCGCGCGTGATGTAGAGGTAGGAGTTGGCGTCGAAGCGGTCGACGAAGGTCGAGCCCTGGTGACGCAGATAGCTCTCGACCTGGAAATCGGCATCGAAGCTGAAGCCCAGCACGTTGCGGTTCTGCAGCGCGCGGCCGAATTTGCGCTGCAGCGCCTGCTCCGAAAGATAGGTGATGTGCGCGGTCATGCGCGCCACCGCGAGCCCGCGCGCCGGCACGGTCTGGTGCAGACGATAATCGCCGCCCTTCCATTCCGGATCAGCCATGATTGCCTGACGGCCGACCTCGTGGAACGCAATGTTCTGCGCCGAATGATGCGCGGCGCACGCAATCGGCACCGCCGAGAAGACCCGCTTGGGATAGCTCGCGGCCCATTCGAGCACCTGCATCCCGCCCATCGAACCGCCGATGACGCAGAACAGGTCCGGGATGCCGAGATGATCGAGCAATGCCGCCTGGGCCCGCACCATGTCGCCGATGGTCACGACCGGAAAGCGCAGATTCCAGGGCTCGCCGGTCTCCGGATCGCGCGCCAGCGGCCCGGTCGTACCCATGCAATGGCCCAGCACGTTCACACAGATGATGTAGTAGCGCGCCGGATCGAGCACCTTGCCGGGTCCGACCAGACTGTCCCACCAGCCCTCCTTGCCGGTCACGGGGTGCCGCTCGGCCACGAACTGATCGCAGGTCAACGGGTGACAGATAAGGACGGCATTGGTCTTGGCCGCATTCAAGGTGCCGTAGGTCTGGTAGGCGACCCGGTAGGGACCGAGGTCGACTCCGCAGTCGAGCCGAAGCGGATGCTGCCCTCCCAGAACCGCGTGGCGGCACTGGGCGAGCGCCTTGCGCTCGGCATCGGTCAGGTCGTCCAGCACATGCCCTCTCTACCGGCCCGTACACACGGAAAGGCCCACGAAAAAGCCCCCGACCGGAAGGGCGGGGGCTTTTTCGAGCACTCCGACCTTTTAGCGGTGTTTAACGTGGCCGCAAGCCGGTCGGCTCAAATTCCACGACACAAGCCTATACGGACCCGGACGGCTTCGCGCAAGCGCCTTGCATTTGTTTGGCTTTACGCCGGCAGGCCGAACGTAGTATCGCCGCTGCGCACAGGAACAACCGGCAGTATGGACGCTTCCACTCTCGACAATCTACGACTGGAAATCGACGCCATCGATGGTGAACTGCACGGCCTGATCCGCCGCCGCGCAGCCCTCGTCGGAGAGATCTCGGCCGCCAAGCCGGCCGGTGGCCTGGCCCTTCGGCCCGGGCGCGAAGCCCAGGTCATGCGCCAGCGGCTGGCCGCGCACGAAGGCGGGTTCCCGCCGACGGCGGTCTATCGCATGTGGCGCGAGATGGTGAGCTCCTTCACCCTGATGCAGACACCAGGACTGAAGATTGCCATCTGCCGGCCGGCCAACCAGCCGGGCTACTGGGACCTCGCGCGCGATCATTTCGGCTCTCAGATCCCTTTCGTCGCCCACGACACGCCCGCCCAGGTGCTGGCGGCAGTACGTGCCAGCCCGACGACGCTCGGCGTGGTGCCCGCCCCGATCGAAGCCGATACCGCGCCGTGGTGGCCGCTGCTCGCCAGCGGCGAAGCGACGTTGCCCAACGTGGTGGCGAGACTGCCCTTCCTCGCCATGCCCAATGCACGGGCACGCGGCATTTCCGCCTTCGTGCTGGCCCGCATCGAGCCGGAACCCAGCGGCGACGACCGCGCCCTGATCGCCGTCGAAGCCAAGAACGGCCTCAGCCGCGACCGCATCGCCGGCGCCATCGCCAAGGTCGGCCTGCCGCCCTTCACTTCGGCGCTGGACCAGGTTGTAGCCGGCGTGCATCACTATCTCGTCGAACTGCCGGGCGTGATCGCCGACGACGACCAGCGCCTGCGCGATCTCGGAGCGGCATTGGGCCTCGAAAACGGTCATGTCGCAGCGCTCGGCGCCTACGCCGTTCCGGCCGATATCCGGCCGTAACCTGAACCATTACGGGAGACTGCCATGAGCGCGCTTACCCCGCGTCCGGGCATCATGAAGATTGCGCCCTATGTGCCGGGCAAGGATTCGGTCGAGGGCAAGGAAACCATCGCCAAGCTCTCGTCCAACGAGGGCGCATTGGGGCCCTCGCCGAAGGCGATGGCGGCCTATGCTAAGATGGCCAGCGAACTGCACCGCTATCCCGATGGCAACACAGAGAAGCTGCGCACCGCGATCGGCCGTCACTACGGGCTGGATGCGGCGCGGATCGTCTGCGGTGCCGGCTCCGACGAGCTTCTGAACCTGCTGGTGCGGGCTTACTGCGGCCCGGGCGACGAGCTGCTCTACAGCCAGTACGGCTTCCTGATGTATCCCATCAACGCGCT
>WBZX01001008.1_pt1 | contig 22632 bp, 23 predicted proteins | sample 5204211 | NCBI WGS metagenome assembly WBZX01 (sample SAMN12344362, study PRJNA552823) | activated sludge metagenome | biome: Activated sludge suspended growth; feature: Nitrification reactor; material: Wastewater; isolation source: activated sludge from nitrification reactor of wastewater... | reverse complement strand
GGGACTTCACTCCTACGGTGCAGAGCCTGCCCGCGCTTCATGCGTTTTCCGTCTCAGAGAGCGCCAGCCACTTTCATGAATGATCCATTGAAGGCTACCTTCCGGCTTGCCGTGCGACCGACCTCCGTGCTATGTAGGAATCATTCCTGTTTAGCGATCACGACATGAAATTAGTTCCGCAGGACATTGAAGCCCGTTTTCGCCGGCACGCCGTCCGTGTCACGCGCCAGCGTGCAGCGATTTATGCGGCGTTGGTTGAAACCACGAGTCATCCAAGCGCCGAGGATCTCTATCGGATGGTCAAGCGCCAGCAGCCGATGATGTCGCGCAACACCGTGTACTACACGCTGGGCGTCTTGCGGAACGCGGGGTTGGTTCGGGAAGTCAACGTGGGCCATGACATGGCGCGCTATGATGGGAACGTGTGTATGCATCACCATCTCATCTGCCTGGGATGCGGCCAGATTATGGATGTGATGGACGACGACTTGAATCAGTTACAGCTGTCGAGCGGGCAGGCGAGAGGATTTGATGTCGTGGGGCATCGGGTCGAGTTTCATGGATATTGTGTGAGTTGTCAGCAGGCTGAGCGCAACGTGTCCCCACGTCGCACCTAGGCTGCGTTATTTATTGAAGGAGGAGAGTATGGGAAACAGTTTGAAGGGCACCAAGAGTCATGAGAACCTCAAGCACGCCTTTGCCGGCGAGTCGCAAGCCAACCGACGGTACCTGTATTTTGCGCGCCGAGCCGATATCGAAGGGTATCCCGATGTCGGGGGACTGTTCCGCGACACGTCCGAGGCAGAGACCGGCCACGCCTTCGGACACTTGGATTTTCTCAAAGAAGTCGGCGATCCCGCCACCGGCGTGCCGATCGGAAATACCGAAGCCAACTTGAAGTCGGCGATTGAAGGTGAAACCTACGAATACACACAGATGTATCCGGGGATGGCCAAGACGGCGCGTGACGAAGGGTTTTCGGAATTGGCGGAATGGTTTGAGACATTGGCCAAAGCTGAGAGGTCCCATGCCAATCGGTTTACCAAGGGCCTCGACAGTTTGAAGCAGTAACAGCCACACTGCCGGATTCGGGCGCATCGTGATCGGGTGAGGCGGAGTATTCCGTCTCACCCGCATCCTGATCTCTTAGCCAGTGTCAGAAGGAATTCCCTTCCGTGAAAGAACTTCGCCTCCTCCAGCCGATCGATCCGGCCACCCTCGAACAGGAAACGCTGCGGATTTACGATGTGTGCGACGGATGCCGCCGCTGCTTTAATCTCTGTCCCTCCTTTAACACGCTCCTGGACCGGATCGATGAGTATGAGAGTGATGTGACGAAGTTCACGCCCGCTGATCATCATCGAGTCGTCGACGAATGTTACTATTGCAAGCTGTGCTACAACCATTGCCCCTACACGCCGCCGCATCAATACGGCATCGATTTTCCGCTTCTGATGGCCGTATGGAAAAAACGGTTGGCCGCGGTACGGGGGATTCGATGGCGGGATTGGCTCCTGACCAGAACGGACCTGTTAGGACGACTCAACAGCGCCCTTGCGCCACTCGTGAACTGGGGATTGGGCCAAGGGTGGGTGAGGCGTCTCATGCAAACGGTGCTGGGCGTGCATCAAGAACGACAGGTTCTGCACTATCAACAGGAAACATTCACGCGTTGGTGGGGCCGGCGTTCGTCCGGGCCCCCCGCGGCGACCGGTAAGAAAGTCGCCTTGTTCGCCAGCTGTCTCGTCAACTATCAAGCGACCGATGTCGGCAAGGCAACGGTGCAAGTGTTGGAAAAGAACGGCATCCATGTGGTGTTGCCGGACCAGTCCTGCTGCGGCATGCCGTCCTTTGATACCGGTGATACCACGGCGATGGTGAAGGCGGCAGAGCACACGATCGCATCGCTGAAGCCCTGGGTCGATCAAGGCTATGATGTGGTGATCCCTACTCCCAGCTGCAGTCTGATGGTGAAGCGAGAGTATGCCAATCTCGTGTCAGGGGACGATGCGACACAGGTTGCGGCTCGCACCTACGATGTCTGTGAGTACCTCATGAAGCTTAAGCGAGAGGGCAGCCTTGCGACGGATTTTATTCAGCAGCCTGGACGGGTGGCCTATCAAGTGCCGTGTCACTTACGTGATCAAAACATCGGCTTCAAGTCGAAGGAGCTGATGGAATGCGCCGGCGCACAGGTTGACGTGATTGAAAAATGCTCCGGTCATGATGGTTCGTGGTCGGCCAAAACTGAATTCTTCCCGCTCTCGATGAAAATTGCGCAGAAAGCCGTGCGCCTGGTCGAGCAGGTTCCCGCTGATGTGGTGGCATCCGATTGTCCGCTGGCAGGTCTTCAACTGGATCAAGCCGGCGCCCGGGCCCATGTCGGCGGCAAGGCCGCGCAGCATCCCATTCAAGTGGTACGCGACGCCTACGGGTTGCCCAGAGATCCCCAAGCCCTGTAGCACAGTGAGTGTAACCGGACGATCATGAACCAACTGACGCCAAACGATCTGCTTCCCCCGGACGAGTATGAGCGGCAACGCGAGGCGTACCGGCAGACCATTATCGACCTCAAACGCCGCCGGCGGATCGGTATCGGCGAGAAGATCACCATGGTCTTTGAGAATCGAGAGACGCTCCGTTTCCAGATTCAGGAAATGATCCGCGTGGAGCGCATCCTCGATCCGAAGAAAGTCCAGGATGAGTTAGAGGTCTACAATGCCCTGCTGCCGGGCTCCGGTGAATTGAGCGCGACGCTGTTAATCGAGCTCACTGAGGCCGAGACGATGAAACATTGGCTGGATCTGTTTATGGGGCTGGATCATGGCCAAAAACTCGGACTGCGAGCCGGCGGAGAGATCGTGTACGGCGAGTTTGAAGGCGGACACAGCCACGAAACAAAAATCAGCGCAGTGCATTTCGTGCGCTTTCGTCCGACTCCTGCCATGGTGACCGCTCTGGCAGATCCGGCGGTGCGTGTGGCGCTCTCCGTTCGCCATGCCGGCTATGAAGCGGACGCCGAGGTGCCGTGGATGATGCGGCAGGAGTGGTTGTCTGACCTCCGCCCCTAGTGCGTGGGCGGTCTGAGTTTACGCTGGCATTCAACGAGAATCTCTTGTACATAACAGACAGCAGTTCCACCTGGTATCTGTAAGGCTATGGCGTCCGTTCTTCTGAATAAGCGCATCGAGTTTTGTGCCTCCCACCGCTATCATAAGCCGGAGTGGGATGCCGAAAAGAACCGTGCCATCTTCGGCGCGTGCAATAACGATCCTGGGCACGGGCATAACTATATGCTGGAAGTGACCGTCGCGGGAGAGGTCGATCCGCGAACCGGCATGGTGGTCAACCTCTTCGATCTGAAGCGCGTGTTGCTCCAGGTGCTCGAGGAATTCGATCACAAGCACCTGAATTTAGATCTGCCGTACTTCAACCACCAGATTCCGACTTCCGAAAATCTGGCCCGTGTGCTCTGGGATAAACTCCAAGCTCAGCACGACATCGGCACACTTCAGCGGCTGTCTCTGTATGAGGATGAGGACCTTTGTGCCGACCTCACGGCAGAGGCCGGCCTGGATGTCGCGTCGGTCACCCGGCGCTACTCATTCACCGCTGTGCATGAGGGACATCGAGGCCATACCTGGGATCTCTTTGTGTCCGTGCATGGACCGATTCATCCTGAGACCGGGATGGTGACCGATATTGTCGCGTTGGATCGCCTGGTCAAAGAGCGTGTATTGGTCCCCTTTGATGGTCGGGATTTGCGCATGGTCTTGGCTACTCCGTCCGTCACGGGAGAATATCTCGCCAAGGCCGTATGGGATCGTATTGTCTCGTCTGTTCCGGCCGGTCGTCTGCAACTCGTGAAACTCGTCCAAACCCGCGACCTCTCCTACGAATACGCCGGCTGAGTCGATTCGGCCAAACTCTGCTTCCCCTCTCTGTCATGGCTCGCTGCGGGTGGTTCACCGCATGGTGACCGCGTCGTTCTCTCTCGAGAGTTCTTGTCTCGCAGAATCGTTTGTAAGTACACCTCGATTAGCAGGTTGGAGCTGGTCCTGCGGGGACCGACGGCGTCCTGAGCTCAGGCCCGGAAGAGGAGGTATGCGAGCGTGGTGATGGAGAGAAGCACGGTCGTGGCAAACAGACGCCAGGCGAGCGTCAATGATCGTTGCGTAGCACGTAAGGTGCTGTGGAATTGCCCGATCGTGTCAGCTTGAAGGGCGATGGTGTGCTGGAGGCTCCTGACCTGTTCCTGCAAGACGGCGATGGCTTGGTCGGTGGGCACTGAATCCGGCGCAGGAGGGGGCGTACGAATACGACCGATTGTTTTCAATAACTCGGGGGCGTGGTCTACGACGACCGGTAAGACCTTCTTGGCAATCTGCAGCGCGGCGACCCAGGGAATACTCATGTAGGCCTATTTCAATTGCACCATAAGAAAAACTCTCTTGTATTCATGACACAGGAGGGATGCCCAAATCTACACGGGCTCAGCTCGCCTGGGCTGGCGCTGTCGCCGGACGCAGACCGGGCACAGACCGGACACATCATGGGGCTGCAAAAAAAAACCATCAGGTCGGCAGTTCTTGCCTAGACTCCCTCTTCTCGATAAGGCGGCGTCATCAAAACGCTATGATTTGTTGAAGACTTCGTGGAGGACGCCTCCTGGCCTGATTGTTGAAAGAAACGGCTGCAGCGTAGTGGATGTGCTGGGGTGGACGTGGAGGTGTGAGCGCCATGATGTCTTTATGGGAATTTTTCAGCCAGGACGTGACTCTCTTGGGAGAGCTTCATAGCCCGATGTTGAGTTGGCTCGGGTCCGGTGGGTTGATCGCGTTGTTCATGTGGCACGCCGGGCGGCTCTCGACGGCCATTTCCAGCGTCCAGACGTGTTACATGCGGGTCTGGCCGACCTTGACGAGCCTCGCTGCCAGCCGAAAGAGCCTTCAAAACGAGTGGCTGACGGTGCCGAGTTTGAGCGATGTGAAGAAAGTCGCCAATCAAGCCGGCGGTCAACCCGAGCGAGTGGATCTTGACGATCTCCATACGCTGGACAAGGCGATGCGCCGTGAGCCGCGTCTCGAACAAGCCTGGCTCCACTTTCGCAAGACCTTTGTCGTCGAGCGTACGGCCTGGTTTATCGAACCAAAGGTATTTGCCACACGAACGGCGGCTGAATTTTTCCCGCGCGACCTACTGAACAGCCGGCTCAATCTTTCGTTTTATCATCAGTTTCCTTCGCTCATCACGGGCGGCGGCCTCCTGCTCACGTTTCTGGCGATCCTGATCGGGTTAAGTAAGCTGCACGCGGATGGATCTCATATCGTCGGGATTCAGGGCCTGATCAACGGTCTGGCGGGGAAATTTCTGACGTCGATTGTGGGATTGCTCTGTGCCAATCTGTTCGTGCTGCTGGAAAAATCAGCGATGCATCGATTGGCGACCACGCAACAGCGATTCGTGACCATGGTGGACGAATTGTTTCCCCGTAAAACGATGGAGCAGATGCTGGAAAACTTCACGCCGGGAGCCGGTCCGACCACGGCTCAGTCCTCGGTTGCAATGGGGGCGGTGCCAAGCGATCTCGGTGATCGTCTGGCGGGGAGCCTGAGTGATCGGTTGAGTCCGACGGTCACCGCCTTGAGGGAGGCGGTCGAGGTGCTGGCCAGGCGCGAGCAGGGAGGTCGCACAGGCGCTCCGGACCGGTTGGCTGAGGAACTCTCACGGGTGATGCAACAGACCATGGCGGCACCGATTCAAGAGTTGAATCAGGCCATTCAGACGTTGGCTCGATCAGTAGAAGAGCTGAAGCGAGACCGGGACATCAAGCCGGCTTCGGACGAGTTTGAATTCGAATCGTTGGACGAGATGCCGGCCGCCGCGGTGGCGCAGGAGATCCAGCACGATGGTGAGACTGATGACAGCATGCTCGGGTTGCGATGGTTTGCGAATTGGCGACAAGGGGCCTCGGTGAAGGGAGCAGCCTGATATGCGCGCCAGTCATTCGCCGGAATCTTCCGAACAGTCCTCGGTGCTCACGATCGGAGTCACGGACCTGATGACGTCGCTGGCCGTCATTTTTATCCTGCTGTTCAGTGCCTATGTGACCAAAGTGTCTGAAACAGACGTGCAAGCGAAAGTGAAGGCCCCGGTGCAGGCGCCTGAGCGGAAGGTGGCGACGAGCACAACGGAGGATATGAAGGGAGTCCTTCGCGAGCATTTTCAGCGGTTCGATCTGTCGTTGGATGCCGACCCCGCCGACTCCAATGTGGTACGGATTGTCGTGCCCGATGCCTTGCTGAACTTCGAGTTCGGGAAGGGAACGCTGTCGTCAGTCGCGGACCGGTTTCTGGTGGACGCGATGCCGACCTACGCGGCGCTTCTCTGCGGCGCCATGCGTGATCGCATCGACTCGCTGGTCATCGAGGGGCATACTGACGATCGCGGGTCGGACATTTACAATTTAAAGCTCAGCCAGGAACGCTCACTGAACGTCATGGTCAAGGGGCTTGAAGTCATCAAAGACTCGGCGCCCTGGGCCTATCGCTGCTTTCATGAAAAAACGTCGGCCAGCGGACGAGGACGCCAGGATCCGGTGGTAGATCAGTCGCGGGCACTCGATCGGGACAAGAGCCGGCGCGTGGTCTTTAAGATCCGGTTACGCCCTACAGATCGTTCGGGAGAAATGAATCAGGCCATGCGGCAGCTTGAATCGCCGGCCTTTAGTTCCCGCCTCTTTTAGACGCGGGTGATGGCGGCGCATCCTTGGCGCAGCGAAATCCCACATCATTTCTTCGCGCATCGGGCGCATACCCTGCGCGATTGGCGGATCGAATGGCCTTGGCATCATTGTTCCAAGCCCCTCCGCGCAATGCTCTCAGAGGGCCTGCCGAGGGGCCGGCAGGATTGTCCCGTGGGCTAAACTGGTAGTAGGTAGCGTCATACCAGTCGGCCACCCATTCCCACAGATTTCCGGCCAAGTCGTACACCCCGTTCGGCGTTTTCCCTAATTCGAACTGCCCGACGTTGCTCAGTGTGTCGTAGCCATGCCATTTGCTGTGCCCGGCATTGGCGTGACCCCTCGTGGGATGTGTGTCTCCCCAGGGATAGATTCGTCCCTCAGTACCGCGCGCTGCCAGCTCCCATTCCGCTTCTGTCGGCAATCGTTTCCCGACCCATCGGCAGTAGTCACGGGCGTCATACCAATTGACGCCGACCACCGGTTTGTTGTCGTGTGAACCGCTGGTCGCCTCATTCCATTTGAAAGGAGGATCGGGTTTTTGTGAGACGAGAAATTCGGCATACCGCGCGACGGTGACTTCTTGTGTGTCCAGATAAAATGCCTTGACGGAGACGCGGTGGACCGGTTGCTCGTCGTCCTGGCCGCGATCGCTCCCCATGGCGAATTCCCCGGTGAGGATGAAGGCCATTGGAGCCGTCTTTGTGGAGTTGATTGGCACGGCGCGGAATTCCGCAAGGCTGGCGGGAGAGGCGCTTCGCGGGGTGTCGTGACCACTGCTGAGCCCGGGAATCATGAAACAGAGTAGCCCGGCAAAAACACGCACGAGGAAAGAAAATGCGCGCCCCGGTTGAACCCAATCCACAACCATTTCATTCAGACAGCGGATCTTCACGCGTTCATTGTATCGCGTCTGCGCGGAGAAGTGGGATGGGGCGCAACGCCTAGAGCGTATGGGGGCGTTGAAGGCGTGCGATGGAAGCCGGGTGCAGGCCGCCAGGAAATTTTACTTCAACAGGTGGTCAGAAATTAATGCTGCCAGCTCGGCCGGTTCGACGACCCCTTCGCGAGTCAGCAATAGTTTGCCCTGTGCGAAGAAGTGGGTGGTGGGATAGGTCTCAAATGTGTGAGCTTTCTTGATCTCACGGCAACGGCCGGGCACATGCATCTTGGCCTTCCCGATCTTGATGGTGGGAAATTTTGCGGCGGTTTCTTCCAGAATGGGATCGTACTGTTTGCAGGGTTCGCACGTGGCCAGCCCATAGGCCACGACCGCACCGGCACTCTCGGTGAATTCTTTATAGTTCTCGTCCCGAACATCTTGGACTGTGCCGGTCATGGGATCTCCTCATCTAACACGGAAGATCGAGGGGAGGGCCTCCATTATGGCCCGTTCCCCCCGGTCCCCATTTGGCGCTTAGCTCAGTTTTGCGAGGGCGGCGAGAATGTCCTTATCTTCCCGCGCCACCTTGATTTCCTGAACCTTCACGTAGGCCACTTTGCCGTTTTTGTCGACGATGACTGTTGCACGCTTGCCGCAATTCAGCGGCTCAAAATACAATCCGTACTTCTTGACGACTTCGCGGTTGAAGTCGGACAGGAGGCGGTGCTTCAGGTCGAGCGAATCCGCCCAGGCCTTGTGCGAAAAAAAGCTGTCGCAGCTGATGCCGAACAGTTCGGCATGGGCGCCCTGGAACTTGGGGAAGTCATCGGTCAGGCACTTGTTTTCACCCTGACAGACCGGGCTCCAGTCGAGCGGGTAGAACGCGAGCACCACATTGCTCTTCCCTCGATAGTCGCTCAGCTTCACGTCCTTCTGATCCTGATCCTTTAATGTGAAATCCGGCGCGGTATCGCCGACTTTAATTTCTGCAGCCACATCACTCATTGAAATCCTCCTAGGTTAGACCTGCGGAACTGCGCAAACTCATTCGTGGTACCACGCCTGGAAAAACCTTGTCAACGGGGCCAGAAGGCCTAGGCGCAGAGGGTGAAGGCCGATAATCGATTGATTTCGCAATGGTTTGCGGGCGAATTGAGGCAGATCAGCGAAGGTCGGTACTGATTTGTCGGAAGGCCATCATGCGGCCGGTGGGCGCGGCCGTGCGATGCGTAATGAATCGAATGGTGTGAGCAAGGGCATGGAGATCCATGGTGCATCCCACCTTCTGGTTGTGCCCCTTGCGTAACACGGCGTCGGCGGCACAGTGCAGAAGTGCAATCGTCTCTCGATCCGGGAGGCCACGCGGTTGAATCACCTCCAGTTCGTCCAAGCCAAACTTTGTAAGACCGAGCGTATAGAACCATTCGGAAGAATGATCATCGGTCTCGCTGTGTTGGACGGTGACATGGTCGGTGGTGACAAACACCTCCAACGGGCGATCATTCCAATCCGAAGGATTCAGGTATTCCTGAGAGGCCACGTCGAACGCGGTGCCTTGCGTGAGCAAGGTCAGGCCGCGGGCGAGGCGAGCGGCGACCAAAACGGTGTCGGCGATGGTGCTTGGAGTGGCGGAGGAGAGAGAAACGGCACCCAACTCGTGATGGTCCCATGACAAGACCTGCTGCCACTGTGCGGCTTCGCTGGTCGTCAGGTTGGTCAGCACGTGCGCCCTCCAGGGACCGTGGCTGGCGCTGCCACGGCCTTCCGCGCGGTCGGCCCAGGTGAGGGGGCCTCCATATTGGAGGTCGTACCAGATGGTCAGTTCCTCGAGGGACGGCGGCGTCCCTCGATAACCGATGACATAGAGTGGAGGCTTGGCGGGCGCAGGTTTCGGGGCTTTTTTCCGAATCTTCATGCAGTCCGCACGAGGTACGAAGCTCTGTGGAGATTACTTCGCGCTTTTCTTGGCCTTCCGGCGGTCGTCCGGGTTGAGCATCCGCTTGCGAAGGCGCAGATATTTCGGTGTGACCTCAACCAATTCGTCCTGGCCGATATACTCCATCGCGAATTCGAGCGACATTTCCCGTGGCGGCGTGAGCACCAGCGCTTCGTCGGTGCCGGCGGCGCGCATGTTGCTCAACTGTTTCTGCTTGCACACGTTGACGTCTAGATCCTCGTCACGGCTGTTTTGCCCGACGACCATTCCCTGATAGACCTCAACCGACGCGCCGATGAAGAGTTCGCCGCGTTCTTGAGTCATGAAGAGCGCATACGCAGTGCTGGTTCCGGCCTCGAAGGCTACCAGCGAGCCATGTGGCGCCACGAGCAGGGCTTTTTCGTCCGCTGGAGCGTAGCCTGAGAACACATGGTGCATAATGATAGTGCCCCGCGTCTTGGCGAGGAGGATATTCTTGAGGCCGATGATGCCGCGCGTCGGGATGTGATACTCGATATGCATTTCGCTGGCGGTGCCTTCGGAATTCACGAGTTTCATGTGGCGGAGTTCGCCGCGCCGTTTTCCGATTTCCTCGATCACTGGGCCCTGGTATTCCGAAGGGACTTGAATGGTCAGTTCTTCAAACGGTTCCGTGACCGTGTCCCCGTCTCGATGCAGAATGACTTCGGGCTGTGAGATCTGAAGCTCATAACCTTCGCGACGCATCTGTTCGATGAGCACGCCGAGATGCAGCTCTCCGCGTCCGGCTACCAGGAATCGGTCGGCGCTATCGGTCTCCTGCACGCGCAAGGAGACGTTGGTTTCCAATTCCTTGAACAACCGTTCGCGCAAGTGGCGTGACGTCAGGTATTTTCCGTCGCGCCCCGCGAAGGGGCTGTTGTTCACGGAAAACGTCATTTGCACGGTCGGTTCGTCGATCGTGACACGAGGAAGCGCGACGGGATTGCTTGGATCGGCAATGGTATCGCCGATGTTCACTTCATCCAGCCCGGAAATGGCGACGATTTCACCGGCTTCAGCGGACTCCACGTCGCTGCGCTCCAGACCGGAGAACACGGCAAGGTCGGAAATCTTGCCGGCAACCTGGCCGCCGTCTTTGGTCAGCGTCACTACATTTTGACGTCGGGCGATCGAGCCGGATTGAATTTTGCCGATGCCCATTTTGCCTTTATAGGAATCCTGCGCAAGCGCCAGCACCAGCAGCTGGAAGGGGTCGTCGCGGTTAATGGCTGGCGCGGGGATCTTCTCGAGAATGGTTTCCAGCAGGGGGGAGATATCCGTCCCGGGCTGTTTGAGATCGAGGGTCGCGATGCCTTTAATGGCGGAAGCGTAGACAATGGGGAAATCGAGCTGTTCATCGGTGGCGCCCAAATGCACGAACAGATCGAACGTTCGATTGACCACATCGTCGATCACGGCGTCCGGGCGATCGATTTTGTTGACGACGACAATGGCTTTATGTCCGAGGGCCAACGCTTTCCGCAAGACAAACGTGGTTTGCGGCATCGGGCCTTCTTTGGCATCGACGAGAATCAGCACGCCGTCCACCATACGCAGCGTGCGCTCGACTTCGCCCCCGAAATCGGCATGTCCCGGGGTATCGACGATGTTGATCTTCACCCCTTTGTAGGTCACGCTGGCATTCTTGGCCCGGATGGTGATGCCGCGTTCGCGCTCCTGGTCCATCGAGTCCATGATGCGTTCGCCCATGTCATCGATTTTCCGATGCACGTGGGTCTGCCGCAGCACGGCATCGACGAGCGTGGTTTTCCCGTGGTCGACGTGCGCGATAATGGCGATGTTGCGAATGTCGGTCCGACGACCTTTCGGCGCGTGCAAACCAGTGGTGGGTGAGGGCGCTGAGCTGTTCATAATCTCCAATGCCGTGAAAGTGCCAAAAAAAAGACGCCTTCCTATGAAGGCGTCTAAGCCTATGGAATATACCCGATTCTCTGAGCTCCCCGCAAGCTCATTATCGAAAGCGGGAGAGAAACTTCTTTCGACGACGATTCGCACCTTGCTTGAGTTTGTCTGGTGCGCATTGTATGGTGGGGTTGTCGCGGGTTGACCCCTTTCCTCGCAACCATCCAACTGCATGTCCGAACTCGATCACTTACTCGATAAGCCTGAAAAGCCACGCCGTCAGCGGCGCTGGTGGAAAATTGTGCTGATCGGGCTGCTGCTCGCCATTGTGCTCGGGGGCGGGGGCGCCGCCGGAATCCTCTGGTATTTCTCGCAGGACCTGCCGTCGTTGGACCCTCTGCAGAACTATCAACCGAGTTTGGTGACGCGCGTCTATTCCGACGACCGCCAGGTCATCGGTCAGTTTTTCATTGAACGGCGATTTCTCAAACCCATCCAGGAAATGCCAAAGAGCCTGACTCAAGCCGTGATTGCGACCGAAGACACGCGGTTTTTTGAACACCCGGGCCTGGACATCGTGGGCATTCTTCGCGCCGCCTGGACGAACATACGCCATGGCGGCAAGAAGGTCGAAGGCGCCAGCACGATCACCCAGCAGCTGGCCCGGTCGCTGTTCCTGTCTGCCGAGCGGACGTTCGATCGCAAAGTGCGCGAGCTCATCCTGGCGTACAAGATGGAACTGGTGCTGTCGAAGGAACAGATTCTGGAGATGTATCTCAACCAGATCTATTTCGGGCAGGGCGCCTACGGTGTAGCGGCGGCCGGTCAGACCTACTTCGGGAAGGAACTCTCGAAGCTCACGTTGGCTGAATCGGCGTTCCTGGCCGGGCTTCCCAAATCTCCCAGCCACTACTCACCGTTCAAAGCCTATGATCGGGCCAAGAAGCGACAGGAGCATGTGCTGAGCCGCATGGCGGAGGCGGGGTTCATCAGTGTCGCCGACCGGGATCAGGCCGTTGCCGAAAAACTGAATTTCCGCCGCCCTGGCAGCGAACACCTTGGTCCGTATTTTGTGGAATATATTCGGCAGCTCCTCGTGGCCAAGTTCGGCGAAGCCATGGTGTACAAGGGCGGACTGGAAGTCTTTACCACGCTGAACGCCGACATGCAGAAAGCGGCCGAAGCCGCCGTGTTTAACGGTTTGCGTGAAGTCGACAAGCGCCAGGGCTGGCGCGGCCCGCTCCGCACCGTCGATGTGGCCGCACTGGAAGTTCCAGCGCATGACCCCTCTGTGAAACTTGCGGAGGGAGATATGATGGAAGGGGTGGTGACGAAGCTCGCCAAGGATCACGTGCTGGTCCAGATCGGGGGCACCACGGGCCGGCTCAGTTTTGACGACATGGCCTGGGCTTCCAAATATCTCAAAGGAAAAGATCCCACGAAGGATGCCGTTCCCGTCAAGAATATCAAGCAGCTCCTGACGCCAGGTGACGTGATCGAGGTCGGGGTCAAGAAGCTGGATAAAGATGTGGTGCATTTGCGGTTGGAGCAGACACCGGTCGTCGAAGGCGCGCTTGTGGCCGTCGATCCCAAAACCGGCGCGGTCCGCGCCATGGTCGGCGGGTATGATTTCGCGCGTAGCGAATACAACCGCGCCGTGCTTGCCCGTCGTCAGCCGGGGTCTTCATTCAAACCCATTATCTATGCGACGGCGATGAATCAGGGCATGAGTCCAGCCACGGTGGTGTTGGATGCGCCGGTGGTGTACGAGCAGGAAGAAGAGGACAAGACGTGGAAGCCCGAAAATTACGGCAAGCGTTTTCACGGCATTGTCAGCCTGCGGGAAGCACTGATCCATTCACACAATCTCGCCACGGTGCGCCTTCTGGATAAGGTCGGGATTCGAAACGTGATCGATTTTTCACGGACTGTCGGGATCGTGAGTCCTCTCGCCGCGGATCTTTCCCTGGCACTGGGTTCATCCAGCGTGGGGTTGATGGAGCTCGTCTCGGTCTACGGGGTGTTTGCCAACCAGGGCGTGCGCGTAGAACCCTATGCCGTGGCCAGCGTACAGGACAGCGGCGGACGTACATTGGAGCAGGCGGCCATTCAGCCACGGCAGGTGGTATCCCGTGAAACGGCTTACCTGATCACGAACATGATGGAAGATGTGATCCAGCGTGGGACGGGCATTGCCGCCAAAGCGGTCATCGACCGTCCCGTGGCGGGAAAAACCGGCACCACCAACGACTTTACCGATGCCTGGTTCATTGGCTCGACGCCGAATCTGGCAACCGGTGCATGGGTGGGATTTGACGATCGGCGGCCCTTGGGCGAAACGGAGTCCGGCGCGCATGCCGCCTTGCCGATTTGGATCTCCTTTATGAAGGAGGCGCTCAAACAACTGCCGGTGATACCGTTTGAAATTCCGGAAGGTGTGATGTTCGTCAAAGTTGATCCTTCGACGGCGCTGTTGACCGATCAAGATGAGCAGCGTGGGACTGTGGAATTATTTACCAAGGGGACGGAACCGACGAAGAGTGCGGGATCTAAGATCGACCCCACCGAATTTTATAAGCTGGACCAGGCTCAGGATAGCGCTTCTCCCTCTCCTGTAACGGAATAGCACCACAGAATGGTTACATCGATCGCCGTGGCCGCTGCTCGCGCACTGGTTACGTGAGCTCGCCGGCGATTTGAGTGGGAGAATTTGGGGGAGCAACGGAGAGGGATCGTTCAGGACCGGGAGTCCTGATACTCTTCGTGCCAGGCCATCTGGATAGATTCGAGGATTTTCTCGTTTGATTTCTTGGGATCGTCTTTGAAATCCGGGAGGGCGACGATCCAGGCGTGCATGTCTGTAAAACGGATGGTCAGCGGATCAGCATCCGGGTGCTCCTCCACCAGGCGAATCGCAATATCTTCCGCATCCTGCCATTTCAAATCCATCAGAGCTCCTCGCGTCGGGAATCACGTCACATCAGAGATTTTTTTGCCTTGAAGCCCCTGCTTCAAAGAGTCGTCCAGCATGGCCACGGTGAGGCCTTTCGCTGCCTGTTCCAAATCGGCCATACGCCCGCGAATGGCACGGGGGTCTGTTCCATCTTTGGCGGAGGCGAGAGCCGATAGCGCCGTGCGAATCGTGAGGACTTCTTCTGCGGAGACGAGATGTCCGCCGTCGGCCAATGACTTCTCGGTCGTGGTGATCAGCGCCCCCGCATCCAGCCGGGCTTCAATGACTTTTCGTGCACTGACATCGTCCGCCGCGAATTTGAAGGAGTCTTCGATCATGCGTTCAACTTCTTGGTCCGACAGTCCGTACGACGGTTTCACCTCGATCGACTGAGTCTCTCCGGTCCGCATGTCCTTGGCCATGACGTTCAAAATGCCATTGGCATCGATCAGGAACGTCACTTCGATACGAGGGACGCCCGCCGGCAATGGCGGGACCTTGAGGCGAAAGCGGGCGAGACTGCGATTGTCCTTCGCCAGCTCGCGCTCTCCTTGGAGAATGTGGATATCCACACCGGTTTGGCCGTCGACATAGGTCGTGAACATTTCCTTGGCGCTGGCGGGAATGGTCGTGTTGCGTCTGATCAAGCTACTCATCACCCCGCCCATGGTTTCGATACCCAAGGACAGCGGGGTCACGTCGAGCAGCAGCATATCGGTCGTCCCACCGCTCAGAATATCGGCTTGCACCGCAGCGCCGAGCGCGACGACTTCGTCCGGATTGAGGTCGCAGTGCGGTTCTTTCCCGAACAGGGCCTTCACCCGTTGCCGGACCAGGGGCATGCGCGTTGATCCACCCACGAGCACGACTTCATCAATGTCGGTCGGATTGAGTCCGGAATCTCTCAGTGCCAGGCGACAGGGACCAAGCGAGCGCTCAACCAAAGGGCTACAGAGTCCTTCGAGTTGGTCGCGCGTCAGCTCGCGTGTGAACCGACCTTGCCCATCCGGCAGGTCAAGGCTCACGGTGGTTTTGAGTTCGTCCGAGAGGCGAATCTTGGCGCGCTCCGCTTGCAAGCGCACGGCCTGCATATGGTCGGGATGGGTGCTCAGATCGAGCCCATGCTGCGCGCGGATCTCCTTCAAAAGCAGGTCGGCAATCAACTGATCGAAATCGTCTCCGCCGAGATGCGTATCGCCGTTCGTCGCGAGCACCTCGAAGATGCCGTTTTTCAACTTCAGGATCGAAATGTCGAATGTGCCTCCGCCTAGGTCGTAGACGGCGATGGTGCCCTGTGTCTTTTCTTGCAGGCCGTACGCGAGGGAGGCGGCGGTCGGTTCGTTAATGATGCGCAACACTTCGAGCCCCGCGATCATGCCCGCATCTTTGGTGGCCTGTCGTTGGCTATCGTTGAAATAGGCAGGCACCGTAATCACAGCCTTCGTGATGCTTTCTCCGAGAAACGCTTCGGCGCGAAGTTTGAGCTCTTTCAGAATCATCGCGGAGATTTGCGGGGGCGAGTACGATTTCTCTCCCAGTTGGATCCGGATGACCCCGCCCTTTTCCGTGAGCGTATAGGGAAAGTAGGCGAGCTCGCCCTGCACGTCAGCGAGGCTTTTCCCCATAAAGCGTTTGACGGAATAGACCGTACGTTCAGGATTTCTGGTGAGATGTTCCTTGGCCGGATCGCCGACGATCAGTCCGTTATCCGTGAGTGCCACGACGGAAGGGACCATCGCCCGTTCGTGGCGGGCCGAAATGACGCGCGGGGTTCCCTTGTCCATGTAGGCGACAAGCGAGTTCGTGGTGCCGAGATCGATTCCGACAATGCGTGCCATAGGAGTTACGCGATCGTTGTGACGAGATCGTTGACGATGTTTTTCACGTAGGTGCGGTTCGAAAGAATGTCCCGCATGTCTTTGAGGATCAGCGTTCGTTCAGTTCGCGCCTGCTCAGTAGCTTCGCCGCGGTCTTGCAGCGCATCCCACCGGACGAACAACTGTTGGAGCTTGGCTTCCATGTCCCGTTGCCGCTCCTCGAGATTCGTACGATCGGTATGAAGCTTCGCACGTAGCGTGGAGGCGTGTTCGGAGGAACGATCGCTCTCGCGGAATTCGTCCAGCGTCTCCTGCAGCTCAAGGATTTCTTCGAACAGATCAGCGGGCGGCGACGTGCGAATGTCTTTCACCGAACCGGCTTCGAGATCCAGCAGATATTCGGCGCGTTGAATCGGATCTCGCAGGGTGCGATAGGCTGTGTTGAGCATAGCCGAATTGCCGAGGCTGATCGACTGCTCTGCATCGCTCTTGTTCTGATAGAAGTCAGGATGGAACGCCCGGCTCAATTCATAAAACTTCGCTTCCAGGACTTGCGTATCGATGGCAAGGCGCCGGGGTAACCCGAAGCAGGTGAAATAGTCGAGATCTTTCGACACCGGTTGAACTTTGACGCACCGGTCGCAAAAGTATTCGCCGGCCATTTCCGACTGGCAGTGCCAGCACATGCTGCGAGCCATCTGCAGTTCGCGGCGGTCGTCGGTGTTGTGAGTATGTCCGTTCATCTACGCTCGCTCACGCTGAAAACGATTCGCCGCAGCCGCAGGTCTTATTGGCATTCGGATTGACGAACTTGAAGTTTCCGCCCATCAGGTCCTTCTGGAAGTCCAGCTGAGTCCCTTGTAGGTAGATGGCGCTCTTGGCATCCACGATGACCTTTACACCGTCGAACTCGTACACCTGGTCGTACTGACCGATTTTTTCATCGAAGTTGATGGTATAGCTCAGTCCGGAACAGCCGCCTCCTTTGACACCCAGGCGGAGGCCGCCCTCTTCAATGCCTTGGACATTGATCAGGCGTTTCACTTCCTTGAGGGCCGCATCGCTCAGCGTAATCACAGGGGCTTGGGCATCGGTATTCGTGGTGACATCCATTGTGCGCTCCTTCCTGTCGGTTACTTCGAGTCGGCTTTCTTCTGATAGTCGGCCAGGGCCGCCTTAATGGCATCCTCCGCCAAAACCGAACAGTGAATCTTCACCGGGGGCAGATTCAGTTCCTGGACGATATCGGTGTTCTTGATCTTCCCGGCTTCCTCCACCGTTTTGCCTTTCAGCCACTCAGTGGCCAGGCTGGAACTGGCGATTGCGGAGCCGCATCCGAAGGTTTTGAACTTCGCATCTACAATCGTATCGTTTTGAACCTTGATTTGGAGCTTCATGACGTCCCCGCACTCGGGGGCGCCAACGATGCCTGTGCCCACCCCGTCCTCTTCCTTCTTGAAGCTGCCCATATTGCGGGGATTGTTGAAATGGTCGACGACTTTTTCGCTATAGGCCATGGTGTCCTCCGAAATTTATCGGTCAGAATGGTGATGGTGTCAGGTTAATGCGCTGCCCATTGCACGGTTTTCAGGTCGATGCCTTCTTTGGCCATTTCATAGAGCGGCGACATCTCGCGCAGCTTGGTGACAGTTTCGATAATCTTCTTTGCCGCATAGTCAACTTCCTCGTCGAGCGTGAAGCGCCCCAGGCCGAATCTGATCGAAGAATGTGCCAGTTCCGCTCCCACTCCTAACGCTCGTAAGACGTAGGACGGTTCCAGCGTTGCGGAGGTGCAGGCTGAGCCGGAAGAGAGGGCGATTTCTTTACACCCCATCAGCAGCGATTCGCCTTCAACATACGCAAAGGAGATATTCAGATTGTGCGGGAGCCGTTCCGTCGGATGGCCATTCAAATAAACATCCTCGAGCGCCTTGGTAATGGTTGCATGCAGGCGATCACGCATGACCGAGAGCCGCGCGGCATCGGCCGCCATTTCCTGCTCGCAGAGTTCACAGGCCTTCCCGAAACCGACGATCAAGGGCACAGGCAGCGTCCCGGATCGCATACCACGCTCATGTCCACCGCCGTCCATTTGAGCCGCGATGCGGACACGGGGATTCTTTTTTCTGACATACAGCGCGCCGATGCCCTTAGGTCCGTACATCTTGTGGGCGCTAAACGACATCAGATCGATGCCCATGTCTTGCACGTCGACTGGAACCTTTCCCACACCCTGCGTCGCATCGCAGTGGAAAAGGATGCCTTTCTCTTTTGCGATCTTCCCGATTTCCTTGATCGGGTTGATCGTCCCGATTTCGTTATTGGCGAACATCACGGAGATGAGGATGGTTTTGTCGGTAATGGCGTTACGGACGTCTTCCGGGTTCACCATACCGAACTTATCGACCGGCAGGTATGTCACTTTGACGCCGCGCTTGGTTTCCAGTGTCTTGGCCGTGTCGAGCACCGCGCGATGCTCAGTCGACGAGGTGATAATGTGGTCGCCCTTCTCGTGATACATCTCAACCACGCCTTTGAGGGCCAGATTGTTGGATTCGGTGGCGCCACTCGTAAAGACGATTTCTTTGGCATCCGCATGGATCAACTTGGCGATTTGTTTGCGAGCAGTTTCCACACCTTCCTCAGCCTCCCAGCCGAACGCGTGGTTCCGGCTGGCAGCATTCCCGAACTTTTCTATGAAATAGGGGAGCATTGATTCCAGCACCCGAGGGTCCATAGGGGTGGTCGCATGATTATCCAGGTAGATCGGGAACTTCATCGCTCGACTCCTTGTTGTTCCGTTGCGACGGATTGAATGGTGATGAGAGGGGTGCCTCCCAGCATATCTTGTAAGGTCATATTATTTAAAAGCTGATAGATGCTGTTCTGGATTTTCAGAAGCGGGGTCCGGATGTTACAGTGCTCACGCTGCATGCAGGCATCACCGTCTTTCTCGTGCGAACAATCCATGATGCCGAGTGGGCCTTCCAAGCTTTCGAGTACGTGGGCAATCGTGATCTCTCGGGGATTCTTTCCGAGTAGATATCCGCCCTTGGGGCCGTTATGACTTTCAATGATGCCACTCTTCGACAGGGTCTGAAGGACTTTCGCCAGTAGCTCGACCGGAATGTGATACTCCTCGGCGATTTCTTTGGTGTTCACGACCCGGGCATGAGCGACATCGCCATATTGGTTGGCGGCAATGTGTTGCAGTGCCATGAGCCCGTAATCTGCCTTTTTAGATAATTTCAGCATGGCCTATTGCCGATCTTTAAAGTCGGAGACTATAATGATCTCCGATCAAACTAGTCGTACAAAAGCTATCACGTGATCTTTAAAACTGTCAAGGGCGAGCCAAGGAAAAGTAAGAGGTGGCGTTCCCTGTGCTCTGATTGGCAGCTGATTGGCTGGTCACCGTCCATTTCACCTCTCATCGAAAAGAAATTGAACAGAAAAGGGGCGACGCAACATGGGTGGAACGAATCCCTATATTGAAAAGGCCGACGTCGAGTTACCGTCTAAAGCCTATACCGTGACTTTCGTGTTCCCTGATAAGACCGAAAAGAAGGTGGAAGTACAGCCGGGCAAGATTCCTTATGGCCCGACGGGATTACCGGGCAGCATATTGGACATCGCTATGGGGAACGACATCGACCTCGAGCATGTGTGCGGCGGGGTCTGCGCCTGCTCCACTTGCCATGTCATGGTGAAGAAGGGCTTGGAGACGTGCAACGAGGGAACGGATGACGAATTCGATCAGTTAGATGAGGCTCCCGCCACGACGTTGCAATCCCGGCTCGGGTGCCAGTGTGTGCCGAATGGGACGACAGACGTCACTGTGGAGATTCCCGCCATCAATAAGAATCTGGCGAAGGAAGGTCATTAATCCGAGTGGGGAAAGCCAGGAGCGGTTTCAGTCGTACGTTTCGAGTTTCACTTCCCGCCGATCAAACCCCAGGTCCATAAACAGGCTGCGCAACGGGCGGGCAAAGGCCTTGATGCCCGCGATCATGGGCGTGACACGGCGGCCCTTTCCGGCCAGCTGTTTGATCGCCTCCACCGTGCCTGCATGGCCCTCCGGGGCCTCGCTCACAAACGGCAGATACTGAAAATGAGAGTGCTTCGCAGCCAGAGCGGTGAATTCATCATGGTACAGCTGCTCGCTTGTGGTGGGTGCGTGCGCGATCAGGGTGGTGGAAGGCAGGGTGTCCTGTTCTGCCAGCGCCCGGACCATGCAGCGAAGCGGGACGAGTCCTGAATAACGGCCGATCAATAGCAGGTGGTGTGTGTCCGACTCGGGGAGTATGAAGTGGCCATAGGGGCCGGAGAGAGGAATGCGATCGCCCGGTTTGAGCGACGAAAGATAACTTGACCCTTTGCCTCCCGGAACATGATCGAACACCAGCGTGAGATGCCCCTTTGATGAAGGGGGTTCGGCCAGGGAATAGGCACGATTCAATGGCGGATGATCTCCGATCGGCAACTGGAGGGAGATCCACTGGCCCGGCTTGAATGAAAGTGGAGACGCGACCGGGCGGAGCACGAGTTCTGTGGTATGGGGTGTCAACGCGGTGAGCGAGACGACTTCAGCAAGTTGTGTTGGTTCAGCCATGGTCTGTTCTTAACAAAAACAGATTCAGAATGGAACTGCCCAGTTCTGTACATCGTTTCGATGCCGTGATATAGATACCCCCCCGTTAATTTCTCCCACACACACTACGGTGACGCGATGAGTCAGGTCAGGGTTCGATTTGCGCCCAGTCCGACCGGCTTCCTCCATATCGGCGGGGTGCGGACGGCCTTGTTCAATTGGCTGTTTGCCCGGCAACAGAACGGCGTCTTCATTCTTCGCATAGAAGACACCGACCAGGATCGGTCGACCGACGCCTCGATTCAGGCCATTCTCGATGGCATGCGCTGGGTCAAGCTCGATTGGGACGAAGGTCCTTTTCGGCAGACCGATCGTATGGATCTCTATCGAAGTCATGCCATGCGGTTGTTTGAGCAGGGCCATGCCTATTGGTGCGTCTGCACGCCGGAAGAGCTTGAGGCTCGCCGGAAAGAAGCGGAAGCCAAGGGCGGATCCCCCAGATATGACGGTCGGTGCCGGAACCTGGGAATGTCCAGGCCAACCGGTGACGCGGCGCTCCGGTTCAAAGCGCCGCAGGACGGTCAGACGGTGGTCGATGACCTGATCAAGGGCCGGGTGGTCTTCGACAATCAGATTCTGGATGACGTCATCATTCTCAGGTCAAACGGCTTTCCCACCTATAACTTCTCCGTGGTCGTGGACGACGCGCTGATGGGCATTACGCATGTGGTGCGGGGAGACGATCATCTGACGAATACGCCGCGCCAGATTCCTATATTCCAAGCCCTCGGATTCCCGCTGCCGCGCTTCGGCCATTTACCGATGATTTTGGGTTCTGACAAAACGCGGCTTTCGAAGCGTCATGGCGCGACATCGATCATGGCCTACAAAGACATGGGGTACCTGCCCGACGCCATGGTCAACTATTTGGTCCGTCTTGGCTGGTCGCATGGAGATCAGGAGCTGTTTTCGCGAGACGAGCTGATTGAGAAATTTTCGTGGAAGAATGTCCAGACGTCTCCCGCTGTCTTCAACCCTGACAAGCTGTTGTGGCTCAATGCCGAGTACCTCAAGACCAATCCTCCGGAGCAGATTGCCCAGGCACTCGTGCCTTTATTGGAAGAGGCCGGTCTCAAAGACGAAGTTCGCGCTGTGTCCACAGAATGGCTTGCGCAGCTGGTGGTCTTGGTGAAAGAGCGGACCAAGACGTTGGTTGAAATGGTCCATTGGGTGAGGCCCTACTTCGGCGAGGCGGTGGTGTTTGATGAGGAGGCTGCGAAAAAGTTCCTGACCTCGGTCCAAGCCCCCATGTTAAGCAAGCTGGTAGAGCGCTTTGAGGCGTTTCCTGCTTTCTCCAAGCTCGAATGGGAAGAAGCGTTTAAGAAGCTGGTCGAGGAAGAGGGAATAAAAATGGGGCAATTGGCACAGCCCGTGCGAGTGGCCTTGACTGGGCGGACGGCGAGTCCCGGCTTGTTCGAAGTGATGGACGTGCTCGGACGGGAACGGACGTTATTTCGTTTGCGAAAAGGGATCGAGCAGGCTTCCAGATCCTGATTACCCGCGCAAGGATCGGTATCGATCTTGACGCAATGGAGAAGCTTATATTACTGTGTGGACCGGTTGGGGGATCGTCTAGCGGTAGGACGTCAGTCTCTGGATCTGACTACCTAGGTTCGATTCCTAGTCCCCCAGCCAAAATCTTTTCCACGCCTTGCTCTTCAGCTCGATGTCTCGGTTCCGTACCGCGCTGGGGGATCGTCTAGCGGTAGGACGCCAGCCTTTGGAGCTGGCTACCTAGGTTCGATTCCTAGTCCCCCAGCCAATTT